>OEIV010000251.1_pt1 | contig 32754 bp, 27 predicted proteins | sample 1539231 | NCBI WGS metagenome assembly OEIV01 (sample SAMN03794762, study PRJEB22550) | activated sludge metagenome | feature: wastewater treatment plant; material: activated sludge; isolation source: Wastewater treatment plant of a petroleum refinery complex | place: Argentina: Buenos Aires ... | reverse complement strand
CTGTTAGGCATTTCGCAAAGCGCGGCGGTTACTCTCACCCGGCGAGACTAGGACCAAACTCTGAAATTTCTGTTCGCGCCGCCGCCTGCGTGCTGCGGATCCGACCTTGGGGCTTGCGCGGCGTGGCGGCTAGGACGCTCGACATCAGGCTGGCGATCGACCCGGCCCGCGCCCGGTTGTGGCATCGTGCGCTGGCCGACGCTCTGCGCCGGCGCGGCCATCGGGTGGCGATCGCGCTGAGGCCCGGCGGTCCCAGGCCGCCGGCGGCGATCGGCCTCATCCTCGCCCTCGAAGGCCTGACGGGGGCGCGGCGCAGCGGCGCCTCGGGATGTCCCTGGGACGATGTGCAGCCCTGCGGCGGCGATGCGCCGCCCGATCTGGAGATCGATCTGACGGGCGGCGCCTGGGACGCCGCGCCGCTCCGCCGGCTGGCGCCGGTCTATGCCGGCGCGCTGATCGAGGAGGCGGCGGTCGCCGAACTGACCTCCGGCGGCCGGCCGCTGATCGGCGTGCGCGACAGCCTGGCGGCGCCGACGCCGTCGATGATGCATCCCGGGCTCGACGCGCCGCACCGGATCGGGCGCTCGCTCGACAATCTCGGCGCGCGCCTCGCCGTCCTGCTCGCCCGGGCGGCCGATGCCGTCGCCGCCGGCGGCGTGACGGCGGGAGCCGCGCCGCTCGACCTGACGCCGACCGCAGCCTGGCGCGGCGGCTTGGCGCTGGCGCCGTTGCGCTACGCCCTCAACCGCGTGCTCCGGGCGCTGGCGCGCGGGGCGCCGCACTGGCATGTCGGCTGGCGCCGCGCGTCGGCGGGCCGCATCCAGGACACCCTTGCGCTGCCGGCCGGGGGCTGGTCGGTGCTGCCCGACGACGGCGCGCGATTCTACGCCGACCCCTTCGTCTTCGCGCAGGACGGCCGGACCTGGCTGTTCGTCGAGGACCTGCCCTACGCCACCGGCCGGGCGCTGATCTCGGCGGTCGAGATCGGGCCGGACGGCCCCGTCGGCGCGCCGACGCCGGTGCTGGAGCGCGACGTCCACCTCTCCTATCCGTTCGTCTTCGCGCGCGACGGCCAGATCTGGATGATTCCCGAAAGCGCCGGCTCGGCCACGGTCGACCTCTATCGTGCCGAGGCCTTCCCCCATCGCTGGGTCCATCACGCGACGCTGCTGAGCGGCATCGAGGTCGGCGACGCCACCATCGTCGAGGAGGCCGGGCGGCTGTGGATGTTCGGCTCGGTGGGCGGCAGCGAGTCCTCCAGCTGGGACGCGCTGCACATCTGGTCGTCCGACCGGCTGGAAGGGCCGTGGCAGCCGCATGGCCGCAACCCCGTCGTGCTCGACGCGCTGGGCGCCCGACCGGCCGGCGCCTTCTTCCGCCGCGACGGCGCCCTGTGGCGTCCCGCCCAGGACTGCGCCGCCGGCTATGGCGCGGGGCTTGCACTCTGCCGGGTCATGCAGCTGGACGACGACGGCTTCGCGCAGAAAATCGAGACGGTCCTGGCCGCCGGCGGTCCCGGCTGGCCCGGAACGGGACTGCACACGCTGAACTGGGCGGCCGGCATCGAGGTCATCGACGGCTGCCGGACGCGCAACCGATGACCCCGCCCCTTCCGGTCGAAAACGGCGTCTTCGAGGACTGGCCGGCCCATCTGGCCGAGGTCTGGGGCCGCGTCCCGACCCGGACGCGGCACCGGCTGCATACCCAGCCATTGATGTCGATGGCGGCGCTCGCCGACCTCATCGACGCCTATCCGCGCCGCCACTACAGCCTCATCCACATGGGCGCGCGCCAGGAGCGGCGCTTCTGGCGCGAGGGCGACCTCGGCGGCCTCAAGGGCGCCGACGTGATCGCCTGCATCGCGGAGGGCCGCATGTGGCTCAACCTGCGCCGCGTCGACGAAATCGACGGCCGCTACGGCGACATGCTCCACGGCGCCTACGACGCGATCGCCGCGCAGGTGCCGGGCGAGCCGATGTTCAACACCTCGATGGGCATTCTCATCTCTTCGCCGCACGCGCAGGTCTACTATCACTGCGATCTGCCCGGCCAGGCGCTGTGGCAGGTGCACGGGCGAAAGCGGCTCTTCATCTATCCGAACCGGGCGCCGTTCCTGACGCCGGAGAGCCTGGAAGACATCGCGCTGTTCGGGGTCGAGGTCGACATGCCGTTCGAGGCCTGGTTCGACGACTACGCGACGGTCGTCGAACTGGAGCCGGGCGACATGGCGCACTGGCCGCTCAACGCCCCGCACCGGGTCGAGAACCAGGGCATGCTGAACGTCTCGATCACCTCCGAGCACTGGAGCGCCTCGATCGCACGCGGCCACCGCGTCAACGTCGCCAACGCCCTGCTGCGCCACCGCTTCGGCCTGACGCCGCGCAGCCGCGCGACCGCCGGCCCCGCCTACTGGACGAAGGCGGCGCTGCAGGCGGCGCTGCGCCGCTCGTCCTGGGTGACGCGCCAGCGCGCGGCGCGGCGGCCGGTCGAGTTCCGTCTCGATCCGGCGAAGCCGGGACGCATCGCCGATCTCCAGCCGGCGCTGCCGTGAGCCCGGCCTTCCGCATACGTTGCCTGACGCGCTGGGACGAACTCCCACCCCTCTGGTCGGACCTTGCCCGCGACGGCCGCGCGACGCCGTTCCAGACGCGGACATTCCTCGCCGCCTGGTATGCGACGCTCGGCGGCGAGCCGGGCGCAAGCCCGCTGATCGTCGAGGCGGTCCGCGAGAGCGACGGCGCGCCCGCCCTGCTGCTGCCGCTGGTCCTGCAGTCGCGCGGCGGGCTGCGGGTCATCGGCTTCGCCGACGGCGGCATCGCCGACAACAACGCGCCGATCCTCGGTCCCGCCTGCCCGCCGGACGAAGCCGCATTCCAGCCGCTGTGGCGGGCGATCCGCGCGGCGCTGCCGCCGGCCGATCTGATCGCCTTCGACAAGATGCCGCTGGCCGTCGGCGGCCGGGCGAACCCGCTGCTTGCCGCCGCCCCCTGGCGGCCCTCGGCGCTCAGCGCCCATCCGCTGGTCCTGCCCGACAGCTTCGAGGCCTACTCGCGCAGCCGCACGACCAAGTTCCGCAAGGAACAGGAGCGCATCTGGCGGGTCTTCACGCGCAGCGACGGGGCGCGCTTCGACATGATCGCTGACCCGGCCGAAGCCGCGCGCCTGCTCGACGACATCGACCGGCTTCAGGGCGCGCGGATGCGCGAGCTCGGCGTTCCCTTCGCGCTCGACCGGCCGCCCTATGCCGCGATGTACCGTCGCCTCGTCGCAGACGGCCTGGCCGCGGGCGAGGTGGCGCTCGGCGCGCTGACCTGCAACGGCGAGACGGTCGGCGCGCTGCTCGGGGTCTCGGACGGGCGGGCCGTCACGCTGGTGCGGATCGCCCATGCCGGAGGACCCTGGACCAATTGTTCGCCCGGCCGCCTCGTGATCGAGCGCATGCTGATGGCGCTGCATGCGCGCGGCGTGCGCCGGATCGACTTCTCGATCGGCGACTACGGCTACAAGGAGAACTTCAACATCGGCTGGGAACCGCTCGCCGACCTGGCGCTGCCGCTCAGCTGGCGCGGCTGGCCGCGCGTCGCCGCCGGCCGGGCGAGGGCGGCGCTGCGCCGGTCGCCGCTCGCCCGCCGCCTGCGCGACGGGCTGCGGGGCGGGCGCGATCAGTCTTTGGCGCGCTCGACGTAGGAGCCGTCCGCGGTATTCACGACGATGCGGGTGCCGCCCGAGACGTGCGGCGGCACGGCGCTCTTCACGCCGTTCGAGAGCAGCGCCGGCTTGTACGAGCTGGTGGCCGTCTGGCCCTTGGTCACCGGCTCGGTCTCGACGATCTCCAGCACCACGCGCTGCGGCAGCTCCACCGAGATCGCCTGGTCGTTGAAGACCGCGATCTCGCACTTCATGTTCTCCTGGAGGTAGACCGCCTGGTCGCCGATCACGTCCTTGGAGACGTGCAGCTGCTCGTAGTTCTCCTGGTTCATGAAGACGAAGCTGTCGCCGTCGTCGTAGAGATAGGTGTAGTCGCGGTTGTCGATCAGCGCCTTCTCGACCTGGTCGGTCGTCTTGTAGCGCTGCGTGGTCTTCACGCCGTCCGAAATGCGGCGCATGTCGATCTGGGTGGTCGGGGTGCCCTTGCCGGGGAAGAAGCTCTCGGCCGTCAGCACGACATAGAGGCGGCCGTCGTCCAGCTCCAGGACGTTGCCTTTGCGGACATTGCTTGCGATGACCTTGACCACGAAATCCTCCTCGCGCGCGGATGCAGCGCGGAAACCGAGCCGATAATGGCGAAAAACTGGGCGCGTGATACAGGGTCGGACGGCGCAAGCCAAGCGCCGTGGTGGCGGCCGGACCGCCACGCCGACCGGCGGCCCTTCCTGGCGGCTCGCGCCAGGATCAGGGCAAGGGTGCGCGCCTGGTTCGAGGCCGAGGGCTTCACCGAGGTCGAAACCGCCCTGCTGCAGGCCTCGCCCTGCGCCGAAACCCATCTCCACGGCTTCGCCACCGAGCGGGTCTTCCCGGACGGACGGCGCGAGATGCGCTATCTGCCGACCTCGCCCGAGTTTTCCGCCAAGAAGCTGCTCGCCGCCGGGGAGACCCGGATCTTCGAGCTGGCCCGGGCCTTCCGCAACCGCGAGGCGGGGCCCCTTCACGCCGCCGAGTTCACCATGCTGGAATGGTACCGGGCGCAGGCCCCCTACGAGGCGGTCATCGCCGACACGCTGGCTCTCATCGCCGCCGCCGCGCCGCGCCTCGTCTGGCGCGGGCACGAGGCCGAGACAGGACGCGATCCGGTCCGCCTGACGCTCGCCGAAGCCTTCCGCGCCTTCGCCGGGATCGACCTTCTGGCGAGCGTCGGCGGCCATGGCGGGACCGACCGCGACGGCTTCGCCGCCGCCGCGGCGAAGGCCGGCGTGGCGCTGGCGGGCGACGATTCCTGGTCCGACGTCTTCACCCGGGTGATGGCCGAGCGCGTCGAGCCGGCCCTCGACCCCACGCGGCTGACGATCCTCTACGAATATCCCGCGCCCGAAGCGGCCCTCGCCCGCCGCGCCCCGCACGAGCCCCGCGTCGCCGAACGCTTCGAGCTCTATGCCTGCGGCGTCGAGCTCGCCAACGGCTTCGGCGAATTGACCGATGCGGCCGAGCAGCGTCTGCGCTATGAGGCGGCTATGGACGAGAAGGAGCGGCTCTACGGCGAACGCTATCCGGTGGACGAGGACTTCCTCGCCGCCCTCGCCCTCATGCCGCCGGCCAGCGGCGTCGCCCTCGGCTTCGACCGCCTGGTGATGCTGGCGAGCGGGGCCACGCGGATCGAGCAGGTGCTATGGACGCCGCCGCTCTGACCCTGCGCGATCCCCGCGCCCTCGCCGAAGCGGGCCTCGCGCCGGCCGGCCCGGCGCTGGCCGAAGTGGCGCGCCGCTACGCCACCGCGGTGACGCCCGACATGGCGCGGCTGATCGCCCGCGCCGACCCGGCCGATCCGATCGCCCGCCAGTTCGTTCCGTCCACGGAGGAACTCGTCGTGCGCCCGGAGGAGCTGGCCGATCCCATCGGCGACGCGGCGCATCGGCCGGTGGCCGGCATAGTCCATCGCTATCCCGACCGCGCGCTGCTGAAGGTCATCCACGCCTGCCCGGTCTATTGCCGCTTCTGCTTCCGCCGCGAGATGGTCGGCCCCGGCCAGGCCCCGCCGCTCGCGGGCGACGCGCTGGAGGCGGCGCTCGCCTATCTCGCCGCGCACGAGGAGATCCGCGAGGTGATCCTGACCGGCGGCGATCCCTTCATGCTCTCACCCCGCCGCGCGGCGGAAATCGTCGCCGGGCTGGAGGCGATCCCCCATATCCGCATCCTGCGCTGGCATACCCGGGTGCCGGTGGTCGATCCGGGACGGGTGAGCGCCGATTTCGCCGCCGCCATCGCGCCCGCTCGCGCCGCCGGCTGGGTCGCCATCCACGCCAACCACCCGCGCGAGCTGACCGAAAGCGCCGCGCTCGCCATCGGCCGGCTGCGCAAGGCGGGCCTTTCGCTGGTCAGCCAGAGCGTGCTGCTGAAAGGCGTCAACGACGACGCCGACACGCTCGCCGCGCTGATGCGCGGCTTCGTCGAGCTGGGCATCAAGCCCTATTACCTGCACCACGCCGACCTCGCGCCCGGCACGTCGCATTTCCGCACGACCATCGCCGAGGGCCAGGCGCTGATGCGCGCCCTGCACGCGCGGGTCAGCGGCCTCGCGCTGCCCACCTATGTGCTCGACATTCCGGGCGGGGTCTCCAAAGCCCCTCTGACGCCTGCCTATCTGCGCGAGGGCGCTTCGGGGCGTCAGGTGTTGAGCGCGGCCGGCGACTGGCTGGATTATCGCGGATGAGCGCGCCCCTGATCCTCGCCACCGGATTCCTGCCCTTCCCTTCGGCGCCGCTGAACCCGACCGCCTGGCTGATGCGGCGCCTCGGCGAGGAAGGCTGGACGCCCGAGGGCGCGCGCCTCGCGCTGCACACGCTCCCCACCACCTATGACGTCTGCGAGGCGGCGCTGATGCCGCTGATCGCCGATCTGAAGCCCGCGGCCGTCGTCCAGTTCGGCCTCAGCGCCAGGGCGACCGGCGTGACGCTGGAGCGTACCGCGCTCAACATGCAGACGACCGCCCGGCCGGACGCGGCGGGCGGCTTCGCCGCGACGCCCTGGATCGACCCGCTCGGCCCCGCGACGCGGGCGAGCGGCCTGCCGCTCGCCGCCATCGCCGCGGCGCTCGCGGCGGCGGGGCTCGCCCACGACTGGAGCGACAGCGCGGGCGACTATATGTGCAACCTCGTCTTCTATCGCTGCCGCATCGCCCTGCCCGAGGCGCCGACCGGCTTCGTGCACCTGCCCTACACGATCCCGATGCAGGCCGAAGCGCTCGCCGCCGGCGCGCCGCAACCGGCGGGCGTGCCGATGAGCGAGGCCGACATGTTCGCCGCCGCGAAGATCGTGCTCCAGACCGTCGCGAACGCGCTGCGGCCCTGAGGGCGTCGCGGCGCCCTTGACATGATCTGACTATTTTCCTATAGTGACGACTTGCTCGCCCCGGAAGGAACCGCCGCCCACCCGCCCCAGTCCGCCGCCGCCGCGAAGATGAACAAACGGCCGGAACCGACGTTCGAATGCAAATTCAGGGTTCAATCCGGCTTCCGCGCCCGGAAAACCGCCCTTCCCGGTCCTATTGAACCGCGTCCTGCCGGATTGGGAGCAAGGTTACAGTTTGCGCCGGACGCACGTTTAGGCTGCACTGGCCGCGGTTGCGGACATAAGAACAGCAGGGAGAAGCCCCATGAACGTCGCCGTGAAGGTCGAATCCTATCGCCACTTCGAAGCCAGGCCCCTCTCGCCGACGATCGGCGCCGAACTGATCGGCTTCGACATCGCCCGCGACACGAGCGATGCGGCGATCGCCGAGGTCCGCCGCGCTTTGCTCGACTGGAAGGTCGTCTTCTTCCGCGACCAGGACATCACCCGCGCCCAGCACATCGCCTTCGCCCGCCGTTTCGGCGAACTGGAAATTCACCCGGCGACGCCCAAGGACCAGGACGATCCCGAAGTGCTGCGCATCGCCCACGGGCCGAAGAGCAAGGGCAGCGAGAACAACTGGCATTCCGACGTCACCTGGCGGGCCGAGCCCTCGCTCGGCTCGGTGCTGCGGGCCATCGAACTGCCCGAGGTCGGCGGCGACACGCTGTTCGCCGACATGTACGCCGCCTACGACTCGCTGGAGCCGGCCTTCAAGACCTTCGTGGAGGGCCTCGTCGCACGCCACGACATCGCCCGGGTCTTCGCCAAGCGGCTCGGCAAGGACACCGCGGAACTGCACGCCAAGTACCCGGTGCAGGAGCACCCCGTCATCCGCACCCATCCCGAAACCGGGCGGCGCGGCATCTACGTCAACACCGGCTTCACCGACTCGATCGTCGGCCTCTCGAAGAAGCAGAGCGACTGGGTCCTGGCCGAGCTCTATGCCCGCGCCGCGATCCCCGAGTTTCAGTGCCGCTTCCGCTGGCGCCCCGGCAGCCTCGCCTTCTGGGACAATCGCGCCTGCCAGCACTATGCGGCGTCGGACTACTTCCCCCTGCCCCGCATCATGGAGCGCGTCACCATCAAGGGCGACCGGCCCTATTTCACACCCTGAACGGCGGATCATGGCGAACGGCGAGATCGAGCGGCTGACGGCGAACTTCGCCGACGAGATGGACGGCGCGGCGCTCTATCGCGCGCTGGCCGAGGCGGAGAGCGACCCGGCGACGAAGTCCATCTTCGAGCGTCTGGCGGCGGTGGAGGAAACCCACGCGCAGTTCTGGGCGAAGAAGATCGAGGCGCTGGGCGCGCGCCTGCCCGACGTCAAACCCGGCTTCCGCACCCGCGCCCTCGGCTTTCTCGCGCGCCGCTTCGGGCCGCGCTTCGTGCTGCCGACCATCCAGAACGCCGAGCGCCGCGACAGCGCCAAATATGACGGCCAGCCCGACGCCGTCGCCGCCGGCCTCGCAGCGACCGAGAAGGATCATGCGGTCGAACTCGCCGCGCTCCAGGCCGCGCCGCCGTCGAAGCCGAGCCGCAAGGGGCCGCTCTCCGGCGCGGCGATCGCCAGGCTGGAGGGGCGGCGGCACAATCTGGGCGGGAATGCGCTGCGCGCCGCCGTGCGGGGGGCGAATGACGGCCGCGTCTCGAACATGAGCCTCGTGAGGGGGGTCGCGGGCGCGGCGCTCGACGAGAATGCGGTTCTCCTTGCCGGCATCGCCGGCCTCATCGCCGGGGCCTGCTCAATGGCGCTCGGCGAGTGGCAGTCGGTCACCTCGTCAAGCGAGCTCTACGAGAACGAAATCGCCAAGGAGGCCGAGGAGCTGGCGCAGAACCCGGAGGAGGAGCGCAAGGAGCTCTCGCTCATCTACCAGTCCAAGGGGCTGTCGGAGGCCGAGGCCGAAGGCCTGGCGACGCGGCTGATGGCCGACCAGAAATCGGCGCTCGACACGCTCGCCCGCGAGGAGCTGGGCGTCGATCCCGACGAACTCGGCGGCTCGGCTTGGACGGCGGCCGGCACCTCGTTCGTGCTCTTCGCGGCCGGAGCGATCCTGCCCGTGCTGCCGTTCTTCTTCCTCGGCGGATGGGCCGCCGTCGTGGCCAGCCTGGCGGCGGGCGGCTTGGGACTCTTCGTCATCGGCGTCGGCACCAGTCTCTTCACCGGACGGGGATGGCTGTTCTCCGGCGTGCGGCAGCTGCTCATCGGCCTCGCCGCCGCCGCCATCACCTATGGCGTAGGCGCAGCGGTCTCGGTGACGCTGGTCTAGCGACCGCGGTCCCGGCCGTAATCATCCGTATACGGACGAGCTGTCGGCCATGGTCGAATAGGCTCAGGCCAGGCGCTTCTCGTAGGCCCGGCGCTCATCAAGCCGCGCCGTCTCCGCGAAGCCGAGCCGCGTCCAGAAGCGCGCCGCGCCGTCGTTGCCGTCGTCGACCTCCAGCGCGACGCGGCGCGCCCCCGCCTCGCGCAGCCGCTCGGCCAGCGCGCCGAACAGATGCGCGCCGAGACCGGCCCGGCGATAGCGCGGGTCGACCACCAGAAGCTCCACGAAGCAGCCGTCGGCGGTCGGCGCCCCGAGGCGCAGGTCGGCGAAGGCGCGCAGCACCCGCATCTCGTCGAAGGCCCCCAGCCGCACCGAGGCGGCAAGCGGCGTCTCGGCCGGGGGCGTGTGGCGGCTGACGCCGGGCGCGTGGCGGAGCAGCTCCTCCACCGCGCCCGCTTCGCCCTCCGCCACCGGCCTCACCTTGAAGCGGCGCGGCTCGTGCGGGCTCGGAAGATCGAGCGTAAAGCGCAATCCTCCGGCCGCGTCCTGCATCATCGGCCCGTGGGCGCGTCCTTGAAGGGCAGGTCCTTGTCGACACGGATGTCGCCCGGAAGCCCCAGAACGCGTTCGGCGATGATGTTGCGCAGAATCTCGTCGGTGCCGCCGGCGATGCGCAGGCCGGGCGCCCACATATAGGCCTGCTGGAAGGCCGCCTCGAGCGGCGCGTCCGACGCACCGATCAGGACGCCAGCCTGGTCCTGCAGGTCCATGCCGTAGCCCGTGACATCCTGCAACTTGGGCGCCGAGACGACCTTGCCGATCGAGGCCTCGGGGCCGGGCTGCTGGCCGCGGCTGAGCGCCGTCATCGTGCGGTAGGTCGTGTACTTGAGGCCCTGCGTGCGGACATAGGTGTCGGCGATCTTCTCGCGCACCGAGGCATTGCGGATCGCGGGGCCGTCTTCGAGCTCGGTCGCCCGCGCCAGCTCCAGCAGCTCCTTGTAGTCCGGCCCGTTGCCGCCGCCGCCGCCGCCGACCGCCAGGCGCTCGTGCATCAGCGTGGTCAGCGCGACCTTCCAGCCGTCGCCGACCGCGCCGAGGCGCTGGCTGTCCTTCACCCGCAGATCGGTGAAGTAGACCTCGTTGAAGTTCGCGCCGCCGTTGATCTGCTTGATCGGCTTCACGACCACCGCCGGGTCCTTCATGTCGATGTAGAACATCGTCAGGCCCTTGTGCTTGGGCACGTTGAGGTCGGTGCGGGTCAGCAGGATGCCGAAGTCGGAATAGTGCGCGCCGGACGTCCAGACTTTCTGGCCGTTGATCACCCACTCGTCGCCGTCCTTCTCGGCCCGCGTGCGCAGGCCCGCGACGTCCGATCCGGCGGCCGGCTCGGAGAAGAGCTGGCACCAGATCTCCTGGCCGAGCAGCGCCGGCTTGACGTAGCGCTTGAGGTCCTCGGGCTTGCCGTAGGTCATCAGCGTCGGGATGCACATGCCCAGGCCGATATCGAAGAAGCCGGTCGGCACATCGAACTTGGCTTCTTCCTGATTGTAGATGACCTGCTGGATCGGCGTGCCGCCGCGGCCGCCCACTTCCTTGGGCCAGGTGATCTTGGCGTAGCCGGCGGCTGCGCGCTTGGCCTGCCACTCCTTGGCGCGCTTCAGGGCGTCGGCTTCGCTCCAGCGGGCGCGGTTGAAGCCCGTGGCTTCGCCCTTGGGCGATGCGTTCGCTTCGAGCCAGGCGCGCACTTCGGTGCGGAAGGCGGCTTCTTCGGGGCTGTCGTTGAAGTCCATCTGAAAATCTCCCAGTACCGATCGGCCGTCAGGCCGCGTTCTTGCGTTCGAGCTGCTGCACCAGACGCTCCTTCCAGGCCCGCGCCGGCCCGAGGCTGAGGCCATCGGTGCGGGCGCGGCGGAAATAGAGCTGGCAGTCGAGTTCCCAGGTGAAGCCCATGCCGCCATGCGTCTGGATGTTCTCCTTCGAGGCATAGTCGTAGGCCTGCGTCGCCGAGACGCGGGCGCCGGCCGCCGCTTCGGGCAGTTCGGCCGAGCCGGTCGAGAGCGCCCAGGCGCCGTAATAGGCGTTGGAACGGGCGATTTCGTTGTTGACGTACATGTCGGCGAGCTTGTGCTTGATCGCCTGGAACGAGGCGATCTGGCGGCCGAAGGCATAGCGGTTGAGCGCGTAGTCCTTGGCCATCTCAAGACAGGCGCTCGCGCCGCCGACCTGTTCGAAGGCGACCAGCACTGCGGCGCGATCCTGGATCTGGCGGGTCAGCGACCAGCCGTCGCCCGCGCCGCCCAGCGCCTCGGCCGGCGCGCCGGCGAAGGCGATCTCGGCCTGGTCGCGGGTCGGGTCGATCGTGGTGACGGCCTTGCGGGTAACGCCCGGCCCCTTCAGATCGACGATCGCGAGGGTGAGCGAGCGCTCGCCATCATCCGAGGTGCGCGCCAGGACGATGGCGAAATCCGCCACGTTGCCGTCCGCGACAGGCACCTTGGTGCCGTCGAGCTTGCCGCTCTTCAAGGTCGTGCGCACGGTGCGCGGCGTCGCAGCGCCCGCACCTTCGGCCATCGCGAACGTGCCGACCAGCTCGCCTGACGCGAGCTTGGGCAGGTACTTCGCCTTCTGCTCCGCCGAGCCTGCCAGCAGGATCGCCTCAGTCGCCAGATAGACAGACGAGGCGAACGGGATGGGCGCGACGACCCGGCCGAGTTCCTCGGCGATCACGCACAGTTCCAGATATCCCAGACCCAGGCCGCCGAACTCCTCCGGAATGACGGTCGCGGTCCAGCCCATCTCGACCACGCCCTTCCAGAGCGTACGATCATAGGTATCGCCGCCTTCGAGGATGTTGCGCACGGCCTTGGGCGTGCAGCGGTCGCGCAGGAAGCGTTGCGCCTGTTCGCGCAGTTCCTTCTGGTCGTCAGAGAAATCAAAGTTCATGAGGCAGCGTCTCCTGCAGTCGTTTATTGCGATCCTTGCCCTATGGATTAGCGCAGCCTTGCGCGCCACGCAAAGCGCAACGGCTGCCTCCGCGAACGGCCGTTACGTCAATGGGCCATCTCGCACCTGCAGCGACGGCGCAGCCCGGAGGCATCCCGTCAATGCTTCATTAAGTACAGCCTCGGGCCTGTCGCCTTAACCCGGCTTTAGCGCGGGGTGCGTGAGAGTGACGCCAGAACGCAGAATGCGTGGTGGGCGAACCTAGATGGCCAAGGCACAATACCACAAGAATCAGAGGGTCTTCGTGAAGACCGTCGGCACGTGGTCCATCGTGGAGCGCGTTTTGCCGCAATGGGCCAAGGGTCTCGATGAGCCCATCCGGATCTATTACGACGTCGGCCTCGGCCGCGACTTCGGCGCCGACGAGCTGCAGGCCGAGCAGACGGTCAATACGCAGTTCGACGACGGCGTCTCGAACTGGCGCATCATCCGGGCGCGCAATAAGTGGCAGTCGCCCGAAGACGCCTCCCACCACCCGCATCCCGGCACCTATCCTGTGGTGGTGACCGGCGAGACGGACTGGGGCGGCTGGCGCGTCCCGGGCGCGGAGTACGACCTTAGCCCCCAGAAGATCGAGGCGCAGGCGCGCCTGATCACGCACGGCCCCAAGCTCTATGCCTTCGGCACCGCACTTCTGGAAGCGGCCAAGAACGAGGCCGAGCACCTGCCCGATTCGATCCTCGAACTGGCGCGCGACGTCGCAAAGATCATCAAATCGATCGACGGCCAGCTGGAGCCGGCCTCCTAAACTGGTGGCTTCGTGAATTCCAAGCGACGGGGCGCGCCTGTATAAGGCGCGCATGAAGACAGACACGCCCCAGCCCGTCCGCCTCGCCGACTATCGTGCCCCGGACTACCGGATCCTCAAGACCGACCTCGCCTTCCGCCTCGACCCGGAATCGACGCGGGTGACGGCGTCCCTGACGATCGAGGCGACGCATGAAGGCGCCGGCCCGCTCCAGCTCGACGGCGAGGAGCTGGCGCTGGTCGCGGTCGCGATCGATGGCCGTGCGCTTGCTCCCTCGCAGTACGAGCTGAACGACAAGGGATTGCTCATCAAGGCGCCGCCCGCCCGCTTTGTCCTGACAACCCAGACCAACATCGCGCCCGCCAGGAACACGGCCCTGTCGGGCCTCTACGTCTCCGACGGGATGCTCTGCACCCAGTGCGAAGCCGAAGGCTTCAGGCGCATCACCTGGTATCTCGACCGGCCCGATACGATGGCCTCCTTCGTCACCCGGATCGAGGCGGACAAGGCCGCGTACCCGGTGCTGCTGTCGAACGGAAACCTGATCGACAGCGGCGAGCTGGCGGATGGGCGTCACTTTGCGGTTTGGGAAGACCCGTTCAAGAAGCCGGCCTATCTCTTCGCTCTGGTTGCGGGCGACCTCGGCCATATCGAGGACAGCTTCGTCACCATGTCCGGCCGCATCGTGACGTTGCGCGTCTACGTCGATCCCGGCAACGAGCCTCGCGCCCACTACGCCATGGACTCGCTGAAGCGATCGATGAAATGGGACGAGGAGGCCTATGGCCGCGAGTACGACCTCGACATCTTCATGATCGTCGCGGTCGCGGCGTTCAATTTCGGGGCAATGGAGAACAAGGGCCTCAACATCTTCAATGACAAATACGTCCTCGCCGACCCGGAAACGGCGACCGATGTGGACTTCGAGCTGATCGAGGGCATCGTCGCGCACGAATACTTCCATAACTGGAGCGGCAATCGCGTCACCTGCCGCGACTGGTTCCAGCTCTGCCTGAAGGAAGGGTTCACCGTCCTTCGCGACCAGCAGTTTTCGGAATCCATGCGGTCGGCGGCCGTTCAGCGGATCGACGCCGTCAAGCAGCTGCGGGCGCGACAGTTCGCCGAGGATGCCGGCCCGCTTGCCCACCCGGTACGGCCCGAGAGCTATATCGAGATCGACAATTTCTATACGGCCACGGTCTACGACAAGGGCGCCGAAGTCGTCAGGATGCTGCACACCCAGCTGGGGGCCGAGGCGTTCCGCAAGGCGACCGATCTCTATTTCGAGCGCCATGACGGCGAAGCGGCAACGGTTGATGCCTTCGCCAGGGCCTTCGAGGACGCCACCGGCGCGGATCTCGCGCAGTTCCGGCTGTGGTGGTCGCAATCGGGCACGCCGGTCGTCCATGTCGAGACGGCATACGACGCGTCAGCACAGACCTTTGACGTCACACTGCGCCAGAGCTGCCCTCCCACCCCGGGTCAGCCGTCGAAGCAACCGTTCCAGATACCGGTGCGGCTGGGTCTCGTGGGCGGCGACGGGAAGGACATGCCGCTCCAGCTCGACGGCGAGAACGCCCCCCAGGGAACGACACGCGTTATGACGCTCTCTGCGCCGGAGCAGACCTTCCGCTTCGTGCATGTGACCGAGAAACCGGTTCCCTCCATCGGGCGCGGATTCTCTGCGCCGGTGAAGCTGGAGACGGGGCTGACACGTGCCGAGCTCGCCTATCTGATGGGGCGCGACAGCGACCTGTTCAACCGTTGGGAGGCCGGCCAGCAATATGCCCAGGCACAGCTTCTGGAACTGGCTGAGGCCGCCGCGAAGGGCCGGACGGGCGATATCGATGCGGCGCTGATCGCCGCCTTCGGCGAAGTGCTCGACGACGCTCCGCGGGACCCGGCCTTCGCCGCGCTTGCGCTTACCCTGCCTGCGGTCGCGGACCTGCTGCAGGCGATGCCGGCCGGCCAGGCCGACGCCGAAGCCGCGCATGCGGCCCGGACGACGCTTCAGCAGGCCATCGGGCGCGCCCTGCGTCCGGCGCTTCTCGCAGCCTATCGCGGCAATGCCGTCGATCGGCCCTTCAGACCGGACGCCGAGCAGGCCGGCAGGCGCGCCCTCCGCAATACGGCGCTGCGGCTGCTGACCGCCGAGGGCGATGCAGAAGCGGCGGAACTGGCCTCTGCCCACTTCAGGGCGGCCACCAACATGACCGACTCCATCGCCGCGCTGGCGGTGCTGGCCGGCATCGATCATGACCGCCGGAGCGAGGCGCTGGCGGCCTTCGAGGCGCGCTGGGGGGACAATCCGCTGGTGATGGACAAGTGGATGTCCGTGCAGGCCGCGTCGCCGCTGCCCGGAACGCTGGGCGAGGTGAAGCGGCTGACCGCTCACAAGGCCTTCAGCCTCGAAAACCCAAATCGCTTCCGGGCGCTGATCAACGGGTTCGCGCTCAACAACCCGCTGCGCTTCCATTCGCCCGGCGGCGAGGGCTATCGCTTCGTGAGCGATCAGGCTCTGGCGATGGACAAGGTCAATCCGCAGGTCGCGGCGCGTCTCTTCGGCGTGTTCGAGAGCTGGCGCCGCTTTGCCCCCCGCCTAGCGGACGCGATGCAGCGCGAAATCGAACGTGTCGCCCGCACGGATGGTCTGTCGAAGAACCTCTTCGAAATCGCCACGCGCCAGCTCGGGTGAGTCCCAAACGCCGCATGCGCGGAAAGTAAGAGAGCATTAACGTTCCTTAAGCGATTCGGGCGTGACATGAGTGTTAACGCGCCAATAATCGACGATTAACGATTCGCACGCGCCGGATCGTTCGGGCGGGGAACGGCGCGGCAGTAACGGACATTCATGGCGGCGGGGACCAAGGCGACGGACATCGAGCGCGACGAGGCCGTCGCCGCCGCGCCGCGCACCTTTGTGCCGGGCTGGCTGCGCGCCGACCCGCGAAGCGCGGTGATCCTTGCCGGGCTGATCATCCTCGCCATCGCCGCCGCCGTCCTCCTGCAACTGCGGCGCGACCATCAGGTCGCGCTCAAGGCAGCCGAGCTTCGCTTGACGGACGTGGCGTGGAACGCATCGATGGCGGTGCGCGACGTGATGGACGGCACCGAACGGATACTCGCCCTCGCCGTGAGCGCCGCCGCGGCCGAGGCGGCGAACCCCGAAGCGGCGCTGGCGACGCTGACCCGGCTCGAGCCGATGATCGTCAACCTCATCCTGCTCGGTCCTGACGGTATGCTGCGCGCCAGCAAGGCCGGCAAGGCGGCCTACCCGCAGTTCTTCACCAACCGTGCCTTCTACGAAGCCTTCGTGAAGGACGGTGCGACCCTCAACCGGATGATCGGGCCGTTTGCCGATCCGCAGCTCGGCGCTTCGCCCATCGCCCTGTTCGTCAGGATCGCCGGACCCGACGGGGGGTTCGGCGGCATTGCGATCGCCCTGATCGACCCCAAGGCGCTCGCCCGGCGGATCGGCACCTATTCCACGGACGTCTCGGTCGCCGTGGCCGACGCCGACAACCGCATCGTCTCGGGCGTTCGCAACGGCGTGCCGATCGAGACCGCCGAACTGGGGCAGGCCCTGCCATTCGCGCCCGTCGCGAACGCCGATGGCGCGCCGGGCGTCAAATACGTCCCGGCTGGCGAGGGACAGGCCATGGTTTCCACGGCTTTCGTGCAAGGCTATGGCGCATCGATCGTCGTTTCGCAGCCGACCGCGACGCCGCTTGCGCCCTGGTTCGGGTCGATCTGGCTCTTCGCCATGTTGATCGCCGGGCCGATCGCGGTCGGCTCGATCCTGACGGCGGCCCTGACAGGACAGGTCGGCGAGGCCAGACGCTCGCGCTCTGCCCTGCGGCGGAGCGAGGAGCGGTATGTCGCCGCCGTCACCGGCGCGCGGGCGGGCGTTGCGGAATTCAACCCGGCCGCCGAGACCGTCAATGTCCTGCCGTCACTGTCAGACCTGATGGGCCGAAGCGCGCCGCCCGGTCCGATGGCTTGGTCGGACTTCCTCCGCTTGCTCCACCCTGATGACGCGCAGGCGTTTCGTACGGTCGTGGATAGCGCGCGCCGCAGCCGCGGACCGGCAAGCGCGGCGTTGCGGCTGGCGCATGGCGAAGGCCGCTGGACATGGGTACGGCTGGCCATGCAACCGGGCGCCGGCGCCGCGTTGACCGGCGTCGCGGCCGACATCAACGACGAGCGCGAGTCGGAGTCGCGCCGGACGGCCGCCGAGATCCGGTTGCGCGAAACCATCGAGAATGCGCCGCAGGGCGTCGTCCTGTGGGACCGCAACGCCCGTCTCGCCATTTCGAACCGCAAGTTCCGCGAGTTCACGGGCCTTACCGAGGACGTCGCCGTCCCCGGTGCGCCTCGCGAGGAGGTCATGACCTCGCTGCTGCAACCCGGCGAGACGATGTCGACGGCCGGCAATCCCCAGCGCTGGCAGGTGCGCAAGCTGGGAGGGCTGCCTGATGGCAGCGACGAACTCCTGCTGATCGATGGCCGCTGGCTGCATGCCTCGCACCGGACGACGTCCGACGGCGGCCAGTTAAGCGTGCTGACCGACGTGACGGCGATGAAGAACCAGGAGGCGGAGCTCATCCGCCGCGAAGTCGAGCTGCGCGACGCCGTCACCAGCCTTGAACGCACGCAGGGCATGCTGGAGCGCCAGGCCGTCGAGCTCACCAAGCTGACTGGACGGCTGGAAACCGAGAAGCAACGCGCCGAGGAAGCCAATCGCGCCAAGACCGAGTTCCTGGCCAATATGAGCCACGAACTGCGTACGCCGCTCAACGCGATCATCGGCTTCTCCGAAATCATGGGCGCGGAGCTGTTCGGTCCGCTCGGTCATCCGAAATACGTTGAGTATGCGCGCGATGTTGTGGCCAGCGGCCAGGGACTTCTGGAACTGATCAGCGACATCCTGGACATGTCGAAGATCGAGTCCGGCGAGATCCGGCTGGAGCCCGAACGGCTCGACCTTTCAGCCGCCGCGGCGGAGGCGATCCGAATGGTCAATCCGCGCGCTTCGGAAAAGGGCGTGAAGCTGCTCACGGATGTCGAGCCTGGAACGGTTGCCCATGCCGATCCCCGCGCCGTGAAGAGGATATTGCTGAATCTTCTCTCCAACGCCGTCAAGTTCACCGAGCGCAACGGCGCCGCGCGCATTCGCGCCCGCGAGCATGGCGGCTTCGTCGTCGTGGCTGTCGAGGATACCGGCTGCGGCATCGATCCCGCCGATATCCCAAAGCTGGGCAAGCCGTTCGTCCAACTGGAGCGGCCAGAGAACGCCAAGGCGCGCGGAACCGGCCTTGGCCTTGCGGTCGCCAAAGCGCTGGCCGATATGGGCGGCGGCGGCCTGGCGATCGAAAGCGCGCCGGGCCGCGGCACGATCGTCCGGTTTACCTTGCCGGGCGAGGCGAAGTCGGAAGGGCCCCTGGCGGCCGTCTAAGGGATTAACCAGTTTTCCAAGCTTTCGACGATCGCGGATCGCGGGCGGCTAGTCTGCGCCTGCCGCCATGACACGCATGCTCGCCCTCGCCGCCGTGCTGCTCTGCACCCTGCTTGCGTCGCCGCACGCCGCCGCACGCGACGAGCCGCGCACGATCGTCATGCTGACCGATCGCGGTGACGCATCGACGCCCCTGCGACATGCGGCGCCGATCCTGCGCCATCTCGGCCTCATACCCGAGCCCCACGACGCCGCCGAGCCCCTGCCCGACCTCGGCGCCCGCAGCGATCTTCGCGGCGTGCTGATCTGGCTGGACGATGGCGCGATCGGCGATGCCGCCGGGTTCACCGCCTGGGGCACTAGGCTGACGCAGCGTGCCGTGCCGGTCGCGCTGATGGGCCGCCTGCCTGCGACGGCAGACAGGTTCGGCCTCTTCCTGACGCTTGGCCTCATCTATGCCCGCGATGACCGCGCCTATGGCTTCGATCTGGGCATCGTGGACTCGGCCGCCGGGATCGCCGGCTACGAACGGCGCTTCGAGGCGCCTTTCCCGCCGACCGATATCGTCCGTCCCCTCGGCGCAGCCGAAGCGGTGCCCGTCCTCGTCCTGCAGCGGCGAGGGGACGCCAGCGACCGCACCGTGCCATTGGTGGCGACCGCACGCGGCGCCTACGCCGCGGATGGTTATGCGCTTTGGCGTTCTGCCGATGGCCGGCACACGCGCTGGTTGGTCGATCCGGTAGACTGGTTTCGCCTCGCCTTTCAGATCCAGGCATTGCCGGTGCCGGACGCCACGACCTTGAACGCGCGGCGCATCTTTTCGCTCGGCATCGCTCCCGCGGGGCCTGACCAGCACGACATCGCTGTCGCCCTTGCCGCCGACATCTCCGCAGCCAGGACGGAACGGCCGATACGCCTGCTCGATGGCGCAGCGACGGCGAACGGATGGGCTGAACCTGCCAATCGCTGCGGCGACAGCTTGCGTGCGCGGCTGATGGGCCGCGACGGCGTCCTCAAGCGTTTGGCGCGAGGCGAGGCGCCACACCGCGTCGTGCCCTACGCACCCGTCCTTCTTGCTTGCCCCGCGGAGGGGGAATCGCTCCTCGTCGCAGCGAACGCCATTCTCGACGACGCCGCGTCGAGACCGCTAGCGACGGCCAACCTGTCGCTGGCCGAACTGGAGGCCGGACGGTCATCGGCCAGAATCGAGTGGGTCGCCCCTGGCCTCTGGCGGGTCACCGGGCGCGGCGCGTTGAACACGCTGCGCTTCGACGATGCCGACCATCTGCGCGTCGACTGGGAACGTAGTGTCGGCGTCATGGGTGCAGGGCGGGTCAATGGCGCTCTCTATGTCTCGCTCGACCCGGAGGCGACAGAGATCGCCGTCGCCGTTACGAATCTTCCCTGGACGCTCCCGCCCTTCGCGACTTTGGTGGAGTCCCGCTGGGCGGTCTCGGGACTGGTGCGCGATATCGAAACCGCCGAGATGTCGCTGCAAGGCTACGGGACCGGCGACATGGTATGGTCGGTCGAGCCGCATTCGGACTGGGAGCTGCGGTTTACCCCCAAGGGCGGCCGCACGCTGCGCTATCGCGCCGAGGTCGGCGCCGAGGGCCTGCTGGCCTTTTCCATGACAACGGCGCTGCGCTTGTTGACGGCCGTACCGCTGATCATCATGGCGGTCGTTCTGCTTGTCCTCGGCCTGCAGCGCTCCGGCGCCCCGCTCCCGACGCCAGCGCACATGCACCTGCCCGAGTTCGGCCCGATGCTGATCGACGCGGAGCGCTATGATGACGCCGTGGCCTGGTACAGGGCATTGGCGCAGGACGGCGATCCGGGCGCGCTGCGCAGCCTGGCCGAGGCGGCCGACCTCGCCGAACGCCCTGCCGATCGGTCGGCCGCGCTGGTTCGGCTGGTGATGGGCAGGGGCGCGACGTTTGCGGATCATCTTGATGCTGCCGCCCTGCTCGCCGCGTCCGGCGCGACGCTCGATGCTTTGCGCATTCTCTACAATGCCGAGCGGCGCTTTCCATTCGCGGCCGACGAGCGCTTCCTCTCGTTCTTCGCCGCTCTCGCGCTCGATGGCGGACGGCCTGACGTCGCCCTGCCACTCGCGCGCCGCCTGGCGCAGGAAGCGGCAAACGAGAGCGCGAGCCGGCTGCTCAGGCAATTGACCCAAGCCGCCGGCAACCGATCCTAGGCTAGAGATACCAGTCGTGTTCGTGGGCCGGAATGGTCGCGTTGAAGCGCTTGTATTCGACGCGCTTCGCCTCGGCATAGACGTCGACATAGACGCCGAGCGCCGCCCGCAGCACCTTTGAATTCTGCAACTCTTCCAGTGCCCACATGATCTCGAAGGGCACGGTCGGATCGAGAAAGTCCGAGGCATCGCCGTCATGCGGCGGGCCGGGGTCGATCGCATTGTCCAGCCCGTGCTTCATGCCGATCAGGATCGCGGCTAGCACCAGATATGGATTGGCGTCGGCGCCGGCGACCCGATGCTCGATACGCATCGCATCGTCCTCGCCGGCGGGAATGCGGAGCCCGGTCGAGCGGTTGTTGATGCCCCAGCGCCGGTTCACCGGCACGAACAGATTGGGCGTGAAGCGGCGGAACGCGTTGGCGTTCGGCGCAAAGATCGCCATTGCCTCGTGCATGGTGGCGGCAAGACCGCCGACCGCGTGGCGCAGCGTATCGGTGAGGCCAGGCATGCCGGCGAAGACGTTGCGGCCATCCTTCACCAGGCTGACGTGGACATGCATGCCGCTGCCGGCCGTGCCCGAATAGGGTTTGGCCATGAAGGTCGCCGCCATGCCCTGCTCGCGCGCCACATGCTTGATCAGCGGGCGCAGCAGCGCGGCATGGTCCGCCGCCGCCACGGGATCGGCGACGTGCTGGAGATTGATCTCGAACTGACCCGGTGCGTATTCGGCGACGGCCGTGGTCGCGGGAATGCCCTGACGCGCCGCTTCCTCGGCCACCGCGGTCAGGAACCGCTCGTAGCGGTCGAGGTCATTGATTCCGTAGACCGAGATCGCTTTCTCGCGACCCCCCGCCGCGGGGCGGACGGGGGGCGGCGGCGCCCGGGCGGCGGCCCGCGGGGGATCGACCAGGAAGACCCCCAGTCCGACCGCCACGACCGGGGTCAGACCCGTCTTCGAGAACTGCTCGAGCGCACTGATCAGCACGTTTCGCGGTTCGACCTGCAGAGGGCCGCCGTCCGGATCGCTCTGGGTCATCAGCACCTGGGCGCGGCGATGGGGCGGCTTGCGTGCCGTCCCCAGCGTGCCCGGCAGCGGCCTGGCGGTGCTGTCGGGGTCCCCGGCTTCCGAGCCGAGGCCCAGCGGATTGGTCATCTCGCCGCGCGCGTCGAGCATGAAGATGTCGCCGGGCATCTGCATGCCGGCCGTAAACAGCTTTCGGGCGTCGGAAATGGGAACGCGCTTGCCGCGCAGCGTGCCGTTGAGGTCGATAAAGACGCCATCGACATAGGCGATGTCGGGATGAGCGGCGCGAAAGCGGTCGAATTCGGCGGCTGGAGAAGCCTGGTCTTTATCCGGCATGATGCCCTTCTGATTGGGGAGGAGAAGATAGGCCTGCGGAAGCCGGGCGGCAACACGGGCAGGCGCGGCAGCGGTTCGATTGACGGCGCTCGCCGCTTGGGGTCTGTTTGGCTGGCCCGGCGCGGACGCTGGCTGCCGCCGCCGCTGTCTATGGAGGAATCATGTCGCCCATCCGCTCCCTTCTGATGGCGAGTTCGCTGTTCGTACTGGCCGCCACCGCAATCCCGGCGGCGGCGCAGGACGGCGAAGTCACGCTGTTCACGTTCGAAACCCTCGCGAACGACGAGCTGCTCGGCGAATACGTCGCCAAGTACGGCGCCAAGCCGCAGACCCAGATCTTCGCCGACGAAGACGAGGCGTTCGCGAAAATGCGCGCCGGCTACGCGCCGGATGTGATGGGCCCGTGCTCATACGAGTTCGGCCGCTGGCAGGAGGCCGGTCTTCTCCAGCCGATCGACGTCACCAAGCTGAAGTACTGGCCGGTCATCGCTCCGACCCTGAAGAAAATCCCGGGGGCGATGATCGACGAAACCCATGCCTGGTTCGTGCCTCAGTATTGGGCTCAGACCTCGATCACCTACCGCAAGGACCTGGCGCCCGAATATGCCGAGAAGGAAAGCTGGCAGATCCTGTTCGATCCCAAGTACCAGGGACGGATCGCCGCCCTCGAAGGCGTCGATGACACGGTGACGCTGGTCGCCAAGTCGATGGGGATCGACCCCTATGCGATGACCCCCGAGCAGTGGGCCCAGGTCCAGGAGAAGCTGCGCGAGCTGGTCGCCAACGCCCGTGTCATCACCACAGACCAGTCGACCATCGCCCAGGGGATCGCCTCGGGCGAGCTCGTCGCGGCCATCACATGGTCGGACAGCTGGGCGACGCTCAAGAACGATGGCGTCGACGTCGGCTTCATGAACCCCGCCGACACGGGTCGCTTCACCTATGTCTGCGGCTTCACGCTGCACAAGGACTCAAAGAACGTGGACAAGGCCTACACGCTGATGGACGCGGGCCTCTCGCTCGAGGCCGCGCGCTATCTGGTGACGGGCTACTCCAACGGTTCGGCCAATGCCGACGCCATGAACCAGTTGACGGACGATGAGTTGAACAACGCCGGCCTGCCGCGCGACGTGGAGCTGTTCCTCTCGACAGGCACCTTCCAGGTTCGCCTGCCGAACAAGGACGACATCATCAAGACGTGGAACGAGATCCGCTCGGGTCTGTAAGCCTGGGTCTCCGCGCAGCGAAAAGGCCCCGGAGCGATCCGGGGCCTTTGTCATATCAGGGGCCTTCAAGCGGTGGCGGCGGAAAATCTTCGGCGCCGGGCGGCGGCCCCTCGCCCGGCGGTGGTTCGCCCGGCGGCGGACCGCCGGGGACGCGATCCCCTCTCGGTCCTCCGCGGCGCTCGCGGATCGACTTGCGCACCAGCATGCGCTCCTCGGGGGACAGCACCGTCGCGATCTCGACGACCACGCCTGCCGTGGCGACCGCGATCGCGGCGTCGGCCTCGCGCATCGCACGCAACGCCGCACTCAGCTTTTCCGCCTCGAAGGGCTCCTGGGCCAGAGCCTGGCGAACCGCATTTCTCGACTCGCGGGCGTTCTCGAACAGCGGCCTGAACTCGTCGCGGTGGGCCTCGCGGATCCTGGCAACCTTGGCCCGCGCCTCGGCCGGCAGGACGCGCTCTACCTGTCGCGGCATCCAGGGACCGATCCCATCGGCGGCGAAGGTCTGGCGAACCTGATAGATCCGCCATGCGGTGATGGCCAGTATCGTGATCAGGACGACATTGACGAACAGCGAGACGTAGAGCGGCCAGCGGCGCGGCTTCCTGGCCGGTGAAGTCGGGATATCGCTCACAGCACATCCTCCTCGGCGATCGTCACGCCGCCGCTCAGCGGGGCGATATCCGCGTCCGCATCATCGCTCGCGGCCACCTCTCCCAGATCGTCCAGTCCAAGACGACCGGCGGCGGCCGCCTGCACTCCGGTGCCGAGCGCCAGAGCGGCGAGAAGGCCAAGCGCCGGGGCCCAAGACGGGGACTGCGGGAACAACTCCGCCCAGAGATCGCGCACGCGGGCGCCGATCGAGGGACGGGGCCGCACGGCAAGGATACGCGCCGCCAGCGTAGCGTCCGGCAGCGACGCGGGCGCACAATCCAATACGACGTCCAGCGCCTGCGCCTCGTCCTGCATCCTAGCGGCGGCAGGGTCGCGGCCGATCAACCCGAGGGCCGCCGCGCGTTCGAGCTCCGGCCAGCGCAGAGGATCGCCGCCATAGGCCTCCAGCATGGTCGACAATCGCTCGATCGTCATTGTCTCGATCATCATCCCCGTCTCCTTCAGGCTTGCGCCAGCTTGGCGGCCGGCGCCCCCGCACCGGCCAGATGACGCAGCTTCTCCTTCAACGCCCGGCGACCGCGCGCCAGCAAAGACTCCAGCGCCTCGACGCTGATCTCCAGCGCGGCGGCCGCTTCGATGTTTCCCAGGCCCTGATAGTGGCAGAGCGTGATAGCCGCCCTTTGCCGCTCCGGCAGGGTCTGCAGGGCCGCCTCGACGGCGCGGGCCGTCTGGGTCTGCCCCAACGCCTGCTCCGGGTCAGGCGCCGAGTCCGGCCGTTCGTCCACCTCGTCCAGCGGCACGCCGCGCTTCTTGCGCAACCGGTCGTAGCAGGCGTTGATCGCCACCCGGTGCAGCCAGGTCTCGAACTTGGCCGCGCCTGGTTGCCAGCGCTTCGCCTGGGTCCAGACCTTGAGGAACACGTCCTGCGCCACGTCCTCTGCCTCGGCTGGATCGCCCAGCATCCGTCGGGCAAGCGCCGTCATGCGCGGCAGGTGCCGCGCGACGAGCCGCGATGCGGCCTCGGCGTCGCCCCGGCCCGTCGCTTCGACGAGGCCGGCGTCGGGATCCTCCACCATGCGTCCTTCAACTCTCGAGATGCCGCGGTGTCGCCGTTGCGTTCTCTGCCTACTCCAACGGCAGAACAAACCAAATCCGTCGCCAAGCCAAAACGCAGACGGGCTCCGGATCACCCGGAGCCCGTCTGGCGTCGTTCGGTGGAATGCGAGGCCTACGCCTCGTAGATCGCGCCGCGCTTGATCTCTTCGACGACCACACGCTTGGGCTTGAACGCCGCCTCGAAAACCGGGATCGCCAGTTCGGGCTGCGCGTCGCCGCACATGAAGACGTCGAAGGCCGCGAAGCCCTTTTCCGGCCATGTATGGCAGGAAATGTGGCTTTCGCTCAGCACGGCCACGCCCGAAATGCCGCCGTTCGGCTCGAACACGTGCGTGTGGATGTGCAGGAGCGTCGCCCCGGCCGCCTTGATGGCGTCCAGAAACGCCTGCTGGATGCGCTTCTCGTCGTCCAGGCCTTCGGCTTCCCAAAGGTCGATCGTGAGATGCTGCCCGGCGTATTTCACGCCGTTGCGGGTGATCCAGTAGTCCTTGGGTTGATCTCCCTGTTCGGCATCATTAGCCGAAACAAGAACCGGGACGGTCCTCGCCGGGGTCTGTACGGAAACCGCCAGTGCCTCGTTGATCGCCGCCACCTTTTTTGCCAGTCGGGCCATGTTGCCCTCCCTAAAAAAGCAGCGTTATCGACAAGTGGAGCGATACGCACTCCGGTGATTCCTCGTGGGCGAACCCCGTTTGGAGAGGCGCGTATGTATGGTCCGCGCCCCCCCTAAGCAAGCGGTTTTTTGCCTTCGGGCGCAAAATTTCACAAATCTCGCTGCGAAGATTTCGCGACGGCGCCGCGGGAGGCAAAATTCCTAACGAATTGTGTTTGCCGCTCCTCTCCCCCGCACCTATAAGCCGCGCGATTCCAGGCGACGGAGACGCGCGATGTCCAAGACCTTCACCGAGACTCTGCATGCCGGTTACGCACAGACGATGACACTCAAGGGCGACGTTCTGGTCGACGAGCAATCGCCGTTCCAGAACGTCAAGTTCTTCGATACCGAGCGCAACGGTCGCGTGCTGGTGCTCGACGGCAATGTGCAGACGACGACGCGCGACCACGCCGCCTATTCCGAGATGCTCACCCCCCTGCCGATGTTCGAGCACGGGAAGGTCAGGACGGTGCTGATCGTCGGCGGCGGCGACCTCGCCATCGCCGCAGAGGCGCTCAAGCACAAGGGCGTCACCAGGGTCGTGCTGGCCGAGATCGACCCGGTGGTGATCGAACGCTCGCGCGAACTGTTCGCCGACATCAACAAGAAGGCGTTCAAAGACAAGCGGATGGACATTCAGGTGGTCGATGCGTTCGACTACCTCGCGCGGCCCGACACGAAGGGCGCCTTCGACCTCGTCATCGCCGACCGTCCGGATCCGATTGGCCCTGGCGCAATCCTCTTCGCCGACGATTTCTACAAGCGCATCAAGGCGGCGCTGCGCCCTGGCGGGTTCGCCGTATTTCAGACCGGCGTTCCCTTCTACCAGCCGGAAGAACTGACCGACACGCTGAAGCAGCTCGGCCGCCTGTTCGCCGCCGCCGGGACCTATCTGACGGTGGTGCCGACATACATCGGCGGATTCATGGCGCTGACCTGGGTGTCGGCCGATGGCGCCGTTCTGGGCGACACGAAGAAGGCATCCAGGATCGCCAAGGCGTTCGCCGCCTCGGGCGTGAAGACAGACTACTACACACCGGCCATCCACCAGGCCGCCTTCGCGCTCCCCGCCTGGATCGCCAAACTGGTGCCGAAGAAGCGGAGCTGACGACCGGCCAACGGCCTGACGACCCTCAGACGAACCGGCCGACGATCCGCCCCACCTCGGCCAGCACGGTCGCGTTCTCCTTCATCGTGCGGCCCTGGCGGTCATAGTAGACCGTGACGACGAGCGGCGGGCGATCCGGCGGCCAGGTGATGCCGATGTCATTCGTCGGTCCATCCTCGCCGGTGCCCGTCTTGTGGCCGAACGCCCAGTCCTCAGGCAGGCCGCGCCGCAGCCGGTCCGGCCCGGTCACCGTCGCCTTGAGCCAGCCGATCATGATCTCGCGCGAGGCCGGCGTCAGAACCTCTCCCAGCACGATCTTCTGCATGGTATCGGCCATTGCGGCAGGCGACGTCGTGTCGAGCTTGTCGCCGGCTGCAACGTTCGGCGCATTGAGGTGCGGCTCGTAGCGGTCGAGGCGCGTGACGGAGTCGCCCAGCGCTCTCAGAAAGTCGGTCACCGACTGCGGCCCACCGATCTCCCTGATCAGCAGGTTTGCGGCCGGATTGTCGCTCTGCGTGATGGTCGCGTGGCAGAGTTCGCCAACCGTCATCGACCTGCCGATGTACTGCTCGGTGACGGGCGACATGCCCACCATGTCGTCTGCGGAAACCGGGATTTCCCGATCGAGACTTATCCGTCCGGCATCCATACCCTGAAGGATTGCCGCCCCGAGAACAAACTTGAAGGTCGAGCACAGCAGGAACAGCTCATCTGCGCGGTAGCCGGTTCTGGCGCCCGTCCCGGTGTCGAGAACCATGACACCGAGCCGCCCGCCCTCGCGGAGTTCGAGCGCTTCGAAGGCCGTAACGGCATCGTCGCTCGACGCCGACGCAGCGAAGCTGCGGCCCGGCAGCACCATGGCGGCGGCCAGCGGCAGCAGCGCCTTGAGCTGATCCCGCCTGGTCAGAACGAAGCGACCCAGTCCATTACTTTCTCTCATGGTCTCACCCTCGCGAATTTCAACCTTGGCGTAAGAACCAGAGGCTGGACCAATGCGAAAATGCCTGCAAACGATGTTAGTTAGGGATCACCCCGAGAATTTCTCACGCCATGAGCCGTCCCAACCTGCCCCTGAACGCTCTGCGCGCCTTTGAGGCCTCCGCCCGGCACCGCTCGTTCACGAAGGCCGCGCGGGAGCTTTTCGTTACCCAGGCGGCCATCAGCCATCAGGTGAAAGGGCTGGAGGACCGGCTGGGGGTGCGACTGTTCCACCGGGTGCCGCGCGGACTGATGCTGACCGACGAGGGCGTCGCCCTGCTGCCGGCGCTCAGCGAATCCTTCGATCGCATCGGGCGCCTGCTGGAACGCTTTCAGGATGGCCGGCTGCGCGAAGTGCTGACGGTCAGCGCCGTTGGCACCTTCGCGGTCGGCTGGCTGTTGCCGCGCCTGGCGGCCTTCCGCGAGGCGCACCCCTATGTCGACCTGCGGCTGCTGACGAACAACAACCGCGTCGATTTCGCGGCCGAAGGGCTGGGCGCGGCGATCCTCTACGGCGACGGCAATTGGCCCGCTGCGGATGCCGAGCGCGTCCTCGACGCGCCGTTGTCGCCCCTCTGCACGCCGCAGATCGCGGCAACCTTGCGCCAGCCGGCGGATCTCGCGCGGCACGTGCTCCTGCGCACCTACCGGGTGCAGGACTGGCCGGCCTGGTTCGCCGCGGCCGGCCTTTCCGATGGAATCGAGGCGCGCGGCCCGGTGTTCGACGCCTCGCTGACCATGGTGCAGGCGGCGCTCCAGGGCGAAGGCGTGGCACTCGCGCCACCGGTCATGTTCGCCCGCGCCCTTGCCGAAGGACTGCTGGCGCAGCCGTTTGCCGCAACGGTCTCCACCGGCGCCTATTGGCTTGTCTCCCCCAAGGGCCGGCCGGTTTCGGCAGCTGCCGAGGCCTTCCGGACATGGCTCCTGGGCTGATACGGCGGCGTTTTGCCGCTTGATCCCGGGTTTTGGTTGCGGCGCAACGCGATCTGCGAAAGACTTTCGTTCAGCGGACCGGGGGGCGCCTTTGACGGCAGGATCGGCAGCAAGAGCGGGCAGTCAATGGGCGGGCGCCTTCACGCGCTCCGAAACCTTGCGTGGCTGGACGCTTCTCAGCCCGACGCTCATCGTCATGATCGCCGGCCTGGCGGCGCCGTTGATCATCATGCTGCTCTACAGCTTCTGGCGGCAGGACGGGCCCAACGTCGATACGACGCTGACGACGTTCAACTACGAATACGCGCTGACGAAGTACCGGCCGATCTTCATCCGGTCTCTCTGGATTTCCGGGCTCGTCACTCTGGCGACCGTTCTGCTCGCCTATCCTATCGCCTACTACGTCGCCTTCCATGTGAAGCGCTACAAGTTCATCTGGCTGATTCTGCTGACCATTCCGTTCTGGACCAGTTATCTGCTGCGCGTCTTCGCCTGGCGCATCATCCTGGCGCGCGAAGGCGTGGTGAACGGGACGCTTCAGGGCGTCGGCCTGATCGACGAACCGATCAACTGGCTGCTGTTCTCCGACTTCGCGATCGTTCTCACGCTCGCTCACGCCTGGGCCGCGTTCGCGATCCTGCCGATCTACGTGAGTCTTGAAAAAGTCGACCGGACACTCCTGGAAGCCGCCGCCGACCTCGGCGACGGCGCCGTTCGCAGTTTCTGGCGGGTTACGTTTCCGCTGTCGCTTCCCGGCGTGATATCCGCCATTACGCTGGTTTTCGTGCCGACCATCGGCGACTACGTCACGCCCGATCTCGTCGGCGGGCCGCGCGGCGGCATGATCGCCAAGATGGTCTACAACAACTTCAAGGCCAGCGACTGGCCGCTGGCCGCGGCCACCGCCATCCTGTCGATGGTGTTCGTCGCCTTCGTCGCCTTCTTCCTGATCCAGGCGATCCGCCTCAGCGTGCGGAGCGTCAAATGAGCCGCCCCCTGAAGAAGGTCGGCGAGCGCAGCGTCGGCATCACGATCTTCGCCTTCGCCTATCTCTTCTTCCTCTATGCGCCGATGCTGGTGCTGCCGCTCTTTTCGTTCGCCGACCAGACGATCTTCCGCTTCCCGATCGAGAAATTCTCGACCAAGTGGTACGAGGAGATCGTCGAACGTCCCGAAATGCTGCGCGCCCTCTGGAACAGCCTGCAGGTCGGCCTTGTCGCCTCTCTGTCGGCGACGCTGCTGGGGCTGCTCGCCGCCAAGGCGATCACACGTTACGCCATGCCGGGAAAGACGCTGGCGCTGGGTCTCATCTCGTTGCCGCTCTTCATCCCCGAAGTCCTGCTCGGCCTCGCCCTGCTCATCATCCTCAACGTGGTGGGGATTCCGCTCTCGCTGATGACCATAGCCGCCGGTCACGTGATGCTGTGCACGCCGTTCGCGATGGCCGTGCTGGTCGCCCGCATGGACGGCTTCGACAAGAGCCTGGAGGAAGCCTCGCTCGACCTCGGCGAGAGCGGCTGGATGACCTTCTGGCGCGTGACTTTTCCGCTGATCGCGCCAGCGGTTGTCTCGAGCCTGCTGCTGACCTTCATCGTCTCGTTCGACGAATTCCTCCTCGCCTTCTTCCTGCAGGGCAACGAGATGACGCTGCCCCTCTATATCTGGGGACAGCTGAGGTTTCCCTCCAACTTCCCGCCGGTGCTGGCGCTCGGAACCTGCATCCTGGTGGCGTCCTGCGCCCTCGTCGTGTTCGCCGAGTGGCTGCGGCAGGTCGGCACGCCCGGCGACAAGCCGCAGGTCGGCGTATGAGGCAAACACGATGACCACCGACTACATTCGCGTCGAACATGTCACCAAGCGCTTCGGCTCGTTCCGGGCCGTCGACGACGCCGATTTCGGTATCCGGCAGGGCGAGTTCTTCTCGCTGCTCGGCCCCTCCGGCTGCGGCAAGACCACCCTGCTGCGGATGATCGCGGGCTTCGAGTTTCCCACCGAGGGCGAGATCTATATCGACGGACAACCCGTTACCGGCGTTCCGGCCAACAAGCGGCCGACGAACATGGTGTTCCAGTCCTACGCGATTTTTCCGCACCTCAATGTGTACGACAACATCGCCTACGGCCTGCGCAAGCAGCGGCTGCCCAAGGCGGAACTCGACAAGCGCGTGCAGGATGCTCTCGCGATGATCAAGCTGTCGGGCTTCGAGGACCGCAAGTCTGACCAGATGTCGGGCGGCCAGCGGCAGCGCATCGCACTCGCCCGAGCGCTGGTGAACAGGCCCAAGGTCCTTCTGCTCGACGAACCGCTGGGAGCCCTCGACAAGAAGCTGCGCGAGCAGATGCAGTTCGAACTGCGTCAGCTCCAGAAGACCGTCGGCATCACCTTCATTTTCGTCACCCACGACCAGGAGGAGGCGCTCTCGCTCTCGGACCGGATCGCAGTGATGCAAAAGGGCCAGGTGCTGCAGATCGCCTCGCCGCGCGAACTCTACGAGTCGCCCAATTGCCGCGAAGTGGCCGACTTCATCGGCACGATGAACTTCCTCAAGGGCCTGGTGAAGGCGATCGACGGCAAGACCGCGGTCGTCGATGTCGAGGGCCTGGGGCTGGTGAATGCGCCGCTCCCCGAGGACTACAGCTTTGCGCCGGTCGGCGCGGAGGTCCTGGTCGGCGCGCGACCGGAAAAGCTGGACGTCGTGCGCGGCGCGCCGCACCCCGGCGAAAAGGGCGTGAAGGGCGATATCGGCGCCTGCGCCTACCTCGGCGACCGCAACCACTATCAGGTGACCATCGAGGGCCTCGGCCACCAGCTGATGGTCGCCACCGAGCAGGGCGACCGGTCCACCCTCGCCAGCTTCAGTCCGGGCGAGCAGGTGACGGTGTCGTGGGGCGACAACTCGCTGGTGCTTCTGCCGAAGACCTAGGCCGGTTCGCCGACCAGCCGGTTGAACCGCGCGGCCACGTCGGCCTCAGTCGCTTCCAGCGCGGCGCGGAGCGCCGCGAAGTCGGTAACGCCGGCAGCCCGCACCAGCAAGCGCTGCAGCCCCTCCTCGCCGAGCGCCGCGGCATCGTCTTCGGACGTTAGCCGCAGCATGTGGTTCACCTTCGAGTAGAGCAGGTAGGCCTCGCCCAAGGCCGCCGCATCCGCGGCCTCCAAGGCACCGGCCGCCCGCAGCCGCTCGAGGGCTACCTGAGTGGCCCCGGAAAAGACGCCCGGGACCTCGTGCCCGGCGATCAGTTGCGCGGTCTGGGCGATGAACTCGACATCGATCATCCCGCCGCGCACGGTCTTCAGATCGAATGGGCTCCGCCCCGGCTTCTCGCGCAGCAGCAGCGCCCGCATGGCCGCTGCGTCGGCGCGGATTCTCGCGGCGTCGACGGGACGCGTCAGGATGCGCTTGATCGACGCATCGACACGTTCGGCGAAGCCCCGATCGGCGGCGACGACGCGCGAGCGGGTCAGCGCCATGCGCTCCCAGGTCCAGGCCTCCTCGGCCTGATAGGCCTCGAAGGTCTCGAGGCGGACGGCGACCGGCCCCTTGCTGCCTGATGGGCGCAACCGCATGTCGACGTCGTAGAGCTTTCCCTCCGCCGTTGGTGCGGTCAGAGCGGCGATCAGACGCTGCGACAGCCGGCTGAAGTAGACCGAAGGCGACAGCGGCGCGGCGCCGTCCGAAGGACCGGCTTCGGATTCGTGATCGTAGAGAAAGACGAGATCGAGGTCGGACGAGGCCGTCATTTTGGCCGCGCCCAGTCGCCCCATCGCGACGATGGCGAAGACACCGCCGGCAACGCGCCCATGCGCCGCCTCGAAAGCTGTCCTGACGCGCCCATAGACGGCGATCAGCGCGCTCTCGGCCACGCGGGCATAGGCTGACCCCACCTCCTCCGGCCCCAGTACGCCGCGCAGAAGCTGGAAGCCGATCCGGAAGCTCTGTTCGCGCGCGGTGCGGCGGGCCGCGTCCAGCATGGCTTCGTAGTCGGCCGCCTCGTCGAGGGCGCGGGCAAAGGCCGCGTCGGTATCCGCGCGGGTCGGAAGTACGCTGA
>OEIV010000250.1_pt1 | contig 32897 bp, 30 predicted proteins | sample 1539231 | NCBI WGS metagenome assembly OEIV01 (sample SAMN03794762, study PRJEB22550) | activated sludge metagenome | feature: wastewater treatment plant; material: activated sludge; isolation source: Wastewater treatment plant of a petroleum refinery complex | place: Argentina: Buenos Aires ... | reverse complement strand
GGGCGGCATGTCCGGTATGTCGGGCATGGGCGGCATGTCTGGCATGGGCGGCATGTCCGGTATGTCGGGCATGGGCGGCATGTCCGGTATGTCTGGCATGTCTGGCATGGCCGGCGAGAACGGCTGGGTTTGCACCCAGTGGGTTCAGGCCAAGTAAGCCTTAGCCAACGCAAGATTTGGGGAGGTCTTCGGACCTCCCCTCCTCCCTCCCAATTCTCGTCCGAATATTTCCGAATTCATTTCAAGTCTCAAAGGTGACGATCATGCCGAATTTCGGAGCTGCCGCTGGGGTCGGGTCTCTATTGGCAATGTCTGCATATGCCACGTTCATCGCCGGCGCCCTCGCCACTCAGGGCATTTCAAATCCCAATACTTCTGCGGTTGTGGCTGCGCTTGCGACGCCCGCTGCAGTGGTGGCGGCAGCGCCGGCCGCTGCGCCCTCTCCCGCTGCTGCGCCTGCTCCGGCTGAAGCCACGGCGGCAACCACGCCTGCTGCTCCCGCTGCTCCTGCGGCGGCCCCGGCTGAAGCGGCTGCTGCGCCCGCCCCCGCGCCCGTTCAGGTGGCAGCGGCTGGGCCTGATGCCGCCGCGGGCAAGACCGTCTTCACCAAGTGCAAGGCCTGCCATAATAATGACAAGGGCGGCAAGAACGCCGTTGGCCCCAATCTCTGGGGCGTCGTTGGCCGACCCGTGGCCGCACATGAAGGCTTCAAGTATTCCGACAGCATGAAGGCCCATGCGTCCGAGAGCTGGACGCCCGCCATGCTCGACACCTATCTCACCAATCCCAAGACGGCCATCGCTGGCAACAAGATGGTCTTCGCAGGCCTGCCCAAACCCCAGGATCGGGCCAACCTCATCGCATTTCTCGCCCAGAATGGCGACAACCCCATCGCTCCGGAGGCTCTCGGCTTGGCAGCGGTCTCAGGCGGAAACGCCGACCCCAACGCTCAAACCACGGCCGCGGCCGGGCCTTCCTCCGGAGCGACCCCAGAAGCAGCCCCTGCGGCCGCAGCCGCGGCTGGCGCAGTAGCGGCAGCGACCGCCCCGGCAGCGGAAGCCCCGGCGGCCCCCGCCGCCGAGGAACCTGCCGCCGCCCCGGTGACCTACACCGACCCCGCCCCGCCCAGCGCAGAATATCTCGCGGCGGAAAAGGCGGCGGTGGAGAGGCACTCCAGGGAGGTGGCGGGTATTGCCTGCGAGCGGGCGCGCTATCACCGCCTGCATTTCAAGCCCGACATCGACAAGGCCTATGACGGCGAATGTCTCGTCTGCCACAAGGAGGTGCTAGACACCAACGTGCGCGCCACCTCTCCGGCGGGCGTCGAGGCTGGCATGGCTTCGGCCTGGTATCAGCAGTTGGCCACCTATGACGGTGCCCAGGCCACCTTCCACCAGCGCCATGTCTCCACCCCCTATGCCAAGGCGGTGATGAACCTGAAGTGCTCCTTCTGCCATCAGGGCAATGACCCGCGCGAGGAAAGCCCCACCATGACGGTGGCCCCTGCCGACATGACCTCCAACAACGGCCAGGAGCCCTTCACCAACCGCAAGATGGTGAACCCCTCCGAGACCTGCCTGCGCTGCCACGGCCCCATGCCGGACCCGGTGAACATCATGGGACTGCCCGGACCCTGGCATGAAGCCCGCGTCGACCTCGAAAACGCCGATACGCCCAATGGCTGCCTCACCTGCCATGGCGAACTCTTCCGGCTGAACCGGCACAAGGTTTCCTACCTCAATGCCGCGACCATCGAGGATCTGGCCAAGGAAAGCTCGGACGTATGCTTCGGCTGCCACGGCGGACGGTCCTGGTACCGCATCTCCTATCCCTACCCGCGCCACGCCTGGCCGGGCATGGACACTTCCACCACGCCGGACTGGGCCAAGGATCGCCCGACCGAGTCCGATCCGCGCTATGCCATCAAAGACGCCCAATAGGATCGGGGAGCCAACATCATGACCACGACGATGATCCGTGACACCTTGAAGAAGTTCCTCAACCCCAACCGGCGCGATGTGCTCAAGGGTGCCTCCGCCTCGCTGGCGGCGGGACTGGTTTCCACCACCGGGGCAAGGGAGGCTGCGGCCTTCGCCTACGAGCCCTATCCGCGGGATGACGATCTCACCACCGTCGTCACCTCCTGCGCCCATAACTGCGGCTCGCGCCACATGCTGGTGGCCCACAAGAAGGGCGATGTCATCGTCCGTCTGTCCACCGACAACGGCACCTATCAGGGCGATGCCTTCGGCACCGACACCGAGGAGAAGCCGCAGGTTCGCGCCTGTCTGCGCGGCCGCTCCTATCGCTACCGGCTCTATTCGCCGGAACGGCTGCTCTACCCCATGAAGCGGGTGGGCAAGCGCGGCGACGCCAAGTTCAAGCGCATCTCCTGGGACCAGGCCCTGACCGAAATCGCCGAGCGCATGGTCTATCTCAAGAACACCTATGGCCCGACCGCTCTGGTCGACCAGTCCTATGCCGGCGCCTCCTATGGCGTGCTGCACAAGTCGGACCAGATCGAAGGCCTGCTGGGGCGCTTCCTCGGCATGTTCGGCTGCCGCACCTCGTCCTGGTCGGTGCCGTCCTACGAGGGCACCAAGTTCTCCAGCCGCGTCACCTTCGGCACCATTCAGGACGGCAATGAAGACGACGCCTACGCCCACACCAAGCTGATGATCATGTGGGGCTGGAACCCGGCCTATACCTTCCACGGCGGCAACACCTTCTATTATCTCCGCATGGCCAAGCAGCGCGGCTGCAAGTTCGTGGTCATCGACCCGCAGTATACCGACTCGGCCTCGGCCTATGACGCCTGGTGGATTCCCATCCGGCCCAATACCGACGCCGCCATGATGGCGGGCATGGCCCACTACATCTTCGCCAACAATCTCCACGACCAGGCCTTCATCGACAAGTTCACCCAGGGCATGGACGCGGGCACCATGCCGGAATGGGCCAAGGACAAGGAGAACTTCAAGGACTACATCTTGGGCACCTATGACCAGACGCCCAAGACGCCGGAATGGGCCGCGGCCATTTGCGGCGTTTCGGCCGACGACATCAAGAAGCTGGCCCAGATGTATGCCACCACCAAGCCGGCGGCGCTCAAGGCCTCCTGGTCGCCGGGCCGCAACGCCTATGGCGAGCAGTACAACCGCATGGCCGCGGCCCTGCAGGCCATGACCGGCAACATCGGTGTGCTTGGCGGCTGCGCCGAAGGCATCGGCAAGGGCTGGCACCCGGAAGCGGTGGCCTATCCCTACGACCAGTTCGCCAACGTCTGGTATGCCTCCATCAAGTCCGACCGCTGGGCCCATGTGGTGCTCAACTATCCCAACGTCGGGCGCGAGGAGATCGGCCTCTGGCCGCGGGGCGACAATCTCGACGGTGTGATCCCCAATATCCGGGGCATCTTCTGGCAGGGTTCGGACTGGTTCAACCAGCTCACCAACATCAACAAGGAAATCGAGGCCATTCGCAAGCTCGACTCCTATGGCGAAGGCGAGAGCCTGCTGGTGTGCATGGACTCCACCATCACGCCGACCGGCATCTGGGCCGACTATCTCCTGCCCATCGCCACCCACTTCGAGCGTCATGACGTGGCGCTCCCCTGGTACAAGGGGCACTACTATATCCACCGCCCGCGGGTCATCATGCCCATGGGCGAATCCAAGACCGACTTCCAGGTCTTCACCGAACTGGCCTGGCGGCTGGGCTTCGGCGCGCAATACAACCCCAAGGCCAGCCGGGAATACTTCCTCATCGACGACAACGTGGACGAGGCCTATTTGTCCGAGTGGTGGAACAACCGCGTCGTGCCGCATCAGAACCCGGGCATTACCTGGGAAGAATTCAAGAAGCGCGGCGTGCACAAGTTCATCCTCGGTGAGCCGCATGTGGCCTTCCGCGAGCAGGTGGAGCAGGGCAAGCCCTTCGAAACCCAGTCCGGCAAGATCGAGATCCTGTCCAGCGAACTGGCCAAGATCACCGACTGGAAGAAGACCCGCTATGGCGAGGAAATCCCCTACATCCCGAAATGGGTGGAGCCATGGGAGTCCCTCAACGCCACGGAGAAGCTGAAGAAGCATCCCTTCCATCTCATCAGTCCGCATCCGCGCTGGCGCACCCACACGATCTTCAACAACATCGGCTGGCTGCGCGAGACCTTCAGCCAGGAGGTCACCATCAATGCCGCCGATGCCGCCAGGCTCGGCATCAAGACCGGCGATACGGTGGAACTGTTCAACGACCGGGGCCGCACCATCGTGCCGGCCTATGTCACCGAGCGCTGCATGCCCGGCGTGCTGGTGCTGCACGAGGGCGCCTGGATGGACATTGCCGAGGACGGTTCCGACCGCTCCGGCAACCCGGACTTCCTGACGCTCGACGCGCCAAGCCCGGCAGGTGCCTTCACCTACAACACCGTGCTCTGCGGCATCAAGAAAACCGATCTCGTGCATCGTCCGGTGTGGGATCAGTTGGCCACCGCCCGCAGCTTCATCTTCCGGCGTGACCAGTAAGGATCGAGGGAAAACATCATGGCCCAGACCTACGACAAGCAGAAAATCAAGGAAGCCGCCCAGAAGGTGAAGCAGACCGTCTATACGCCGGTCGTGCCGGACGTGCAGTGGGGCTTCATCCACAACAACGTCGATTGCATCGGCTGCCGCGCCTGCGAGATCGCCTGCAAGGACAAGAACGGCCTGGCCCCCGGACCGCGTTTCCGCCGGGTGCAATACATCGAAGGCGGCACCTACCCGCAGGTCTATGCCTACAAGGTCAACATGTCCTGCAACCACTGCGCCGAGCCGGCCTGCCTGCCCACCTGCCCCACCGGCGCCATCTTCAAGCGCCAGGCCGACGGCATTGTGGACATCGACTCCACCCTGTGCATCGGCTGCCGCCGCTGCGAGGCGGCCTGCCCCTTCGGCGCGCCGCAATATGACCCGGACGAGAACGTGGTCAAGAAGTGCAACATGTGCGTCGACGAGATGGACGCCGGGCGGCGGCCCTATTGCGTCATGGCCTGCATGATGCGCGTGCTCGACGTCGGCCCCATCGACAAATTGCGCGATGGCACCTATGAAACCAAGGCGCGCGGCCCCAACGATCAGGTGGTCAACCGGGTGCAGCACATGGCTGATCCCGCCCTGACCAATCCTTCCATCGTCTTTGTGCCGCATTCCAAGGGCAGAGTGGACGGTTGATGGATCAGACCAAGGCGCCACAGGAGCAGCTTTCGGAAGGGGCGGCGGAGACATCTCTCGCCGCCTCCGCCGATTTGGCCCTGCTCTGCCGACTGCACGACCGTGAGCCGACGCCGGAGTTGCTGCTCAAGCTCAAGGCCACCGCACCCGACCAGTGGTTCGGCCTCAATCTGGACGGGCCGGACGCGCAGGCGGGCTTTTCCCTGCTCGATGACTTCTTCGCCACCGTGACGCCGGACAATGTCGAGGCCGTGACCGAGGATCTCGCGGTCAATTATGCCGACCTCTATCTCACCTTCACCCAGCGCATTGCCCCCAATGAATCGCACTGGCTGACCGAAGACCACCTGGAGCGCCAGCAGCCCATGTTCGAGGTGCGCGAATGGTATGAGCACTATGGCCTCAAGGCTTCCGACTGGCGCAACCGCGCCGATGATCATCTCGTCCATCAACTGGAATTCGTGGCCGCCCTGCTGCGTCACAATCAGGTAACCGCCCTCATCGACGCCGGGAAATTCATGGACCGGCACCTTCTGGTCTGGTCCAGGATGTTCCTGGGCGGCATGGCCCAGAAGTCCGAGAGCCCCTTCTATGCCGCGCTCGGCCTGTTGACCGAGGCGGTGCTTCAGGCGACGCGCGACTTCATTGCCGCCGCCACGGGTGCGCCCCGCGAAACCTTCGTGCCCAAGCTTGCCGCTCAGGCCGCCGAGGATGACGGCTGCGCCCCCTATGTGCCGGGAACCGGTCCGGGCTGGTAGATGTGTCGTGATGTCTGGACCTCGCCCTTGCATGGCTGTGATCGGGAAGGTCGGGGTTGGCGCTTTGCCCTTTCCGTGGGAATATCGGCATCACGCAACAGCTGGCGGTGAACGACCATGACTGCGCCTTCCTGGTTTACCCGCCTTGCCCAGTGGCTGGAAACCCGCCCCCCTGGGCGGGCCGTGGCCGTTTGCTTTCCCTCCTATCGGCCGGATCTGGTCACCGACCTCGCCATGGCGGCGGGCTTGAACCTGGTCGACTTCCGCAAGACCGTCATGCAGCCCATGGGCTGGCAGGCAGGCCAATTGCCGCTCTCCAGCCTGAACGAGGCGGCAAACGCCGTTCACGCCACGGGCACCGGCGTGGTGCTGATGAATGCCGAAGCGCTCCTGGCGGTCAGCCCCGCCGCCGAACGCCGCCGCTGGCTGGCTGACACTCTGGCCCATGAATGGCCGCACCGGCTGGTTCTGCCCATCGCCCTGTTTGCCCACGAATTGCCCGACCTGCCGGAGCAGGTCACGCATCTGGCGCCCGCCGAACTACCGGCGGAATCGCTGCTCACGCGGCTGGGAAGCCTGTCATGAAGCAGTTGACCGGCTTCCTGCGCGCCTATTCCGCCTCCAAGCTGGGGCGGCGTTTCATGATTGGCTTGTTCGCCGCGCTCACCGTCACGTCGCTGGTGTTCATGGCGCTCTTCGTGCCCGCCTATCGGGACCGCCTCATCGCCGAGCACACCCGGGCCTCGTCCCAGGTCAACAGCCTGCTCGAAGCCTCGCTGAAGAACGCCATGCTGAAGCGCGACCTCGACGGCCTGCGCGCCATCATCCACGAACTCGGCACGCAACATGAAATCGTCTCGGTGATGATCCTCAATCCCGATGGCGAAATCCGCTTCTCCACCGACACCGCGCGCGTTGGCGGGCGCTTTGCAAATCTGCAGGGCGATGCCACGGAAATTCTCAAGCCCTCCGCCACCTTCACCAGCACGCCTTCCGGCGTTGAAGTGCTGCGCACCATCAATCCCGTGCACAATGAGGAGCGTTGCGGCGTCTGCCACGGCCCCGCCGTCAGCCACCCCATCAATGGCGTGCTGGTGGTGGACTATGCCGCGCGCCAGATCCGCCAGGACGCCTGGAACGGCACCCTGGCCATGGCGGGCTCCGGCGCTGCTGTCCTGCTCGCCGCCCTGCTGGCGCTCGCCGCCCTGCTCTATCGCTACATCCTGAAGCCGGTGAATGCCTTGACCGGGGCCACTGCCCGCTTTGCGGAGGGCGACTTTTCCTCGCGGGTAGACACCGGCGGCCATGATGATGAGCTGGCTGTGCTGGGCGGACGCTTCAACCTCATGGCCGACCGCATCGGCCAGATGTTCGCCACCGTGAAGGGCAGCGAAGGCTTCCTGCAAACCGTCATCGACTCCGTGCCCGACGGGGTGCGCGTCATTGCCGACGACTACACCATTCTCAAGGTGAACCGCGCCTATTGCCGGCAACTGGGTGTCACACCGGAAGAGAGCATCGGCCAGAAGTGCCACGTTTCCAGTCATCATCTGGCCCAGCCCTGCTCGCCCACCATCGTGACCTGCCCGTTGGTGGAACTGGCCAGGACCAATGCCGGGCCGCTGAAATGCCGCCACCGCCACGTCCAGAAAAACGGCGAGGAACTTTTCGTCGAGGTCATTGCCGCCAAGGCCGAGATCGTCATCGACGGTGTCACGCGCAATTGTGTCATCGAATCGATCCGCGATCTCGCCGACCAGGCCTCCATTTCGCACGAGCAGCGCCTCTCCGAGATCGGCATGCTGGCCACCGGCATCGCCCACGAGATTCACAATCCGCTCTCGTCCATCCATCTGGCGCTGCGGGCCATGCAGGAAGAGATTACCAAGGCTGCACCGAATGCATCGGTGCAGCAATATCTCGACATCGCCGACCGTGAGATCGACCGCTGCATTGATGTCACCAAGCGGCTGCTGCGCATTAGCGAACCGGCCTCGCCGGAACTGATGCTCACCGATGTGCGTCACATGCTGGACGACGTGCGCGCCCTTATTGCCTATCAGGCGGAGCAGGCGAAGGTAGAAATTGTCTCGAATTTTCAAGGTGATCCGCGCATTCTGGCAAGCGAAAGCGACCTTGGCATCGTGATTTTGAACCTGTGCCAGAACGCCATTCACGCCATGCCCCGGGGCGGCACTCTCACCCTCACGGCGCAAGACAAACGGGGGCAGGTGAAGATGTCCTTTGCCGACACCGGCGTGGGCATTGCGCCGGAAAATCTCCAGCGGATTTTCTGGCCCTTCTGGTCAAAACGGGCCGACGGCAGCCTCGGCACCGGCCTTGGTCTGTCTATTTGTCGGGCTACCGTCGAACGCCTTGGTGGTAATATCAGTGTCGAAAGTACACTCGGCATGGGCACCACCTTCCATGTGGTGATCCCCAGCGCTGATTCTGTGGTGACGGACGAATGACGGTAACACCCGCCAGAACCATTCTTGTGATCGAAGACGACACGACCCTCAACCGGCTTCTGGTGGGGCAGTTGAAGCGTCTCGGCTTCGAGGCCGTGGGCGTGCGCAGCATGGCGGAAGCCGAAACCACCTTCCCCAATGACGAGCCTCTGCTCATCCTGCTCGATCACCGCCTGCCCGACTCCAGCGGCATGGATGCGGTGGAGCGTCTGTCGGAACATTGCCCCGTCATCATTCTCACCGCCTATGGCTCCATCGATCAGGCGGTGCAGGCGGTGCAGGCCGGGGCCTCGGACTATCTCATCAAGCCGGTCTCGCCCTCGCGGCTGGAACTGGCGGTGAAGCGCGCCATCGAAACCGCCACCATGCGGCGCAAGATCGAATTGCTGGAAACCCAGGTGAAGGGAAAATCCGGCCCGCGCATGGTGGGCCAGAGCCAGGCCTTCCTCAAGATCAAGGAACTGGTCTCGCTCGTGGCCAAGGCCGACACCACGGTCCTCATCGAAGGCGAAAGCGGCGTGGGCAAGGAACTGGTGGCGGGAAGTGTCCACGCCGAAAGTGAGCGCCGCGCCAATCAATTCTTCACCATCGACTGCGCCACCCTGCAGGAAAACCTGCTGGAGAGCGAACTCTTCGGCCATGAGCGCGGCGCCTTCACCGGGGCCGACCGCAAGAAGGAAGGCCTGATCGAGGTGGCTGACGGCGGCACCGTCTTCCTCGACGAAATCGGCGAAATCAGTCCGTCCATTCAGGCCAAGCTGCTGCGTGTTCTCGAAACCGGCCGCTTCCGCCGTCTGGGCGGCACGCGCGACCTCTCGGCCAATGTGCGTTTCATCGCCGCCACCAACCGCGATCTCGCCGACCATGTGAAGGAAGGCAAGTTCCGCGGCGACCTTTACTATCGGCTCTCGGCCTTCGTCATCAAGGTGCCGAGCCTGCGCGACCGGCGCGGCGATATTCTGCTCATCGCCCATCACTTCCTCGAATCGCGTCCCTTCATGCGCAACCTCAAGAAGCAGTTTCATCCCTCGGCGGAACAGGCCCTCCTGTCCTATGACTGGCCGGGAAACATCCGTGAACTGAAGAATGTGGTGGAGCGCGGACTTCTCATGTCGGGCGGCGCCATCATGATCCAGCCGCACCATCTGTCCCTGCCGGAAACCCAGGGCTCAAGCCGCGGCGTCTTCGACCTGCGCTTCGACCACGAGCCGACGCTGGACGAATTGCGCGCCACCTATCTGAAACGCATGCTGGAAATCCACGGCGGCAACAAGGCCAAGGCGGCCAAGGCCATGGGCATTTCCGAGCGCAACATCTATCGCCTGACCAATCCGGACAAGACGGACAAATAGCTCAGGCCATGGAGCGGTTCTGGCTTTGATGGCTCAAGGCCACCGCTCTGACTTATCCGGCGCGCAACTGATCTGGCTTTTGTTGGTTCCGCCAAAAATCAGGTTGCTCTGACCTGCAACAGATCGAGGCGCAGTTGCGCGGCGCGGGCGTGGCCCGCCATGCCCTCGGTGGCGCTCTGGCGCGCGGCGGGCGGTGCCACGGCCATCACGCCCTCGGGCTCCAGCCACTGGTGGGTGCAGACCTTGACGTAGGAGCCCACCCACAGGCCCCCGGTGTAGCGCCCCGCCGCCATGGTGGGGAGCGTGTGATTGGTGCCGCAGCACTTGTCGGAATAGACCACGCTGGCCAGCGGCCCGATGAACAGGGATCCGTAGTTCGCCAGACGCCGGGCCAGCGCCTGCGCATCGCGCGTGTGGACCTGCAGGTGCTCGGCGGCGATGAAATCGGAATAGTCGATCATTGCCTGTTCGTCCTCTGCGACCGCAATCTGGCCGTAGTCGCGCCAGGCCTGCCCCGCCACCTCGGCGGTGGCGAGTGTCGCCAACTGCTTGCCGATCTCGACGACGACGGCCCGGGCCAGATCGCGGCTGGTGGTGATGAGACCCACCCGGGTTCGCACGTCATGCTCGGCCTGGGCCAGAAGATCAGTGGCGATCATGGCGGCATCGCCCGTCTCATCCGCCAGCGTGAAGATTTCCGAAGGTCCGGCCAATTGGTCGATGCCCACCTGGCCGAAAACCTGGCGCTTGGCCTCATTCACAAAGGCGTTGCCCGGTCCGACGATCTTGTCGACGGCGGGAATGCTCTCGGTGCCGAAGGCCATGGCGGCAATGGCCTGCGCCCCGCCCACGCGGAAAATCCGGTCGGCGCCCGACAGGTGACAGCCCGCGATCATGGCGGCATGCGCCCCCGGCGGCAGACAGGCAATGACCTCGCGGCAGCCCGCCACCTTGGCCGGAACCAGCGTCATGACCGGGGCCGAGAGAATGGGATAGCGCCCGCCCGGCACATAGCAGCCGACGCGGGCAATGGGGATGATGCGGTGGCCGAGGTGCAAGCCCGGCAGCGTCTCCACCTCCAGCGGCAACATGGTGGCGAGTTGCGCTTCGGCAAAGGTCTTGACCTGCGCGATGGCAAATTCCGTATCGGCCCGGGTTTGCGGGTCAAGCGCTGCCACCGCCGCTGCGCGTTCCGCCATGGACACCTCGAAGGCATCCGGCACCACCTTGTCAAAGGCCAGGGAATAGTCGCGCAGCGCCGCATCACCGCGCTCGCGCACCGCTGCGATGATCGCCTTGACCGTGCCTTCCACCGCCGTGGCGTCGCCCTCCGCCGAACGGGCAGGAGACTTCAACAGGTGAATGCGGCCGGTGAAGCTGGCGGACGGGTCTGGCATGGCTTGCTCCTCGGATTTTTCAAACCATGTCCTGTGCCTCCCTGCGCCACAAGCGCCCGGGAGGGCTTGTTTAGTATTTTTAACACCCCTATTCTGCCTTAGGCGAAGAGGAGGACGTGCAATGCCCAAAATCGGGGAGAAACTCAGGGAACTGCGCCACCGCCGCGACCTCTCCGGGCGCGAGCTGGCGCTCCGATCCGGCATTTCCCATGCCGCCATTTCCCTGATCGAGCGCGATCACATGTCGCCCTCCATCGACACCCTGACCGCCATACTCGATGCGCTCGGCACCACGCTGACCGGCTTCTTCATGGATCTGCCGTCACGCCTGCCCTATACGCCCTTCTATGCCGCCAACGATCTGGTGGAGATCGGCAAGCCCCAGGCCATTTCCTATCGCATGATCGGCATGAACCATCCCAACCGGCAATTGCTCATGCTCCACGAAACCTATGCCGAGGGCGCCGACACCGGCGAGGCCTTCACCCACCCGGCCCAGGAGGCCGGCATGGTGACGCGCGGCGCCATTGAACTCACGGTCGGCGAGGAAACGCGTGTGCTGCGGGCCGGCGATGGTTATTACTTCGACAGCCGCATTGCCCACCGCTTCCGCAATGTGGCACCCGGGACGAGCGAAATCCTCTCCGCCGTGACCCCGCCGACCTACTGATCGGCGACAGCCTGTTGATTATTCTGTCCATGTCGCAACTGGCCCAAGCGGACCCGCACATCTGTGCTTGGCTCCGGCGGGAAAAATCCCTCAATCTCCCTTCCAAGCAAAACCAACGGAGGACGTCCCATGAAACTGACCAGATCTCTCCTTCTCGCTTCGGCCCTTGCCGCCCTCACCCTGGGCAGCGTGGCGGCCCAGGCCCGCGACCTCACGGTCGTGTCCTGGGGTGGCAACTATCAGGATGCCCAGCGCGAAATCTATTTCAAACCCTTCTCGGAAGTGCTGGGCAAGCCGGTGCTCGATGAAAGCTGGGACGGCGGCGTGGGTGTGCTGCAATCCAAGGTGAAGGCCGGTGCGCCCAACTGGGACGCCGTACAGGTGGAAACCGAGGAACTGGCCCTGGGCTGCGCCGACGGCATCTATGAGAAGATCGACTGGGCCAAGCTCGGCGGCAAGGACAAGTTCATCGACAGCGCCGTCTCCGATTGCGGCGTCGGCGCCATCGTCTGGTCCACCGCCATCGCCTATGACGGCGACAAGCTGAAGGATGGCCCCAAGAGCTGGGCCGACTTCTGGGATGTCACCAAGTTCCCCGGCAAGCGCGGCCTGCGCAAGGGCCCCAAGTACACTCTCGAGTTCGCGCTCCAGGCTGACGGCGTGGCCCCCGCCGATGTCTACAAGGTGCTGGGCACGCCGGAAGGCGTTGACCGCGCCTTCAAGAAACTGGACGAGTTGAAGCCCAACATCGTCTGGTGGGAAGCCGGCGCCCAGCCGCTGCAGCTCATCTCCTCCGGCGAAGTGGCCATGTCCACCGCCTATAATGGCCGCATCAGCGGCATCAACCGCAGCGAGAAGAAGAACTTCAAGGTGGTCTGGCCGGGGTCCATCTATGCGGTGGACAGCTGGGTCATCCTGAAGGGTGCGGAGAACGCCGCCGCCGCCATGGACTTCATCGCCTTCACCTCGAAGCCCGAGAACCAGGCCAAGCTGCCGGCCAAGATCGCCTATGGTCTGCCGAACAAGGAAGCCGCTGCTGCCGTTCCCGCCGAACTGCAGGGCGAACTGCCGACCACACCCGCCAACATGGAGGGGGCGATCCCACTCAACGGCGATTTCTGGATCGACAATTCCGAGGAACTGACCAAGCGCTTCAACGCCTGGCTCGGCCAGTAAGCCTCACCATTCTGACGCACACGGGGGTTCGGCCCCCGTGTGTTCAGCCTTTTCACGCAGTTATTGCGGAACAATTCCGTAGTCCTTGCCACGGGCAATGCGCAGATGGGAATGGGCCGGTGAGTGACCCCTATATTCTTTTCCAGAACGTGAGCAAATCCTTCGGGCCGCTCACCGTCATCAAGGATCTCGACCTCGCCATCGACAAGGGCGAATTCGTCAGCCTGCTCGGGCCATCGGGCTCTGGCAAGACCACCATTCTCATGATGCTCGCGGGCTTCGAGAACCCCACCAGCGGCGCGGTCATCGTCGGCGGCCAGCATGTGGAGAGGCTGCCGCCGCACAAGCGCAACATGGGCGTGGTCTTCCAGTCCTATGCCCTCTTTCCCCACATGACCGTGGCGGAAAACGTCGCCTTCCCGCTGAACATGCGGGGCATCGCCAAGGCCGACAGTGCGGCCCGGGTGCAGCGCGCCCTCGATATGGTGCAGCTTGGCGCCTACAAGGAGCGCAAGCCCAGCCAGCTTTCCGGCGGTCAGCAGCAGCGTGTGGCTCTGGCCCGTGCCCTGGTCTTCGAACCCGCCGTGGTGCTGATGGACGAGCCGCTGGGCGCGCTCGACAAGCAGCTCCGCGAACAGATGCAGCTCGACATCCGTGAATTGCACAAGCGCCTCGGCCTCACCATCGTCTTCGTCACCCACGACCAGTCCGAGGCGCTCACCATGTCGGACCGGATTGCCGTTTTCAATCACGGCAAGATCGAACAGATCGGCCGGCCCAGCGAAATCTATGAACGCCCCGGCACACGCTTCGTCGCCGAATTCATCGGCGAGACCAATCTGGTGGAGGGCGTGATCGGCACGGTGGCCAAGGACAGGACCACCATTGCCCTGAAACACGGCGGCAAGCTGGTGGTGGAAACACGGCCCGGGCTGGTTGAGGGCGCGCCGGCCTCCGTCTCCATCCGCCCGGAGCGCATTCACTTCGACCACACCGCCGAGCGCGAGAACGACTTCCCCGGCACGGTGCTGGACCGCGTCTATCACGGCGACCATGTGCGCGTGGTGCTGGACACACCCGACCATCGCTTCATCATCAAGTCCGATCATCGCATGGGCGTGCTCGACGAAGGTGATAAGGTCTCGGCCTCCTTCACCCCCAATGCCTGCTGGGTGGTGGGATGAGCGCCGGCGGCAAATATCGCCGCCATGTGGCAGCCGCATTGATGCTGATGCCGCTGGTGATCTTCCTGGGCCTGTTCTTCGTCTGGCCCATTGTCTCCATGCTGTCGGAAGCCGTGTCGGACCCGGTGGTGGTGAAGACCCTGCCCTCTACCACGGAGGCCGCCCGCCGCTGGGACCACGCCAGCCCTGCCGTCCCAATCATGGGCCAGGCCCTGGTGGACGACATTCGCGCCACCACTGACGACCAGGCCATGGGCGACGTGGTGCGCCGGTTGAACAGCGCCAAGTCCGGCTTCCGCACCCTGATGATGAAAACCCTTTCGGCGGCGCGCGGCTCCACCGGGCCGCTGGATCTCACCACCGTCGACCCGCGCTGGCAGGACAACGGCTATTGGGAGGCCATCGCCGCTGCCTCAGGCTCGCGCTACACCGACCGCAATCTTCTGGCCGCGCTTGACTATACCCGCAATCCGCAGGGGCAGATCGAAGCGCTGCCCCCCTCTGCCTCGAACAATGCCGACATCTTCAAGCGCACCTTCGTGATCTCCGGTCTGGTGACGCTGATGTGCATCGCCATCGGCTATCCCTTCGCCATGCTGGCGGCATCGGTGACGGGCTGGAAGCGCCAGTTGCTTCTGGGGGCCGTGCTTCTGCCGCTCTGGACCTCGCTTCTGGTGCGCACTGCCGCCTGGATCATCCTGTTGCAGGATCAGGGGCTGATCAACTCACTGCTTCAGGCCCTGCACCTCACCTCCGGGCCGCTGCCGCTACTGTTCAACCGCATGGGCGTGGTCATCGCCATGACCCATGTGCTCCTGCCCTTCATGGTGCTGCCCATCTTCTCGGTGCTGATCGGCATTCCGGGCAACCTCATGCCCGCCGCCCAGTCGCTGGGGGCCAGCAAGCTCCGCGCCTTCTGGCATGTGCTGCTGCCATTGTCGCTCCGTGGTGTCGCCTCGGGCGCGCTCCTCGTCTTCATGTCGGCCATCGGCTACTACATCACGCCCGCCCTCGTCGGCGGTCCCAGGGACCAGATGATCTCCGCGGTCATTGCCTTCTATTCCCTGAACACCGCCAACTGGGGCATGGCCGGCGCCCTCGGCATCATCCTGCTTGCCGCCACGCTGGCGCTCTATGCCGTCTATCATCGTCTCACCAATGACCGGCCGGTGAAGGTGTGACCATGTTCAAGGCAAGCCGCATCATCTTCGGCCTTCTGGTGGTGGTCTTCCTCATGGCCCCTCTGCTTGTGATCCTGCCCCTGGGCTTCACCGATTCCATCTTCCTCAATTATCCCATGCCCGGCTTCTCGCTGCGCTGGTTCAGGGAATTGTTCACGGCGGACTCCTGGCGGCGCGCCATCATCAACAGCCTCATCGTCGGCACCGGCACCACCATTCTGGCCACCGTGCTGGGCACGCTGGCGGCCCTCGGCCTGCGCGACCGGCTGCTGCCCTTCTCCGGTTTCTTCAAGACGGCCTTCCTCCTGCCCATGGTGGTGCCCGCCGTGGTCCTGGGCGTCGGCATGCAGTTGCTCTTTGTCCGCCTCGGCGTGGCCTATACCTATCCCGGTGTCATCATCGCCCACACGGTCCTCGCCATTCCCTTCGTGGTGGTGAATGTCTCCGCCGCATTGGACGGCATCGACCGTCGGGTGGAACGCGCCGCCGCCAGCCTGGGTGCTCCGCCTGCCACGGTCTTCTGGAAAGTCACCCTGCCGCTCGCCATTCCCGGCGTCCTGTCGGGGGCGGTCTTCGCCTTCGCCACATCGCTGGATGAAGTGGTGCTGACGCTCTTCGTCGCCGGGCCGAACCAGCGCACCCTGGCCCGTCAGATGTTTTCCACCATCCGCGAGAACATCAGCCCGGCCATTGCCTCCGCCGCCTTTCTGTTCATCGTCGGCACCATCATTCTGGCGCTCTTCACTCTTTATGTGCGGGCCAAGGCGCAGAAATCGGCCAGGCGCGGCTGAGAGCAACCTGATTTTTGATGGCATCAGCAAAAGTCAGACAAGTTGCTCGCCGTCAATCAGTCAGAGCGGTGGCTTTGATGCAATCAAAGCGCAAACCGCTCGAACCGAAAGCCCAGGCCAAAGAAGCCCGGGCTCCATCCTGATTGCGTGATTGAGAATGTCTTACAGCCCGTCGAACAGCGCGGTGGAGAGATAGCGCTCGGCGAAGGACGGCACGATGACCACGATGGTCTTGCCGGCGTTTTCCTTGCGCTTGCCCAGTTCCAGCGCCGCCGCCACCGCCGCGCCGGAACTGATGCCGGTGGGAATGCCCTCGCGCCGGGCCAGCGCCCGGGCCGTGGAAAAGGCCGTCTCGTTCGTGACCGTCACCACCTCGTCGATCACCGCGCGATCGAGAATGGCAGGCACAAAACCCGCGCCGATGCCCTGAATCTTGTGGGGGCCCGGCTGACCGCCGGACAGAACGGGTGACCGCCGGCTCCACCGCCACGATCCTGACCTTGGGGTTCCGGCTTTTCAGCACACTACCGACGCCGGTAATGGTGCCGCCGGTGCCCACGCCCGAGACGAAGATATCGACCTTGCCGCCGGTATCATTCCAGATTTCCTCCGCCGTGGTGACGCGGTGGATGGCCGGATTGGCCGGATTGTCAAACTGCTGCGGAATGATGGCGTGGGCATTGGCCGCCTTCAACTCATCGGCCTTGGCGATGGCTCCCTTCATGCCCTTGGCCGCCTCGGTCAGCACCAGTTCGGCCCCCAGCAGCGACAGCATCTTGCGCCGTTCCATGGACATGGACTCCGGCATGACCAGCACGAGCTTGATGCCCTTGGCGGCGGCAGCGAAGGCCAGCGCAATGCCGGTGTTGCCCGAGGTGGGCTCGATCAACACGGTGTCGGGACCGATCTTGCCCTCGCGCTCCAGCGCCTCGATCATGGCCAGACCGATGCGGTCCTTGACCGAGGCCAAGGGATTGAAGAACTCCAGCTTGGCCAGAATGGTGGCCTTGATCCCATGGCTGGCGGCCAGACGGTCGAGCTTCACCAGCGGCGTATCGCCAATGGTCTCGGTGATGGAGTCATAAATCCGCCCCCGGCCCGGCTTCTTTTTGTCAACGCCCATCTCTTGCCTCCATCATTCCTGCCTGAAATCACCCCGGCATGATCACTGGTTATCACCACGCCGCACGGGCCTTTCCACCACATAGTCGCCACTTCGACCCGCGACAGCTTAGAAATCCTCAAACCCGATGCCAAGAATGCTCAATTCACCCTTCTGTTAACCATATGTTCCCCATTATGGGGAACTTGCGGGGAACCCCTGCATTATCTGCCCGTGGACAGTCGGTGGGGAGTCGGTTCATGTGCTTTGTGACGGGCTATCCTTGGTTCTGCGAGATGATGCATCACACTTGAGCACGGCTAAATTCGATCATGCGTCAATCTCTTCTCAGAAATCAGCGGTTCATCCTCACCGGCATTCTGTTCAGCATCCTGGCTGCGGCGACAACCTATGCCATTGAGCGGAGCAACGCCGCTGCCCATTCCGCTGCCCAGACCGATCGCCAGCTGATGGGCGTTGAAAGGGAGTTCACCCGGTTTTCCTCAGTTTTGCGCGGCGCCATGGTCTACCTCACTGGTGGCCAGCAAGGCGCAGCGCAACTTTCCAGCCTGCTCGACACACTGGATTCCGGCGAACCTTCGCGCGGTGCTTGGCTGTGGGCGCGCACCCTGCCCCGCCCCCTTGGCCCAGAGGACGCCGCCCAGCTTGCTGCCCTCGCGGGCAAGACGGCTTTCACGTTGCATGATTCAAAGGCCAACAGCCGCTTCATCAGCCCGGTCATCATGGCTCTGCGCGGTCATGGCGCGGCGCGCACGGGCGAAGACCTGGCGGCGCTGCCGGGCCTGCCCTCGGCCAGCACCGCTGCCGATGGCAGTCCCAGCCTTTTCCTTCTGCCCATGGCACCCGCACAACCCACCCCCGCCAGCTCTGATCCCCAGCTTGTCCTTGGTGCCATTGCCACCAGTCAAGGCACTCGTCCGGTGAGCAATATCCTTTTGCGTTTCATTTCAGGCCGGGAATTGGCCGCGCACCTGGGTTTTGACCCCGATCAGACATTCAGCCTCAACCTCACCGGCAAGCAGGCGACCAAGCTTTTGGGGAACGCCACCCCCATCCCCTCCGGCCCTCTCAGACAACGTGATTTCACCTGGGCCGACACATCCCTCACCGCCCTGATCAGCCCGCGTCATGAACCGCTGCGGCACTGGCTCTGGCTTTCGGTCCTGGTTATGGGACTGATGCTGACCACGCTGCTCACCACTCTCCGGGCGGGCGTTTTGGTGGGCCAGCGCGCCAGCACCCTTGGCCGCGAACTGGCGTCAACCGCGACTGAATTGTCCAAGGTACGCCTCATGGAGGAGGCGCTGTTCAACAATGCCGGCGCCGCGATTTGTGAAACCGACTACACAACCGGCAGGTTCCTGCGGGTCAACGAGCGCATGGGCGAACTCATCGGCTATCCTCCGAAGGAACTGGTGGGCAAGACTTTCGCCGACATCACCCATCCCGATGATCTGGCCCTGACCCACGCCGCCATTGCGGCGGCCTCCGATCCCACTGCCCCCATCACCCAATTCGAAAAGCGTTATGTCCGCCGTGATGGCACACCCTTCTGGGCACTGGTGAATACCCGCGTGGTGCGTAACGCCGAGGGGGAGCCCGTCGCCTTCGCCACCATCATCGTCGACATTACCGAGCGCAAGCTGGCCGAGGACATGAAGGCCTCACTGCTCATGGAACTGGCCCACCGGGTGCGCAATACGGTGCAATTGACCGCCAGCCTTGCCCGCCAGACAGCCCGCAATGCCCGCTCGGTCAAGGATTATGAGTTGAAATTCCAGCGCCGTCTTGGCGCCCTTAAGAACACGCACGACATTCTTTTCGACTCCGACTGGCACTCGGCCTCGCTCAGGGCTCTGGCCCAGCGCGTGCTGGCTCCCTTCATGGCGGCTCACGACGATAAGCCGATCATCACCATGGAGATGCCACCCGTGGCCCTGCCGCCGCAGCATGCCCAGACCTTCGCCATCGCTCTTCTGGAACTGGCGGCCAATTCAGCCACCCATGGCGCGCTGGCCCACGGCGGGACCGTGGCCATCACCGGCGCGCTGGAGGACAACGACGGCAGCACCGTGCTGAATTTCATCTGGACCGAACACTCGAAAAGCCGGGTGCAGCGGCCCCGCCGCCAGGGCTTTGGTTCGTCCATCCTGTTCTCAGCCCTGCCCAACCAGTTCGGCGGCACAGCGGAAGCACGCTGGCCCAAGACCGGACTCGTCTATCAGGCGAGGCTGCCACTTTCCGGTCTTTAGGTTAGTCTGACTGTGACTGGCCATAGGCAAAAGTCAGATACCGCGTTTGCCAAACACCAAATCAGACGATCAATCCCTCTTGTCCTGCGACAGGATGACAAAGCCATAGGGAGGCAAGGTCAGCGTGGCGGAGGCAGGCATGCCGTCCCAGGGCTTTTCCTTCGCCTCGACATCAAACAAGGCGGCGTTGCCAAAGTCACGGCTGTAATGGTGCGAGTCGCTGTTGAGCCGCACCTTCCAGATGCCCGCCACGGGCATGCCGATCTCATACCCCTCACGCATGGCATTGGCGAAATTCATCACCACCACCACGTCATCGCCGGCGCCATGCTGATCCCAACGCTGGAAGGCCAGCACATTCATGGCGTCATTGACATGATGCACGGTGACGAACTGGCCCCTGAGTCCCGCTGTAACGCCGCCGTGGTTCCGGCGCAGGCGGATGAGGTCGCGATAGAGACGCACCATGCCCGAGAATTCCTCGTTCAGGTCCCAGTCCAGCGGAACATCGTCGCGGAACCATTCGCCTTGCAGGAATTCCTGACCCTGAAAGATCATGGGAATGCCGGGAACGGTGAAGACCAGCGCCGCAGCCAGAGCTGAACGTTTCTGCGAGAACCATGAGGTGGCATTGCCGGGATCGATCTCATGGGGAACCCGCGCCTTGCCATTGGCGACTTCGTCGTGGCTTTCGCTATAGACCACGCGGCGGAAACCATCGTCATTGTAACGCTGGGTGATGGCGGCCTTGACCGCCGCCATGGAGCGCTGTTCGTCCGCCACCTCGATCACCGCCGCGCGCACCGGATGCACAAAGTTCGCATCCCACTGGGAATTGAAACCAGCGCCGTCGTGGGCTGCTTCCGCCGTCATGGCATCGACGTTGCGCAGATCCTCGGCAATGGTGATGTGGCGCTTCGGCAATTGTCGCACCTCCTCGTTCACCCACTGCATCAGGCTCCAGCCTGCGGGCAGATCATCGCCACCCGCGCCGCCGATGCTGCGGATATAGAGCGTCATGTCGAAACGCAGGCCGTCGATGTGATACTCCATGAGCCACATCATCACGTTGTCACGGATGAACTGGCGCACCTCGCCGCGGCCATAGTCGGGCCGTGTCTTGCCCCAGGGGGTTTCGCCGCGCGCATCATTGTAGAAATAGATGCCGCCGCCGCCATTGTCGTTCCAGCCGTCGAATTGCCAGAGGTCGAGGTCAGAAGGGCCGAAGTGATTGTAAACCACGTCGAGAATCACAGCCATGCCGTGATCGTGGCAGGCGCGCACGAAACGTTTCAGCGCCTCCGGCCCGCCATAGCTGCTTTCAACCGCGAAAATGTGAGCGGGATTGTAGCCCCAGGACAGATCTCCCGCGAATTCCGCCACCGGCATGATTTGCACGGCGTTGATGCCAAGCTTCTTAAGGTGGGATAGCTGTGCCTGCGCATCTCGCAAGGTGCCGGGACCCTCGCCCTTGGGCGCGAAGGATCCCACATGAAGCTCATAGATCACCAGTTCGTTGTGAGGTGCCATCTCGAAGTCATCGCCCCGCCAGTCGAACGCCTCATGATCGATCACCACCCCGTCACCCACCGAGTTGGTCACCTCCATCGCGTAGGGATCAATGCGTTCGCGCACCTCGCCATTCTCAAGCGTCAACAAAAACTTGTAATGCGTCCCAGGCTTCACCTTGGCCACGTCACCGGCCCAATAGCCATTGCCCTCATGCGCCAGTTTCTTGACCACAGCCTTCTTGCCTTCCGTGGAAACCCGCACCGCCACGGCCTTCGCATGCGGTGCCCAGACCCGGAAGCTGCACCCATCATCGTGGGCGATGGCGCCCATCCCCGTCTTCACGGCCTTCATGATTTTTTCCCTTTCTTTTTCTTGTTCGCTGCGCCCGGTGCCAGAACGGGGGTGAGCGGATGTGACTTGTCGGCGAGCCAGGCCTCGGCCATGTCGGCGGCAATCACCGAGAAGGTAATGCCATTGCCGCCGGCGCCCAGAATCGAAAAGACGTTGGGCAGTTCCGCCACTTCGCCAATCACCGGCAAACCGGTGGGGCTGGCAGCGAATGTGCCGGCCCATTGATAGTCCACCTCAAGATCGACACCGGGCAGAAGCTTGCGCAGTTTCGCCAGAATGCGGCGGGTTTTCTGGGCCGTCTTGGCGTCACGGCGGCGGGGATCATAAAAATCTTCATCTTCCCCGCCGACAATGATGCGGTTGTCGGGCGTGGTGCGAAAATAAAGATAGGGATCGGACGCCTCCCACACCAGCAGGCGATTCTTCCACAGACAATCCGGCGGAACCGGCTTGGTCGCCAAGGCCCAGGTGGAAATCAGGTCATAGGAGGACTTCGGCAGTTGCGGCAGTGCCTCATAGCCGGTCGCGGCAATGACCCGGCGCGCCGCAAGGACTGAGCCATCGCTCATCGTGATGAAAACGCCAGCCTGTGCCGGCTCCAGCACCAGGGCTTCTTCCTGCCAGCGCATCTCCACGCCGCGCTGTTTCACGAGCTTGAGCAGGGACAGAGTCAGGCGGCGCGGATCGAGCTCGCAATTACCGGAACACAGAATGCCGCCGTCACGGTCAAAGTCGTAGATGGCCTGCAATTCTTCTGTCGCAAGCATTTGGCAGGGCAGACCCGCGCGGCGGCGCGCGGCCGCCTCGCGGCGCAAAGCCGCGCCGGAAAGCGCATTCCCGGCAATGAGAAGTGATGAACGCTTGACCATATCGCATTCAATCTGCTGCGACCGCACCAGCCGCATGAGGCTCGCCACCGCTGCATAGCTGGCCTGATAGCATTGCCGCGCCACGCGTGCCCCCACCTTGCGCGAAAGGACGGTGAGCGGTTCGTCGATCTCCCATTGAATGAGGGCAGTGGAGGCAGACGTGCTGCCGCTTGCGGGAAGCCTGCGGTCAATCAGCAGAATCTTGCGATCACCGCGCCGTGACAGGCGCTCGGCGGCGAGCGCCCCACTCACCCCCCCGCCCAAGATCACCAGATCATAGAACTGATGGCCAAGGCGCGCCGTGGCGGCGATGCCCCCTGGGGTGTGCGCCGTCCACAGGGTTTCTCCCGAACGCAGCTTCTTTCGCCGTGCGAGTTGTTTCATTGCCATCCCCATATAAAAACCCCCGGACCAGCCGGGGGTTCGCTGTGATTCCGCCCTGGTCAGGCCTTGTTCAAGCTGTCGACCGCAATGGCGGTGATCTTGTTGTTGGCCGCCTTCTCCATATCGAGGATACGGGTCAGAAGATCGTAAGCTTTATCGTTGTCCAGTGCCTTCGCCCACTCGCGCAGCGTACCATAGCGGCTGATCTCATAGTGTTCCACGGCCTGACACACTGCCGCCACAGCCGCGTTGCGCGCCACCGCACCCTCGGCGTCTTCGATGATTTCTTCAGTTTCCTTGATCAGGCCCTCAATGGCCTCACATTTCTTGCCTTCGGCTTTTTTGCCGATGGACTTGAACACGTCGTCGAGCAGTCCGATCTGCTCCTTTGTTTCCTTCATATGGGCGGACAGGGCCTCTTCCAGCTTGCCCTGGCCAACAGCCTTGATGACATCAGGCAGGGCCTTGAGGATGGCGTTCTCCGCGTAATACATGTCCTTCAATGTGTGTTCAAAAGCGTCAGCAAGAGTCTTCATGGTTTCCTCCCCAAAAATTTGAAAATGTCGCGCCCCGAAATCAATCGCGCCAGCGTGACCGGTTCTCTCTAACTGGTGAAGTGCGAAGATGCCGTGTCGGTATCGTGGATGTGCGGCACCACCTGCGCATCCATTGCCACGCGAGACGATGGCAATGAGACGGTGATGACGGTCACCAATGCGGCAAACCACATGATGACCATCGCCATATGCAGTCGGTCATGGGGCTTGAGCATGATCATCTCTCAATCGCGTTATATTCGCAGCAGTCTAATGTAACTGCTCCCTGAAACGCCCAGCCACCAGTATTGTTCCCGAACGATCACCAGCCATCACGTTTTGTTAATGGGAACCATGATTTCCGCCGCGCATTATCTCCACATAAGAGGAGAAACATATGCGCATCGCTGCAGCTCTCATTCTCGCCGCTTCCCAGCTCACCGCTGTGCCCTTCGTCTCGGCATTGGCGACTAACGAAGCGCGACACAGCACTATGACACAGCCCGCCGGCGTGCATGCCGGTCAGTCATCTCACGGCAACGGCAACGTCACGGTGTTTCACATGACCCCCGCGTCCCGCAACGTGACCATCGCCGTGCAAGCGCAGGAAACCAATACCGCGCCCCTATAACTCCACTCTGGAGCCCGATCCCCTGCAAGTGATCCCCTGTCCAGACCCCGCCTCGGCGGGGTCTTTTTTTGCTCGGCGATGAGCAACAGCAAAAGGAAAGCGGCTGGCCTGAGATCAGACCAGCCGCCGTGGCAATAGTTCTGGTGAAGCAGGGTTCAGGCGCGTCGCATCATGCCCAGCACTGCCATGACAACGCCGATGATGATGGCTGCCCAGAAGACGATCTTGGCGCCGCCCATGGCGGTGCCGGCGATTCCGCCGAAGCCCAGGAAGGCGGCGACGATGGCCACCACGAAGAGGACGACAGCCCAGTACAGGAGATTGTTCATGGTCATTGTGTTGCGCTCCGATTTCACTTGCAGGGAATGAAGTTGCCTTCGCTGCGATAACGCGACGGCATGGCAACAGTTCCATGGATAGTGACCGTCACGGAAAAATGTGAGGGCAGCCAGGCCATAACATGACAGCGCCGCCGGCTTTTCAGCCAGCGGCGCCGCCTTCATTGCAAGTCGGGATCAACGTCGCCGCATGATGCGGCCGGCAACAAAGCCCAGAGCCCCGATGGCTGCCGCCGTCTGCATGGCAGACTTCGGTTCATTGAGGGTTGAGCGCACTGTTTGTGCCGTCGAATCAACCAGATTGACCAACGGCTGCAAACCAAGATCCTCCGCCGACATTTCGACCGGCGGCCGCGCACTGCGAACGACTGCAAGCCACAGACCGGCCACGATGATCAGGCCACCCCCGATCATGGCATCTGCAAGACCCGTCCCATAGCCGAGCTGCACGGCAAGCCAATGGCGCAGCGCCGACAGGAGAAATCCGCCACCGGCCAGAGTGATCAGGCCAATTATCGCATAATGAGCGCCGGAGAGGGCGGACTGACGCGCCTGCTGATAGAGGCGCGCCAGGCCCAGCGATGATACAGCAAGCTGGAAGAGCCGCAGCATGACTTACTTCCGCGTCATCAAGCCGAGCACAACGCCGACGCCCAGGGCCGCGATGATCGCGCCCACCGGATTGCGCGCCACAAGACGCTCCACATCGGCGAGAGTCTGGCTCGCGCGGCTCTGGACCTGGTCGACGGCACGACCACCGATGTCGCTGGCGCCTGACACCAGCCGATCCGTGCCTTCAGCCACATCATCGGCGGTCCGCTTGATGCGCTCCGCCATGTCATCCGTGGTGCGCTTGACCCGATCGCTGGCACCGTAGGCCATGTCCTTCACGGTCTCGGCGGCATCGCCTGCGGCTGAACTCAGCCGTTCGCCCATGTCGGCAGCAGCGCGACGGGTCTTGTCCAAGGCTTCAGAAGCGGAAGCTGGGGTGGAACGTGCCATAGTGATCTCCTCGGTTTGATACATGCTCATCAAACGTCGAGGGGCACGGCTGGTTCCGTTGCCGTAAAAGAATTAGCGAGGGATCAGGTGCGGGGGGTGGAAATGGCCGCCATGGTGCCCGCGTCCGGGCCATAATCGGAAGCGTCGGTCAGATGCAGAAGGTCGGCCAGTTTGGCTCGCGCTCGATTGACCCGGCTCTTGATGGTGCCCACGGCCACACCGCAGATGGCGGCCGCCTCCTCGTAGGACATGTCCGATGCACTGACCAGCAACAGCGCCTCGCGCTGATCCGCTGGCAGCCGGGCCAGTGCCGTCTTCATGTCGGTCATGTCCATGTGGCCATCCTGAGCCGGATGAACCGCGACATTCAACGCAATGCCGCCGTCGGCATCTTCCACCTCCCGCCCGCGCTTGCGCAAGGTCGTATAAAATTCGTTGCGCAGGATGGTGAAGAGCCAGGCACGAAGATTGGTCCCGGGCGTATAGGAATTCTGGTGCGCCCAGGCCTTGGTCAATGTTTCCTGCACGAGATCATCGGCCCGGTCCACCTTCCCCGCGAGCGAAATGGCGAAGGCGCGCAGTGACGGCATGGCCGCCAACAGGTCGCGCTTGAACTCCGGTGAACTCATCGCTTCTTCCCTTGCATGGGCCTGGTCTTGCCCGCCCCCACGCCGCTACGACGTCTTCTCATCCAACTGCTGTAGCAACTGCAAAAATCGGTCGGGAATCTCTTGTTCGGTGATATCCTGATAATAGGTCTTCAGCTGCTGCCCCAAGGACCGCTCCACGTTGCTTGGGACGCGGGCCGAGGGTTTGCGTTTGCTGGCAGGTTTTTCGTGTCTGGCGATCATGGTCTAATCTCTGCTTGCCGGGTTGGCACAGGACCATAGCCGATCCCTGCCGCGTTCCTTAATGCTCTAGTCCGGAAACAGTTCCGTTCACAAAAAAATTTTGGAACTTTTCCCTTAAATCTGCATTGATGATCGCTTATAGAAGGCCGCAGGGCTATCCACTTAGGGCGTAGAGACAGGGAGGGGTTGCAAGGCAACTCATTGAATTTATGACGCTTTCTTCGGTCGTTGCACCACATTTGCCCTATCTGCGGCGCTATGCGCGCGCCTTGACCGGCTGGCAGAATTCGGGCGATGCCTATGTCGCCGCCCTCATGGAAACCCTCATCGCCGACCCCTCGCTGCTGAAAGCCAAGGAAAGCCCCAAGATTTCCCTCTTCCACGCCCTGAGCCGGCTGTGGGGCGCCATCGACATCAACAAGCGCAGCGATGCCTTCCGCCCCGGCTGGGAGGAAACGGTCCAGGACCGGCTGGCCGCCATCCCCGGCACACCGCGCCAGGCCTTCCTTCTCATGGCGGTGGAAGACTTCTCGCTCGATGACACCGCCGTCATTCTCGGCGTGAGTTCACAGCAGGCTTCGGCCTACTACGACGAAGCCAATCGGCAGATCTCCCAGATGATCGCCAGCGATATTCTCATCATAGAAGACGAACCTCTTATCGCCATGGACCTGGAAGAGATCGTCACCTCCCTCGGTCATAACTTGGTCGGCGTGGCGCGCACCCGCGACGAGGCCGTGTCGATTGTGGCCAGACGTAAGCCGCAACTGGTGTTGTCGGACATTCAACTCGCCGATGGCAGTTCCGGCATCGACGCGGTGAACGATATTCTCAGGGACCAGGATGTTCCCGTGATCTTCATCACTGCCTTCCCCGAGCGGCTGCTCACCGGCATGAAGGCCGAACCGACCTTCCTGATCACCAAGCCCTTTTCGCCGGAGATGGTGAAAGCCCTCATTGCCCAGGCTCTGTTCTTCGATATGAAGGCGGCCGGCAAAGCCTGATTCTCGCCAAGCCAAGCTAAATCAAAGAAAGCCCTCCGGTTTGCCGGAGGGCTTTCTTCTTGGTCTCACCCGCTGCCGAGATCCGCAGGTCAATCAGCCATTGCTGGCGCGCAGCATCCAGATGGCCTTTTCGTGGAACTTGATGCAATCCACCAGCATGTCGTTAGTGACGATATCGTCTGCATCATCAGCGGTCGAAGCGAGTTCACGAGCCGTGCGCGCGCCTTCCTCATGCATCTTTGCCAGCTCCTCGATCATGGCCGAAATGTCCTTCCCGGAAATCTGCGCCGCCACGGAAAACTCCTTGTTGGCGCCTTCCGCCGGAACAAAGCTGCCGAGTGCGCGCATCCGCTCGGCCAACTCGTCCACCGTGGCAAAGAGAGCGTTGTACTGCCCGTCCGTCAGCTTGTGGATGGAATAAAAGGTAGACCCCTTCAGGTTCCAGTGCACCAGCTGAGTCGAAAGCAACAACTCATAGGTGGCAGCGAAATAGCGTCCGAGACCCTGCGCGATGGCGGAACGGTCCTTGGCGGCAATATCGGTATTAACTGTTTCAACCAGTTTGGCGACAGCCATAGTTTATCCTTTCCAGAGAAGCTGAGACGGTGGGTTTAAAGGTCAGATCACGGTTCAGATCACGTTGCTTCAGATCACATTGAAAACATAAAGCAGGATAATGAGGGGGATGGGCAGCCCAAGCAGCCACAGCGCAGCGCCTTTCATGGCAGTTCTCCAATTCTTGCAGTGTTGTTAACGTGCCGAAAAACGGCTCATGCGGCTGCGGGTTCCATCACCAGATCCCATTTATTTTTCATATTTTTCGCAGCTGCCGGAACCGCTTCTGTTCCTCGACGTTGTCGGCAATAGTCGGGAACAGGGAAATTGGGCCTCCGCGATGATCACCAAAGCCGCTGCCTCGCCGGTGACGCGCGGCGCCATATACATGCTTCTGCTGGTCTCGCTCCTGGCGCTTTTGACAGGAATGGTGCAAATCGTGCGTGTGCAGATAAATCTGTCAGCGCAGAATGCCCTGGTCCAGGCTGCCGACCGCTATCAGGCGGCGCTGGGAGATGTGGAAACCGCCTATCGCGGCTATGTCATCACCGCGAGCGAAAAATATCTTCAACCCTACCGTGAAGCTGCCAACGCTGTCGGCGGTTTGACCGCTGCTCTGGAAAGGGCAAGTTCCAATGCCGGGCAAGCAAACAACTTGCTGCCGCAGTTGAAAGACGATGGCTCTGCCATCTTTGCCTTTGCCGAAAATGTGGTGAATGCGCGCAATAGCTCCTTCGAACAAGCCCAGGCTCTAGTCAATGGAGATACCGGCAAGCTGCTGATGGATCGCCTGCGTCAGTCCATTGGGACAATTCACAATATGGCGGATGCGAGCATCGCCAGGGAAACGCGGCGCCAATATTCCACTTGGTTGCCACTCGCCATCAGCGGCCTGGCGGCTACCATGTTACTGACCGGCGTCATACTTGCCATGGCGCGGCGCAGCCGCGATGCCTCTCTGCGTGCCCGCACATTGCTTTTCGACGTCATTGAGCGCGCGCCCGTGGGCGTTGCTCTGCTTGACCGCAATCAGACCATTCACCAGATGAACCCCGCCTTTGCCCGCCTGATCAGCCAGAGCGGCAGCAGCTTGGTCGGCAGAGATATAGATACGGCTCTTCCCGCGCTCCACAGCCTCATCAGCAATCGCGTGGCACTTGCCATCTCACGCCGCCGTCTCTCCGTGACCGAGGAAGAGGAAAGGCCCTTTGAACTGGAAACACCCGATGGCATGAAATACCTGAAGGCCGATGTCTTCCCCGTAACTCTGGTCAATGACGAGGGGCGGCACAGCGCCGGGGCTGGCGTGGTTCTGGCCGATCTCACCCGCCAGCGCGAGGGCGAGCTGGAACTGGAACAGGCGCGCGATGAGGCAGAGTCCGCCAACCGCGCCAAGTCGGCCTTCATTGCCAACATGAGCCACGAATTGCGCACACCGCTGACGGCCGTTCTTGGCTATTGTGAATTGATCGAGGACGATCTGCGCGACATGGGTGAAGAACGCGTCCTCTCCGACCTCAACAAAATCAGCATCAACGCCCGCCACCTGCTCGGCCTTATCAATGACGTGCTCGATCTTTCCAAGGTGGAGGCCCAGAAAATGGATGTCCACGCCGTGGACTTCACCGTGGGCACGCTTATGGATGAAGTGGAAGCTGCCACGGGCAGCCTGATGACCCGGAACGGAAACAATTTCGTCACCGAAGTGCTGGACCACGAGCATGCTCTGTCGACAGATGACCTCAAGGTGAAGCAGATCCTGCTCAACCTCATCGGCAATGCTGCGAAATTCACCCATGACGGCACCATCAAGCTTGCCATCAGCCATCACGAATTTGAGTCCAGGGAATTCACCCGCTTTGAGGTTTCCGATAATGGCATCGGCATGACGCCTGAACAGGTGGATAAGTTGTTCAAACGCTTCATCCAGGCGGATGAAACGACCACGCGCAAATATGGTGGCACCGGCCTCGGCCTGGCTCTGACGCGCGCCCTTGCCATCATGCTCGGCGGCAATATCACGGTAGAGAGCGCCATGGGCCAAGGCAGTCGCTTCATCGTCACCATTCCCAGCCGTTATGTGAAACCGGTTGCTGATGTCGCCGAACTCGCCGAGCCGAACGTGGCCTCGAAGCCAGCGGATGGTGCCGCGTCGCTGCGCGCTGACACCGTGCTGGTGGTTGATGACGAAGCATCAGCCCGCGATCTCCTGCAACGGCATCTCACCCGTGAAGGATTTTCCGTGGTGACTGCCGCCAATGGCGCCGAAGCGTTGGAGAAATTAAAAACCGCCAAGCCAGTTGCGGTTTTGCTCGATGTGATGATGCCAGGCATGGACGGCTGGCATGTGTTGCGCGCCATCCGCCACAATGCCGACACGCGCACGATTCCCGTCATCATGCAGACGGTCCTTGACGAGGAGCACTTCGCCTATACGCTTGGTGCCTCAGGCTATCTGCAGAAGCCCGTGAAGCGGCCGCAACTCATGGAGGCGCTGGCCGACGTGCTGGACGATGCCGGGGGCAAGAGTGTGCTCATCGTTGACGATGATTCTTCGGCCAACACCCGTCTCAAGACCATGTTTGAGAAACAGGGATGGCGCGTCCGGCTGGCCAGTGACGGGGCCGCCGGCCTTGACGCCATGACCCGCAGCCGGCCCTCACTCGTGCTGGTCGATCTCGTGATGCCCGGCATGGATGGCTATGAGTTCATCCGCCAGGTGCGTGAGCACCAGGAGTGGACCGACATTCCCTTGGTCGTCATGACCGCCGAAGATGTGAAATCATCACAGGTGCGGAAGCTCGTCCCTGATACCAAGGCCATTGTTCAGAAGGGTGCCCAGTCCATGGCGGACCTGGTCGCCGATCTGCGCCGCTACGTTGACCACCAGCCCAACAACCCTTCTCCTTGAGGAAACCAGCATGGCAAAAATTCTCCTTGTCGAAGACAGTGAGCAAATATGGGACTTCTTGTCCCGTCGTCTGGAGCGCCGTGGCCATACCGTGGTCCTGGCCCACGATGGCGAGCAGGGCGTCAACAATGCCAAAGCCGCCCTTCCCGAAGTGATTCTTCTTGATATGAATCTTCCGGTAATGGACGGCTGGATGGTGGCGCGGGCCCTCAAGAGCGACGACATCACCCGGCAGATTCCCATCATCGCCCTCACCGCTCACGCCATGGCGGGTGATCGAGAAAAGGCCCTTCAGGCCGGCTGCGACGATTATCATCCAAAGCCCATCGACTTTGCCAAACTTCTCACCCAGATTGATGCCGCCATCGGCAAGAAGGCCTGACGGAAGAGATCGGGGACGGCACCATGGATATAATGACCAACCGCCTGCTGCGCGATGCGGTGCCGCTGTTTTCGGTGCTGGCAGCGGTTCTTCTCATTCTTGGCATTGGCGCCATCTTCTTTCTGGGCAAGGAGGTGCTGGTCCATCTCGCGCTTGCCATTCTACTGAGTTTCGCTCTTTCGCCCATCGTCTCCTGGCTCATGCGCCGCGGCCTGCCCAAGAGTATTGCGGTCGCCGGTGCCGTGCTTTCGGCCCTGGGGCTCATTTCCGTCATCACCTGGGTGGCCTATCGCCAAAGCGCCCTGCTGGCCGCACAAATTCCATCCTATGAACCCACCATCCGCGCCAAGCTGAATTTTCTGTCCGACCCCCTTACCGCCTCATCGGTTTTTTCGCGCGCCGGCGATATATTATTCCGCGTACTGACTGATTTTAATCTCATCGGCGCTGCTCCGGTGACTGAAAATGGTGCGGCCATCGCCACCGTCCGTGTGGATGACGCCAGTCACGGTCTGGAAGCCGTTTTGCATTTTCTCGAACCGCTGCTGCACCCCGTCGCCACCTTGCTGGTGGTGCTGCTGCTCGCTGCCTTTATGCTCGCCCAGCGCGAAGACCTGCGCAATCGCTTCATCCGCCTGGCCGGCACCGACGACATTCAGACCACCACCAACGCCCTTGACGATGCGGCGCGGCGCGTCGGCCGCATGCTGCTGACCCAGCTCGCAGTCAACGCCTCCTTCGGTCTGGTGATTGGCGCCGGGCTTTGGCTCATCGGCCTGCCCAGCCCCTTCCTCTGGGGCATCTTCGCGGGGGTTATGCGCTTCGTGCCCTATGTCGGCGCCTTTATCGGTCTTTTGCCGCCACTGGTCGTGGCCTTTGCTGCGGATCCATCCTGGTGGAGCTTCATCGCCACCATCGGTCTCTTCGCCGTCATCGAGCCCCTGGTTGGCCATGTCCTCGAACCGCTGCTTTATGGCCACTCCTCCGGCATGTCGCCGGTGGCCATCATCGTGGCAGCTCTGATCTGGGCTTTCCTCTGGGGGCCCATCGGGCTGGTGCTGGCCACACCTCTGACCATCTGTCTCGTGGTTCTCGGCCGCCATGTGCCGCGTCTTAAATTCCTCGACGTGCTTCTCGGCGACAAGCCGGTGCTGGCACCGCATGAGATTTTCTATCAGCGCATGCTGGCGGGCGATCCCGGCGAAGCCGAAGGGCAGGCCCATGAATTTCTGAAGGGCCGCGGCCTTGCCACCTACTATGACGAGATCGCCCTGGAAGCTATCCGGCGCGCCCATACCGATATTGTGCGCGACCACCTCGACGACACCCGGCTGCAAGGTCTCGTCCGTTCAAGTGAGGCTCTGGTGTCAGCGCTGGAACGTCTGCCCCAGCCTCTGGCTGTGGGCGGGGCCGCCAATGCAGAGGCCGAGGCTGCCTTCGACGTCATCGCCCCCGATCAGGCCGCTGCCCGCCATATCTTCGTGGCCGAACGCCTGAAACCGGCATGGCGCGTGCCCCAGCCGGTGGCCGTTTTGCACGGTGATCATCCCCTCGATCACGCGGCCGCCATGATGCTCGGCCAGATCTTCACCAAATACGGCTTGCCGGCCCGCATTATGCCCCTGACCGAGGCGGCTGACCTAAAACCCACCAAGAATGACAGACCGGCGCTGGTCTTCCTGTCCTTCGTCGAGCCCCTGAGCACCCTTCATCTGCGCGCGCTGCAAATGCGCGTGCGCCGCGCTGTGCCCAAGGCGCATGTGGCCTTGGCGCTGTGGCAGGAAACCGATGGAGCCCTGAAAACCGACTTGCAACGCAAGACCCACGCCGATGCTGTGATCACACGCACCGCCGAGGCCCTGCAAGCCGCCGCCGACATGAAGCCGGAACTGGCGGATGACAGCCGGTGACGAAAAATCCGTCACTAGAGCCTGCTGTTTTTTGACGGAATCTGGGATTCCCAAATCAGTGTAGTTCTGATTCAAGCTTCATGCTGGGCAGCGAGG
>OEIV010000248.1_pt1 | contig 33233 bp, 34 predicted proteins | sample 1539231 | NCBI WGS metagenome assembly OEIV01 (sample SAMN03794762, study PRJEB22550) | activated sludge metagenome | feature: wastewater treatment plant; material: activated sludge; isolation source: Wastewater treatment plant of a petroleum refinery complex | place: Argentina: Buenos Aires ... | reverse complement strand
GAGGAGAGGTGACCGAGTGGTTGAAGGTGCTGCTCTCGAAAAGCAGTGTGCATTTACGTGTACCGTGGGTTCGAATCCCACCCTCTCCGCCAAAATATGGTTGTGACTCTTGTCATAACCATATTTTGATTGAGCGTATGAGAACCGTAGGTTCGGCGCATGAGGTGCGCAGAGCAAATATCAAGCTTGCTTGTATATTTGACGAGCACCGAAGGAGAAGGCGTAGCCGCTATCCCACCCTCTCCGCCAAACTGCTATAATACCAATATGAAAACAATATTAGTAGACGCTATAGGTGCCTTAGTACTAAAAGAAGAAGGTCTATACAAGCCAATGGTCGACATGCTCGATACCTATCCCAACAAGAAGATCATACTAACCAATGCCAACAACAAAGAGATCCAGAAATTTGGGCTCACGTATTTGCCTTACGAACTTTTCACATTGCAACACGACCCAGAAAAAACCGATCCCGAATATTTCATACAAATGCTCGACCACTTCAATCTCAGTGCTAGCGATGTAGTCTATTTCGAGCACAATGATAAAGCGAAGCAAAGCGCCGAATCAGTAGGTATCAAAACATACTTCTACGATGAGAATCAAAAAGACATCGAAGGACTTAGAAATTTCTTATCTGATAATCTCTAAAAGTTCCCTAGCCTCTTCTTGTCGATCCGACTATGAAAGTCCTTTTCTTTGAGCTCCAATAAATTCACACACTTATCTGATACATAAACTTCTATGGGCTGTAGAAGGTTCTTATCTATCACTGTGCCGTCTATCGAGAGCTGTATGGGTCGTTCTTGCAAATCTTCGGAAGTGGACTCGATCTTGATGATTCGCCCTTTCTGCATCACGTGAGGACGTTGCAGGCTAGAATATAGTGGTGATACATGTGGGTTGCTAGGGCTGACCACGAAGACGTCTTGAGCTCTAGAATCTATAATAGGTCCACCAGCTGCCAGTGAATATGCGGTAGAACCAAGTGGTGTTGAGAATATGATACCGTCACCTATAAATGTGCCCGCATTGTCATCGACATGGAGCTCAAATCTCGCAGCTCTAGGTCCAGATCTCTCGATGGTAATATCATTAAATCCATACCCCAAAACTTTCTCGGTATTTGCATAGCGCACTGCGAGCAACGGAGCCGATATAGTGGTAAATGCGTTTTTTTGCAGAGAGTCCACAAGTATAGGTATGTCTTCGGGCTTAAGTGTCTGCAAGAATCCCAAGTGTCCTGCCGATATACCTATAAATGACATATCCTCGAGTTCATGCTCTTTGATAGCCATCAGCATAGTGCCATCTCCACCGATAGCTATCACTATAGGTTTTTGGGGCTCTATCTCAATTCCCTGTAATGCTTGTTCTAGCTGATTTTCTACAGCCCTTGCCTTGGTGCTAGGTTTGGTAAATATAGATATATTCTTCATTGGTCTATATATAATATCATCTACACTATCAAATATGGTCAAATATTTGTATAATACTATCTGTTAATTCTAAATTCTACCCGTTTTTACAAACCTAGAATGTAAGGATGTTTACAAGATAGATAGATAGAAATCTGTAGAAGTATCAATTATTACTTGAAGTATAATGATATTTGAAGCAGATTTCTGACGAGCGCCCGTAGCTCAGCTGGATAGAGCGTCAGTTTGCGGTACTGGAGGTCGCAGGTTCGAATCCTGCCGGGCGCACCAGTAATTATGAATGAACCTGTACCAGATAATTTTCCTCAATCGCCCAAAACTAGAGATGATAGAATGCTCTTAAGGGCTTTGTATACTCCTGAATTTGATGAAAATTTATCTGAATATCTCATCCAACATGATTTAGATTTGTCCCAATTAAAGGGCAAAGTTCTAGATATAGGGTCTGGTATAAATGAAACTTTCTCAAAAGAAGCTGCGGGTCACGGGGTAGATGTAGTCTCTCTCAACCCTAATCTGATTGGAGAATACAACAGAATACTAATAAAAACACAATCTGAATATGGTACTGAACCTTCTGCTACTGAGTGGCTAGCTCAATCTGTGGCTGGTCTTGCACAAGAATTACCTTTTGCAGATAACTCTTTTGACACAGTAATATCAAGTGCAGTTTTTCCTGTATATATTGAGAATGAAAACGAAAGACTGCAAATATTGGCTGAGATAAGTCGAGTCCTTAAACCCGGCGGCAAAGCATACCTTTCTCCTGTTCCTAGCTTCATGCTAGAAGAATTTGAATCTGTATTGAAAAAGTCAGGTCTTCAATATCAAATCGAGAGAGTTACTCACCCAGTAAATGATGAACGAGCTGATGATGCAAAAGTGATAATAGAAAATCTAAAAGCGTAATTTTCTAAATATATTGTCTACAAAATCTTCTCTATTGGGTACTTTTGGTAACATCTTCGAAAGTGTTTCTTCTACTTCTTGCAGGTGATGCTCGGCCGGCGGCAAACTTACCAGTGTACCAAATCGTTTATTGGGTACTAGCTCTATGACAGTTTGGCCATAATCATTTGCTTCATAGTACGAATCAAAGTCATCAAATAAGTACTTTTTGTCTCCCACAGATACTCCATAGTTACTCACTGTGTAGCTCAGGGTACGTGGTGGCCTATTGGCATATACCAATGCTGCCACCCCCATAACCATGAAAAGTCCTACAGTTATATATTGTCGAGTAAATATAGCAATTGCTATTAGCACCAAAAAGAATAGTGCAAATAATACATACCAGCCTACTGGCTTATGTGTCTGTACAAATTCAGGAGCAGTCCATTGTAGCAATACAGTTTCAGGAACATTCGGCTTAGGACGTGCTTGTTCTTGAGCTTTTTTCTTTTTACCCAGGCCAAAATACCTTGTGAGGGCCGATTCTTTCTTTTGACTCGGATCCGGCTTACGTTCTTCTACGGTTTTTCCAACCAGCTCTACCCCACCCACTTCAGCGGGTTGATTGGATTGTTGTTGTGGAGTATTATCTTCTTGCATGATTTGTTGGTTTTATTATGCTACATCAGCTATAAAATGTCTAGCACAACCACTATGATCTCTATCTCAATATTCAATGATTTAAGTACTCAGATAGAGCTTATTTGAGTGAATAACACCCGGGAATGGGTAACCCATTAGTCGTTTATGTATTAGATAGACATTGATTCAGCGTCTATGCCGCATCTTCAGCAGCGATCCCCTGCAATGGCAAGACGCCTTGAGTGCGCTCGTCGACATCGACAACTCGGACCAACTGTGGCTCTGGGACGGTCAAGATGTCAGCGGTGATACCCCACCTGATCTCATAGCCATCGGGCACTTGCAATGCCCTTGATGCTTGTAGCTGCTCTGTCAGATCATCGATGATTCTCATGAGTCTACGAAGATCCTCATGGTTTGCAGTTCGAATACTTGAAAGCACATTCTGTATTTCTCTATAGACACTCAACTGCTCTTCAGTCAGCCCTTCTTTCACATGTTGTTGCATGTCTTCTCTCCTAGGTACGAGACAGAATTATCTGTCAGCTCCAACTTGAAGCCTTATCTATAATATTACGCATTCATCCTCATTACAAATGACCAGTAAGAATTGGCCAAATCGTATTTTTAAGGTATAATTACTCCGTCGTAGCATTTCCAAAATCAAAAAATTAAACCAAATCCCGTTTGCGGGATGTTTGATTTTTTGCGAGGAAAAGCATAGCGGTTGCCGAAGTGGAATCTTACCAAGATTTCACGTAGACTATAGCTATGGCTTAGACGTGGAGAGGTGCCCGAGTGGTTTAAGGGAACAGTCTTGAAAACTGTCAGGCTCGCAAGGGTCTCGTGGGTTCGAATCCCACCCTCTCCGCCAATTTGTAAATAATATAATTATCCAAATCAAATGATAAACCCCAGTTAGTCATTTGAAAGGAATAGTTATACTCCAGTAGAAGCTTCGTGGCTTAGCTATGAAGCGCATACAAAAGCATAATTATGACGAGGAGAGGTACCCAAGTGGCTGAAGGGGCTGGTTTGCTAAACCGGTAGGGGGGAGCAATCCCCCGCGAGGGTTCGAATCCCTCTCTCTCCGCCATACAAAGAGTCGGTGTATACCACCGGCTTTTTGTATGATATAAAGTCTGATGTTACGCAAAGTTATATATCGCTTTATTAGTCCTTTTATGATATTATACTGCAGCTACTGATCGAACGGTCAGAGTGTTCATTGATGCTATCTCGCTTCGGCGAGAAGCCTGACGAAAGGACTGGGGTATGCCCCTTCCGTGGCTTTTCTTGTTCGCCCTACTGCTGATCCCGATCGGCGTGACGGTGCTCATCTACAGCCGAAAGCACGAGTTCGTGAGCGACGAGAACTACAACATCGCTCACTGGTTCTCCATCGCCGTCTTCGGTCTGGGAATCCTGCTGCTCGTGCTCAGCAGCTTCACGGTGGTCAACACCCGCCACATCGGTGTGGTGACGACCTTCGGTCGTCCGACCGACACACTGAGCAACGGCATCCACACCAAGTGGCCGTGGCAGAAGGTACCCGAACTGGATGCCAGCATCCAGACCGACACTTACGCCGGTGACGGTGGTGGTGAGGGCACCGACGGTCCGTGTACCGACATCCGCATCGGCAACCAGAGCACGGCATGCGTGGACAATACCATCCGCTGGCGGATCGCCGAGGCGGAAGGCGACGCCCTCTACCGCGACTACCGAGGGATGAACAGGATCCGCAACTCGGTCGTGACGCGTGAGCTCAACGCCTCGCTCAACCAAGTGCTCGGGGAGTTCAATCCCCTCGATGCCGTCAGCACCGGAAGCTCGGAGGGCCTACCCAACCTGGGTCAGCTCGCCGAGGAAGTCGAAGCCGACATGGTGGAGCGTGTGGGTGAGCGGATCGAGGTGGACAGCATCACGATCCCGCTGATCCGCTACGACGACAACACACAGAGGCGACTCAACGAGTTCCAGGCGGAGATCGCCAACACCCGCATCGCTGAGCAACGTGAGCTGACCGCCGAGGCGCAGGCTCGCGCCAACAACGAGCTCTCGGACAGCGTCTCCAACGCCCCCAACGTGCTCGTCTCGAGGTGTCTCGACACCTTGGCTGACATGGTGGAGGCTGGACAGCGTGTGCCGGCAGGGTTCTCCTGTTGGCCCGGCGGGCAGTCGGCGATCATCGTGCCGTCCGAGCCTCAGCAAGGCAACGGGTCGTAGTACGTCCCTACTCCGCTGAACGAGCGGTATAAAGCCTACAGCTGTAGTGCATCGTTCTGGCTCCTGAGGAGAATAGCCAACCCAAACTCCTCCGGCGAGGTAGCTCAAGCTACCTCGCCTCAACCCAAGTTTACAAGTAATTGTAAGTTTAGGCTGAGACACATGCGGTACTAACTGGTGCTATGCGAATCTGATATTAATATCAAACCTTGACTATTATCATTATTATGTTAATATACCCCTATCCCCTATCGGGGCTGCAAAAAGTACCTACTAGCTTAAGGAGTCCAGATGGGCCGGAATGACAACACCGAACCACCTCAAGGTCTTTTGACATTCTTGTTGTGGCTATTGCTGGCAGTATTTGCATCTCTCATCATCATTTTCTCCAAGACCATAGCTTTGATCATCTATTACATAGTAATGGCGTTCATATGGACAATATCAGCCATATTTTCGGCATTCTTTGGAGGAAGTAACTGAGTTGAGAAGGCACTATTATATCCCTAGGCAAACTATTTCAGTATAGTTGCCCATATCGTATGAAGATATGGGTTCAACCCAAGCACATAATACTTTATGTATTTAGGTCGGAACAATTCTATACATCATATATTACGAATATTAAACAAACTATTTTACAATGTTTTCTCAATAAATCAATTCTTGTGAAATTGGCCAAATTGCCAGTTACCGATATTTTTCAAACTTGAGCTGGTCAAGACGATTTTGATATTCTTGTATCTTGCTATCATTATTCTTGATCTTGTATAACTTAATAGCATGTATATATTGATCAGCTATGGATTTGTCTATAGCTATCCCCTCCTCTATCTTTGCAATAGCTCCATCGATATCGCCCTGAGATGCCAATAGCTTTGATAGCAACAAATAATCAAAAGCAGTTTTGTCAGCTATAGCATTTACCCTCTTCTCGCCCTGGTTGAATACCAATGAATCCAATAGCTTATAACCTATCGCTCTCTCGCTCAGTGCCGATATATCGGTCGCACGTACCGAATCAGACTGGGTCCCCCCAAGTATTATGCAACTCTCCACGGCTTTATTGGCAAGCTCACTCTTGAGGTTTAGTTTGATGGCGGTATTGGCCTTATCACACCCCTCATTGATCTTCTCTAGATTGTATAGAGCGACAGCTTCTCCGGCGTTGGATTCTGCGGTCGGATTATCTTTTGTAGCCCTCTGGAAATACTCATTTGCCAGATCATAATCCCTTGCTTTGAGGGCCAATATACCGAGTGCTGAGTAATTGGGATCTTTTATATTACTCAGATATACATCTATAGCCTTCTTGTACTCTCCCCTATCTATCCAAAAATTTGCTAGCTCATTACTAGCTATAGGATCTCGAAATCCAATAATATTTGCCTGTTTCAAGTAAGAGTACTTCTGTCCATCATCCTCTACTCTATTGGCCTTCTCAATCAAGCTATCGGATTGTCTCAACCTCCAGCTGGTTATTTCTGGCATCATCACTACGATGTACAATCCAAAAATAACTGACGATACTATAGCTAGATATATGAATATTTTTTTATTGTTGAGTTGTTTTTTCAAGTTCTGCTCTTAGATCTGCAATTTCTTTTTGAGTAGCTTGAAGTAGCTCCTTTTGTTGGTCCACCACTTCTTTTGGTGCATTATCTATAAATTGCTTATTGTCTATTTTATTTAAAATAATTGATTCAAAGTTCTGTTTTGTTACTATCTCTTTTTTTAGTTTTGCTATTTTTATAGCACTTGCATTGGATTGTTTTTCTGCAAGTATTGAGATGATTTCTTTATCGAATTTCTTGGCTTGATCTTTGTCTGAGTTGTTAGTTACGTTTGGCCATTGTTCGGTTATTAAGATAGTATTTCTCCATGGTAGCTCTTGCCAAATAGCTTCAGTTACAAATGGTGCAAAGGGGTGGAGGAGACGCAGTATCGTATCTAGACTATATGCCAATACCTCTGGATTGGTGGAAGTCTTTGAATATTCTAAGTACTTGTCGGCGAGATCATCCCAGAGCAGGGAATATACCTGTTGACCGGCTTCCGAATATCTATACTTTGGCATATTCTTATTGACTGATTGAATAGTATAATTAACCTGACTAATCATCCAATGATCGGCAGGTGAAAATAATTTTGGTTCAGATAGGGAAGAGAGATCTTCAGTCTTGGAAATGATATATCTAGCTACATTCCAGAGTTTATTACAAAAATTTCTATATCCAGCAATCTTTTCTTCAAATACTGCACCTTTATTACCAGGCGTAATACCTATAGTCAGAGCTAGTCTCAAAGCATCAGTTCCATATTTATCAATTGTTTCCAGAGGGTCCATTACATTGCCGCGACTTTTACTCATCTTCTTGCCGGACTTATCAGTAACAGTACCCCAGATATAAACTTCCTTGAATGGTATATCACCAACTCGATATATACCCATCATTACCATACGAGCGACCCAAAGATAGATTATTTCTTGTGCCGTGGCCATCACTGAAGTAGGATAGAATCTATCGAAATCACCAGTACTCATAAGCGTTGCGTATGGCCATTGAGAGCTAGAAAACCATGTATCAAATGTATCTGTCTCGGCTTCGTATCCGTCTTTTCCATACACCTTGATTGCCTCTGATTCATCTGTTGATATGATATATTCTGGCTTCGATTTGTCGTTTGTAGCATTGTAAAATACCGGGATACGAATACCCCAAACTATCTGTCTAGATATATTCCAGTCACGTAGATTCTCTAACCAATTAATATACATTTTCTCAAATCGTTTTGGATAAAATTTGATATCACCGTTTTTTACAGCATCTATCGCAGGTTTTTTAAGTTTTTCTACAGACACCCACCACTGCTCGGTAGTAAGTGGTTCTATGACAGTACCGCATCGATCGTGCACTGCTACTGAGTGAGAGTAATTCATATCTATATGATCCATAAGGCCCATTTCTTCCAGGTCACTAGCGACTTGAGTCCGTGCTTCTTCAGCAGGCATGCCTGCGTATTTACCTGCTATATCGGTAAGCTTACCGTCTGTGCCTATCACTTGCTTGACCTCTAACTTGTGTCGCAGTCCCATCTCCCAGTCATTTGCGTCATGTGCGGGTGTTACCTTGACCACGCCAGTACCAAACTCTGGATCTACAAAGTCGTCGGCTATCACTCTTAGCTTAAACTTACCGAGCAATCCATCTACTTCTATTTCTTTACCTACATATCCTACGTATCTATCATCTTTGGGATGCACGGCTATAGCTGTGTCACCAAACTTAGTCTCAGGTCGAACTGTAGCAAGCACAAAAGGACCGTATTTGATGTAGTACAACGGATCGATTCTTTGCTGATAGTTGAGTTCTATATCGGCAAATCCAGCATGACAACGAGGGCACCAATTGACTATTCGATTTCCTCTATAGACCAGCCCATCATCATGCATTTTGCGAAAAGTCTCATAAACTATTTCAATGATATCTTTATCTAGGGTAAATTTGAGCTTGCTCCAATCCGCAGAGAACCCAAGCCGCTTGAATCCATCCAATATATTGTGTTGGTTATCCATCGTAAACTTCATGATTTTTTCGTAGAGTTCTTCTCTTGAATAATCAAACCGAGATTCGCCTTGCTTTTCTAGGACACGCTCGAAAACCACTTGGGTCTCAATACCAGCGTGGTCAGTCCCAGGCAGCCATAGTGTCGGGCGACCTTGCATGCGTGCAAACCTAGTCATGATGTCTTCTACCACATACATTGCATGGCCAGTGTGCAATAGTCCATTTGCGTTGGGTGGGGGCATGATGATACTAAATGGCTCTTTAGACTTATCACCAGCAGGGGAGAAGGCACCACTTTTCTCCCACATAGCATAAATATCTGATTCGTAATCAGATGGATTGTATGATTTGGGTAATTCAGATTTATTCATATTGTATTTACTACTATCTCACAAATATATAGCTAAAATTGTAGCATTTTCAGATATAAATTGCGAGTAACAAATTATTGCAAGATATTTGACACTTATGCTTATGTTTTCGTACAATAGTAGCAAATATAGTTATTTAATTATTACGAGGAACAACAAAGTGTTAAAAGATATATATAGTCCGCTAGAGATAGACGACCAATGGGATCAGCGAGCACCATCACATGAAGACAAAGTAGAGGGTGGCAACCCTGATGGCATGAGCCCAGTCCCGCCACAAATGCAAGCAGAGAATCCTAGTGGGGGAGTAGCAGTAATTGATCAGCCTACAGCGCCAGATATGCCAGTAACACCTGGAGTTGCTTCACCAGAAGCCCCCGCAATGAATGAAGCACCTAGTACACCAAATGCAGAAGAGCCAACAGTAACTGGTAGTATTACCAATATTGGCCAAATGACCGTACCTGCTGAAACTGTAGATTCACCTAACGATACAAATACTACAGCAATGGCGACAGAAGAAGCTCCCGTTACCATGGAAAGCACCTCAACTGATGCGCCGGGTGCTGAGGCTCCTGATGAGGCCATCGATGATGATGCAGCAACCATGTTAGGCTCGGGCCAGCAAAGTGGAACTACAAGGGACGAAGAGCACGATATCCCAGCATCTCCTTATGACACAGTCATACCCGAAAATGATATTAACTCAAGTAACGAACCTGGAGATGCAACCATAGAAACTGCAGCTATTCCAACAACTACAGTCGAGCCAGATGAAGCCCATATACCCAAAGAAGAAACCGACAAAGATGCAGTCAAGCAGATCGTAAAAGAGCCGTTAAGTGATGATGAAAGAGAAGCTGTCGCTAGTGACGCAGATCAGAAGCCAGTTAGTCCTGGGCCAAATGACAATGAGACACATACTCAAGAAGCAGAAGACAACAAAAAGACTAGGGCAGAAGAAACTCTCAATAGCATGATAGAGGCAATAGACTCAGAACTTAAAAAACTCGCTGACAAACTCAAGGATTATCAAGAAAAACAAGCCAGAATAGAGAGCGATATAGAGGCCACTCAAGCCGAGATAGACGCTAAGAATGTCGAAAAAGATGATTTTGTAGCTTCTGTAAAAGCACTCAACGTACGGCCTAGTATTACCTCTGCTCCGGATAATGACCTAGAACAAGCTGCCTAGATTTCTTCTAGACTAGAATCGGCACTCAACTCATTTGCCCCTACATACAACTTCTTAGTAGCCATTTTTGATGACAATGCACCTATCATTGCAGCATTGTCAGTGCAAAGTACAGGTGGCACAAATATAGCATCTGGCAGCACCTTGTGCATCTCTTGTCTTAGCAACTGATTGCAGGCTACTCCACCACCTACAACAATACTCTTAGGATTGTACCTAGCATTTGCTTTCAAGGTGTTATTTATGAGTGCCTGTACAACTACTTTCTGAAAACTAGCTGCAATATCTGATATAGTCTTCTGGTCAAGATCATATGACTTGGATAGCTTTTCATCAGCTGGATTGACGCCTGTGATTTGTTGTACTTGTCGTAAAACTGCTGTTTTCAATCCAGAAAAGCTAAAATCCAAACTGTCTTTGCCCATATTGGCTATTGGGAATTCGTATTTGCTATCATCTCCACTTTTTGCAGCCTCTGAAATAGCAGGACCTCCTGGGTATCCCAACTTGAGTAGCTTGGCCACCTTGTCAAAGGCTTCACCGGCAGCATCATCAAGTGTTTCACCCAGCACTTCTCTTGTAAGATCACCCTTATACAAAGATAGGGTGGTATGGCCGCCAGATACTGTCAGTGCCAAGAATGGAAATTGTGGCTTGTTGTCTGTGAGAAAAGCTGCAAATCCATGGGCCCAGATATGATTGACGCCTATCAATGGTTTTTGTTTGGTTATTGCCAGCGTCTTAGCGGTCATTACCCCTATTAGCAGGGATCCAAGCAAACCCGGACCTTTGGTGACTGCAATTGCATCTATACCTGACCAGTCAGTATTAGCCTCACTCATTGCCTTCTCTATAACCGGTATAATAGCTTCTATATGGCTACGGGCTGCAACTTCGGGTACTACGCCGCCATATCTAGCATGTATCTCGATTTGACTCGAGATAAAATTACTCAAAATAGTGTCGTTTTCTATTATTGCTGCTGCTGTCTCATCGCAGCTTGATTCGATAGCTAATATCTTCATATTTCAAACACTATACTATCATAACAACAGGTTATTTGTTATAATTCACAGCTATGAAAGTTGCTATACAAGGACTCGAATCCTCTTATCATGATATCGCTCGCAAAAGCTATTTCTCTGGTAAGCACCAAGTAGTTCATTGTGATACCTTCAAAGAGGTATTTGAATCGGTTGAGCACCGGAGAGCTGACTTTGGTTTGGTGGCGATTGAGAATTCTCTGTATGGATCAATCAACGAAGTCTATGACTTATTGCTTAAATACAAATTTTGGATTAGTGGTGAGATATATCTGCGTATCAATCACTGTTTACTGGCCAATAAAAACGCGCAAATCACTGACATCAAACAAGTCCATTCACAACTACCTGCATTGGCACAATGCGAAGATTTCTTGGACACCCATTTGTCACAAGCCGAGAGAGTAGAAGAGCACGATACTTCAGCCAGCGCAGCTTTGGTAGCAAAAGCCAATAATATTCATTTAGCTGCTATTGCCAGCGAATCTGCAGCCAAACTGTATGATTTGCAGATACTAGCTAGTGACATCGAATCAAACAAACAAAATTACACTAGATTTATTATTTTTAGCAAAAATAAGACTCTGATAAAAGATGCAGATAAGACTTCGCTAATAGTACATACCGACAATGATACTCAGGCGGGGGCACTTTATCGAACCTTGGGTGTTTTTGCTAACCGCAATATTAATCTTACCAAGATTGAAAGCCGACCAATAGTTGGAAAAGCCTGGCACTATTTGTTTTATTTGGATTTTGAAATAGGAGCAAACTCGGCCGAAGGAAAAGAAGCGCTTAAGGAGCTAGAAGCTATTGGGGCTCAGGCGACTGTTCTAGGAAGTTACAAAAAAGGCATAATAAAGACATAAAAATTCCCCAGCCACTGTATGTGACTGGGGTTTTGTGGGCTTGGCAGGAATCGAACCCGCAACCGAGCGATTATGAGTCGCCTGCTCTGACCATTGAGCTACAAGCCCGGGGGTGCCGGTGGTGGGACTTGAACCCACATGTACAGACAAATTCACCGGCGGCGATGCTCAGTCCGTCTGGACCTCGATGTGAGCCAGGGGAAGCCAGCCCACCCACCGCGAGGAGAGGGACATGACCAACACACCAGGGACTCCCCTGAGCTGCTGGCACTTTTTGCGGACCTTCAGGACCTTGAACTCCGGACCCTTCTGACTGATCTTGGTCGCACTGCTCCGGGAACAACCCTTCGGGTTTGCCCCCAGCTTGACTACATCACCGCGTTCAAGTTGCAACTTTCTCTCCTTGGTTGGCAATGAAAAGTGCATATATGTTAACACTAATATCTAATAATTTCAACCCTATAAAGTATTCTATACAAACCTGATACAATATATCTATGCAGTTACCAAACAATTGGGACAAAACTATACAAGCTCGCGATGGACACGTCTTACAATCAAGTCAGTGGGCCAAGTTTCAAGGCTCTATTGGTAGACAACCCTACTATGAGATTACTGATGATTGGTACTGGATGGCATTCAATCGACAAGTGTCTGGTCTCCGCTACCTATTAGCTGTAGAAAATCCAATAGTCGACCACAAGCCACTTGATGCTCTGGAGTCAATTGCCATCAAGGGTCGTGACTTACATTGTGATTTTGTAAGAGTAGAGCCCAAAGGCAATGTTACTAAGTCAGAGATGGAAGAGTTTGGAGCGATCAAAGTAGCTGATGTAGAGCCTTCTACAACACTTGTGTTGGATCTGAGTAAATCTATTGACGAACTCAGATCTGCTCTTAGCAAGAGCCATCGCAACAGGATCAACACAGGCCCCAAAAGAGGTATTAGTGTCAAGAAATCCACTGAACTTGATAATATAGAAGGGTTCTTGCGACTGATGCACGATACAGCTAGTCATTCGAAGATCAAAAACCACCCTGATTGGTACTTTGAAAAAATGGCCCAGTCATTAATATCTCAAGGCATTGCTAGCTACTACATAGCAACAGTCGAAGATACACCGGCTAGTATTTCCCTAATATATGATTGGGGAGACACTAGATACTATGCATATACTGGTAATGATCAGGTACTGAACCGACAATATGATGTCGGTGTGAGTAACTTGTGGAAGATGATACTCGATGCCAAAGAAGATGGTAAAAAGTACTTTGACTTTTGGGGTATAGCGCCAGAGGGTGAAGAGAATCACCCATGGGCAGGGCTTACTGCCTACAAGAAATCTTTTGGCGGGGAAGTAGTAAGTAGTCTTGGTACTTATGATATTGTCATCAACAAAGCCAAATACCGTCTTTATAATACTTACAAGAAGTTGAGAGGCAGGAAATGATTCGAGCCGCTACAGAAGCAGAGATTGGGCAATGGGATGAGCTGGTGCGTCAGAATCCAGATAATGGTCATATCTATAACTCATTCGAATGGAATGAATTTAAAAAAACAGTAGAATGGCAGCCTCATTATCTAGTATTCGAGCAAGCTGGATATATGATGTACTTTTGCATAGCCGAAAAATCAGCTAGCTTCTTGGGAACAATATATTATTGTGCAAAAGGTCCAGGTATCTTTAAGGGATTCAAACCAGACAAGTCATCCGAATCTAGATTTAAATCTTTTTGCCGTGAGCTCAAATCTTATATAAGTATTATCGATAGAAAAGCTATCCTAATAAAAGTTGAGCCGGAGATACACGACTCTAGCTGTGATATGCATCAATTTGGTTTGCAAAAAAGTAGTGCTGATTTGCAATTCAAAGCTACTATTTTCGTGGACCTAGAGCCAGATGAAGATGAGATATTGTCGGGCTTCAAACAAAAAACTCGATACAATATCAATCTCGCTAGAAGAAAAGGGGTAGAAATCAAGCGATTACCCATGACAGATGAAAATGTAGATCTGATGTTTTCGTTGATGTCTGCCACTCAATCTAGGGCAGGATTCTTCTTGCGCAAAAAAGACTACTTCGCTATGTACTGGAAGATACTAGCTGATGCCAAAATGGGACAGTTACTAGTAGCCTATCACGATAGTGATGTACTAGCTGGAATATTTGCCACAAGCTTTGGCACAAAAGGCTACTACAAAGATGGTGGGTCGTACCCTCTCAAACGCAATCTTATGGCGCCATACTTGCTCCAATGGGAGGCCATGCGATGGGCCAAAGAGCAGGGGGCTATTAGCTACGATCTAGTGGCAGTACCACCCAAGGCACACCTAGATGACCCCGAACACCCCCAGGCCGGTCTATATCAGTTCAAAAGAGGATTCAATGATGATGTCACAGAGTTTGTAGGTTGTTGGGATCTACCTATATCCGATGCCAAATACAAGATATGGAAACGACAAGAACGTAAATTCTTGAAGTTATATACTAAGATGACTAAGAACCTATTCTGGTAGATATTCACGAGTTCAAATTCATTGTGGCGAAGAAAACCAAGATGTTTTAATAAAAAATAATTATTATCAACACCTATTCCACTTAGTTTTATCACTAGGGTTTTCAACCCATCTCATTCTTCTTTGCAGTTCTTTATGATCGCCGCGTCCTTCTCGTACTCTTATATGCATGCTTAAGACTCCATACCAGCATCTCCAATCTATATAATGCTGTATATTATCAACCGATACCCTAGAAGACTTCTGCCATTCATTTAGCATTTGATCTAGCCAAGCGTTATCCAATCCAAATCTTGTTGATGACTGCACTAAGACCGCTATATCCCATAAAGGAGAGCCTCTGCCGGCGTCTTCAAAATCTATCAAAGTTGAGTGGGGTTGAGTTGCCAATATATTTCCTAGATGTATATCGCCATGCACCAATGTATTGTGCGTTTGCATATCTTTCTCAACATAGTCAATCAATGGCAACGCTCGTAGTTTAATAGCTGACTTCAAGTTTGATGGTGCCTTATTGTCTTGCAATACAGATAGTGCTAGGTCTCTAAGCCTACTCGTTGCAATCGGAATATTTGCTGAACCCTCAACTTGGTGCAGATCAAGCAGGACTTTAGCGACACTTTGTGGCGTAGGGGATTGAATATGCTTATTGATTACGTGTTGAGTTGCATATATTGATTTTCCCTCAAATAGTATTGGCTTTTTTACTGGTAGTGCAACTTTTACTCCTTTACGGTGTGCAAGCATACTGACCCGCCAATCTATAATATACTTAGGCAGCTTATCTGAAGGACCAACCTTATAAACTACGTCGTTTATATGATCGACAAATACATCTATCTCTCCTTGTTGAGGTATATGCGCTCCGGCAGCTTTATCGAGCGGATCCATCCTTCTTGTAATTCGACGTAAATCAATTGTAATTATCTTTTGGCTCTCCAGATATTTCTGCAGTGTATTGAAATTGTTCATTGTTTTGACCTCCGCAAGGACTGTATCCATCGATGTGCATGTTGGTATGAGAGCTGTTCTGCAGCAAAATACTCTTTCTGGGCAGTCATTTGTCCGGACCAACGTCTATAATTGAGTAATACATCATATAACAATACTCCAGGGTACTGCATAGATACTGCGAACAGCAGATTGATGTCGCCCGCAAATGGCATGGCAGGATAACCCCCAAACCTCCAGAGTGTTTCTGCCTTATAGGCGCACTGAAATGTCACTGGATATTGACCCGTACGTAACCAAAACGGATAAAGTTTGTTGGGCTGGATAAGACCTTCTGGTAGATAGTCCGATGTGTTTTTGTGGTTAATGTAGGGCTTATTATGTCTTGGTGTAGCCTCTTGACCGGCTACCCAAACTGCCTCTGGACTATTTTCAAAAGCTGAACATATTTTATTAAGAGCGTTTGGTGGTAGAGTGTCGTCAGCGTCGAATGCCAACACATATTCTCCCTGAGCCATACTTAGTGCTAAGGTTCGAGCAGATGGCTCACCAACTTGCTTTTTGACGCTGAAATAACTTACCATATCTGGCCATTCGTAATCTTCTAGTACTGGTTTGGGGCCATCTTCTACGATTATCCACTCGTAGCTCCAACCTTTAGGTAAAACTTGATTTGTCACAGACTCAATAGTTTGAGCAAGAAGTTTACGAGTACCTTGTGTGGCTAGTACGGGTGTTAATATGCTGAGTATTTTAGTTTTAGCTAGCATAGTAACCACCTTTTTCTTTATTATTCGGTTTTACCCATTTGGCAGCAGCCGCTATAAATTGACCTTTACCGGCTGTTACGCCTGCGTGAAGTATACAGCTCGACCAAAACTCTAGAACATACAAGTTCTTACCATCATATGGTGGTATTGTTATTATTATTGACTCAGATGTTGGTATCTTGCGTGTTAATACTCTTTTGGGCATGACTTCAATGCTTTGATATTTACTCAATGTCTTACCTATAGGGCGTTCTTGATAGATGTCTATCTTGCGTTTCTCAAGCACATTCAGAGGAGTGGTAATCACCTGTAAATGCCTAGGCTGATCATTTATATTTATTAATTGCCTCCAAATCTCATGATGTTTGCTTGGCCGCCAAAATGTGCCTCTCACTTTACGTTTCTTGCTGTATCCAACATACCTCGAATCGTAGTGTAAATTGTCAGCAAAGATTTCTCCTTGCGGTCGACTTGCCCTGATAAAAGATAGGTCGGTGCCGCTTGGTTCGAGCAACTTATTAGCAAGTTGCTTACAAACCAACCAAGTTGCAGGTAAATCTGAGTGAGATTCTCTACCAGGTGTAAACTTTGAATGAATAGTCTTAGATTGGCGCAGTAGCTCCGCTTTGGATGCGTATAGCAGGGGTAAGGGAATTTTTATGGGATATTTTTTAAGGACTAACTGGCCATCTAAAAAAATAAGTTCTTCAGTACTATTTAATCTATTAGTTCTTTTATTAACTCTCTCTTGTTGTAATGATTGCATATTATTATTTTTACTTAACAAACTTTTAAAGATGTTTTCTGACTTTCGTCCACCTTGCGGAGGACTCATCAGGGCCGTCGTTCGGCCGAGTCAGGGGAGCCCTAATATGTGGGCTCCCTTTGATAATTAGTTAACTCTTACGGCTGTCGTACTCGCTAAATGTCAGCTTCTCTTTTCTCCGTTCGATACCTAGGTAAATAGTTGCCGAGCAGTTAGGGCAGGCTACATAACCTCTCTCACGAGTCACTACATATGCCTCGATGTAGAAATCTTCCTCCCAGCCAGGCCTTGGTGACTTTCTCTCGATAGAAAGATAGTTTTCTTTCTTCCAGAAGATAGGATCGTTTCTGTGATCAACCTCAATTTCAGATAGACAGTGATAACACTTGTGGCTATGGTAGTCTGTTCTTTTATGATCATCGCCTTGTCGAATGATACGCATACAGTGCTCCTTTGTCGAGGTGCGTAGCTGATTTCGTCGTTTTCGACTCTTCAGGGCAGGTACACACCTGCCGATCAGGGGGAGGTTTTGTAAGGTCCTCCCCGTAACCTTTCTCGATCTAGTCGAGACCAGCCAGATCCATCCGGATTTGCCCTAGAACCTTTTCGGCCTTACTCACAAGGTCGGGTTCGGCAGCAAAGATGGTGTGGCGAGGGTGGGGGCGCCACGCTTCTCGAGTCTTGAGCTCGAGTTGCGCAGCCTCCTCGAGCGACTCCATGCGCTCAGCATTACCCCGCTTGCCGTAGCTAGCAGGGTCGCCGGTCGCCAGAGACTCAAGGTGGTAGATAGAGTAGTAGCGGTCTAGCGTACTCTCCAGCGAGAGCCCGTAAGTATCCGCATACTCCTCGGCTCCACCCGGCAGGTATGCTGCTCCGTCGAGTGCTCCTCGGTCGAGCACCAACACTCTCTTGTAGGTTTCTCGAGCCTCTTGAGCCCAAAAAGCCTCAAGTCGCAGTTGGAGGTCGAGTATGGCACCCTGAAAGTTGTACCTCCAGTGATCGCTGTACTCTACCTCTCGACCAGGCAACGGGTACCCGCCCGAAAGCAGTAGGGTGGCAGCCTCTGGTACGAATGCCGCTTCTGGTAGTTGAGACCGCAGGTACTCAAGCACCGTACTCTTACCAGCGCAGGGGCCACCCGTGAGCACAAGCATAGGGATGATGTTGGTCAAGCGATCCTCCAGGGTTGTTCCGTCCGGACTATCCGGCTCGGCTACCTGGCAGTGATCACTTTTTACCAGGGTACCAAGCCGGATGAGATATTGACATCAGCACACATCTCTATGCACTCTAAATTATGATTTGGACTAGGATTTTATCTAGTCTAATCTTTTTGAGTTAAGGTACCTTGACTTTCGCCCTGCCTTTACTGTTTTGGGCTCGTCAGCTCTAGCACTCAGCTAGAGGAGTCGGTGGGAGCCTTTGGCAGGAGCTCCCTTAAACCTGTCGACAGTCAGTCGATGCGTCGCTCAGTCTTGTTGCGAGAATCGACCGGCACAGCCGCCAAGCAGTTCGGGCAGGTCACCACCGCCAGCTCCTCCGTGACCTGGTACTTCACTCGGTCTGCGTCGTGACCGTGCCCAGGGTCGGGGTCGAAGTAGCGGATATAGCTGTGGTTCATCCAGCGGACCGAGTCAATCTTGTGGTCTACCTCGACCACAGACCTGCAGTTCGGGCAGGTGTGCTGGCGGAAGTCGTGGTGGGCATTCCGTTGGTGGACTATACGCATGCTACTCTCCTTGATGTCGAGGTGCTACACTCCGCTTGCGCGGGTGCCTGGGAACGGTTCCCAGCCGAAGCTCTCGATGATTCGAGGGCTTGGGTTGGGAGGGAGCCAGTGGCGTGCTGGCTCCCTCGGATGGACTAGACCAAGTAGAGCGTCTTGCGGCAGCTGCGACAGACTCGCTTGAGGTTCGCCACCCCCTTGAGCTCGCGCTTGAGCTTGAGCTTGTCACAGATCTGGCAAGTACCCATGCGGCGGGAAGGGTTGTTGGTACTCTGACCCTTATACCTCAGCGGGGGTTCTGGAACTAGAAGCGACTTCTTCGTCTTCTTCCGCTGTGGCCTATCCACCGTGAAGTCGAGTTTGACCTTGGACTTGTAGACCCGTGAGTACTCAAGGTTGTGGTAGCCACTGATCCAGCGCTCTTTCGCAGTTTGCACCCAGTCACTCTTCATCTTCCGGTGGTACTGGGCTGCATCCAGGATCCAAACCCCAAGCTCATCAGGGTCGAGCTCAGTACCATGCAGGGTGAGTTGGGTCGGCCGAGTTCTTTCGAGCGCCTCAAGCCGCTTGAGCGTCAGCGCCCCCCAGGTGCGCCTTACCTGCTCGTAGATGTCGAATACTACCTGGTACCCAGCCACCTCACCTACCAAGTGAAGTTCAGAACGGCGATACATTTTGGTGTTGAAGTGGTACTCGATGACAATCCGAGCGAGCATGGTCGTGGTCAGAATCATTTTTCTCCTTGGTGTCGAGGTGCTACACTCCGCTTGCGCGGGTGCCTGGGAACGGTTCCCAGCCGAAGCTCTCGATGATTCGAGGGCTTGGGTCGGTCCCCCAGGCAATCTGCCTGGGGGGGTTGAGCTAGCGGACCTTGCGGAACCGCAGCTCGATGGTCAGGCTGAGCGCGTTGCTCAACCTCACCGTGCGGCCCACCGGCCGCTCTGGACCTTTCTCTTCTGTCAGGTCCAGCTCGAGCTGCTCGCTGATGTCGTCCGGACCGAAGGTGCCGGGCGGAATCCAGTCGAGTGCTGTGTTGGTGGTCATTCTGATCTCCTTTGTCGGGGTGCGCCTTTGAGTGGTTGCTCTAGGTCGCCAACTATACTACATCAAATAGCCTATTTTGTCAATATTATAATAGTCAGTTTAAAGGTTTTAAGGTTATATAGTTATTATATTTTGTCGATTTCACTTCGTCATATTGGTATTTTAGTGTATAATAATGACATGGATACCCAAACGATACAAGAACTTGGTCTAAATGAGTCGCAAGCCAATATGTACGTTTTGCTTATGCAACACGGTAGCCTCACCCCACCAGAAGCAGCTAAATTAGCAGGGGAGACGCGCACTACAGTCTACTCTATATTTGACAAACTCGAGAAGCTTGGACTCGTCAAAAAAAAGTCTGGAACCAAAAAAGTCACTTACCTACCCGAGAACCCTGCTGCTCTCGAGAAATTAGCCGAATCTAAATATCAGCAATCGGCAGAGCTCAAGCAGAAGATATCTGACAATATGACGCGCTATATGACCTATTTCTACACCTACCAAGAACAACCTGGTGTGAGATTCTTTCAAGGCAAAGATGGGATTATTAAAATGTACGAGGATCAACTACGCACCAAACAAGATATTTATTTCTTGAGATCTGAGAGTGATGTAAATGTGATGGGCAAAACTATCTATAAGGTGATAGAAAACCGCCACAAGCTTGGTATAAAAGTATATGGGATTGAGAGCAAAGAAGCTGACAATGTAGAGTTTTCTATAAATAATGACAAGAGGCTAGGTAGAGAAATGTCTTTTTACCCAACTGGTCAATACACAGCACCTGTAAATATCTATGCCTATGGCAGTAAAACAGCATTAATCTCATATGGTGAAGAAGTAATAGGTACAATTATAGAAAGTCCGCAAATTGCCCAAGCTTTTCGGCAAATACACTCCATGCTCAAAGACTCAATCAAGAGCTTAGAAAAACCACCCAAAAAAGGTAAACTATAATCATGAGCATAAATGAGCAGAATAATATCAAAGATTTATTCAAAGCCTACGACATCAGGGGACTGAGCCCTCAGGAGTTGAACCCTAAGGTCGCATATAACATAGCTCGGGCATATGCCGATTTCTTGCCTGCAGGCAAAGTTGCGGTGGGATATGATATGCGTAAAGATTCCAGGAAATTGTCACAAGCATTTATAAGAGGGCTTGTCAGACAAGGTAGAGAGGTACTAGATATCGGTATGGTTACTTCTGATATGGTCTACTACGCAGTCGGCAAACACAATCTAGCAGGTGGAGCAATGATCACTGCTAGCCACAATCCTAAGGGTTACGACGGTATCAAGCTGACCGGCAAGGGTGTGGTGCCAATAGGTATTGACAGCGGTCTCTTACAGATCGAATCCGAGGTTGAAACCCAATCATTTAAAATCAAAGACAAAGCTCATAGCGACCAAGTAGCTGAGCAAGACATCACCGAAGAATGGGTAAAGCATGCCATCTCTATAGCTGGAGATATTACCGAGCCACTCCAGATAGGTATAGATACAGGTAACGGCATGGCAGGTATCATAGTCCCGTATCTAGAAAAGCTATTACCAAATATTCATATATCAAGCCTATACTTAGATCTCGATGGTAGTTTTCCAAATCACCCCGCCAATCCATTGGTATCAAAAAACAACCAAGATCTTCAAAGATTGGTAGTCAAAGAAAAACTAGATTGTGGTATAGCCTTTGATGGCGATGGAGATAGAGCATTCTTCATAGATGATCTAGGCAACATTCTGAGTAGTAGTGTGGTGGGCGCAATAATTGCTCGTGATATTTTGGAAGAATCACCAGGAGAAACTATCTTGTATAGTGCAACCTGTTCAGATATATTGCCGGCTACTATTGAGAGTTTTGGTGGCAAATCTACAAGGGTAAGGGTGGGACATAGCTTCATCAAGTCTCAAATGCGCAAGCGCAAAGCGGCTTTTGCTGCGGAGCATTCAGGTCATTTTTATTACCAACAAAATTACTTTGCAGATAGCGGCATCATAACAGCAATTAGAGTACTTAGCATATTATCTCAATCTGGTAAGAAATTATCTGAAATATCCGCACCATTTACACATATATTTGCAAATTCTGAGGAGTTAAATTTTGATTTTGATAGTCTTGAAGATACTCAAGATAGCTTAATGATGCTAGAGAGACACTTCTCAGATGGAGATATAGATCATCTCGAAGGACTTACAGTTCGCTATAGAGATTGGTGGTTCAATGCAAGAACTAGCAATACTGAGTCATACCTGAGGGTCAATATTGAAGCCGACAATCAACAATTACTTGAAGAAAAACAAAAGCTAATCACTAGGTTGCTGAGAAAATATTCTTGACAATATTGAATCATTAGAGTAATATTTGTATGTTATGCGCGTATTGAGGTGAATATCGATACGCCATAGGAGCACCTCTTCATTAGATCTTTGAGATCTCGAATACGACGACTGTAGTTATAGAGTCGTATTCGATGGGTGTGTAGTCGCAGAACAATGTCTCTCAAAGCACTGTGACCACACTCAAAAACTACCCAGGTAACTCGACCCGCCATCGACCTTCCTGGGTATACTACCGGCAGCCATCGCAACCGGTAGGGGCAGCAATGCGAACGGCGCATCCCATCTACGGGAACCCGCACTCGTAGTAGCGCCGACAAGCTAACCTCGGGCTGAGACAGCCGCCTCTCTCTCAGCCCGGGGGCTGCCTTTCTTCAATCCCGCCACTTCTCTTTTGTTAGAGGGTGGCTTTTTTGGTTATAAAAAAATTATATGGAATAATACTTATATGAATAGACCAAACGAAACTGATCGTCGCCTTAGAAATTCTATCCTAGATATATTGTGTTATTATTCAGTCTATAAAACTGCCCTTACAGACCAACAAATCCTTTCACTATTAAATGTACGAGCCAATATGGTTGGCATACGCTCTCATCTAACAATGCTTCAAAAAAGAGGTAAGATAATTCAGTCCAAAAATGGTCTATATAATCTTAAGAAGATTAAATACACCAACCAATCAGCCAATCTCAAGCGTCAACGCATGACCATATCGCAACTCAAGAAAAGTATTCGCATCATCAAGCTGTTGCCTTTTATAAAATCAATTGCTATTACTTCCGACTATCTACTAGATGACCAAACAAACAGCCTACCCAAGCTCATCATTATTTGTAGCCCAAATAGGATTTATTTGACTATGACATTACTTACTCTTATCAATAAATTATTAGGAGGATTTAGCAAAAATCATCAAAGACCATACATCAATCCATTGCCAATGTTTTTTACTACCGCAGGATTTAGCTTCGTAGATCAAATGGGATATGATGAACTAAGTAGAGTACAGTGGTTTGGTTACTGTAAGCCAATTTATGGTGAGTTGGTATGGGATGTAGCGTTGAGAAAAAACGACTTTATCAGCAATAATCTTCCCAACTACACATGGAAGAAACAAGATACAAAATACATTACTAGTTTTAGCCAGCTGCTCGACAACTATGACAACATGAAATATCGCAGTTGGCTTCGAATGATGGCTGATAACAATGATTATAAGAAAGATACAGCTCTACTTAGGGTTCGTCCAGATTCATTTATAGCTAGAGAATACCACTTTGATCAATTGAAATCTTTGCAAAGCAACTTCACAACCAATAGATCGGTTTTATAGTAAAAGGATATTGACTACAATATACACATCGTGTTAGTATACGTACCATAACTCCGAGTAGAGTGTGTTGGACACGCCAAGCTCTACTCGGAGTCGCTCTTACAAACAATTCTCTAGGAATCGGTGCCGCACGAGACGGTGAGCTAGCTGTGAGGAGAGTGGATTTACGATGAAGCTACTCCAATACCGGCTGCGCAACCATAGGCGGATGTGAATCACCCGCTACGTGACGCCGATTCCTGAGACAGGCACACCGAATCATCGCTCGGTCCTCCGGGTGAGTGCCTGCCACCTGTTGCCTATCGATGGAGGCGCAGTTGAAACCACCCGATTGAGAAGCCCAATCATACTGAAGCTGAGGAGAGACAACCTCAGATAGGTGCCGGTTGGGCAACCTGCGGGTAAGACGGTCGAGAGACCGCGGAGCCATAAGTGTAAGGTCAAGGCGAGCGTGCTTTGGTACGAGTCGGGTAATCACGAATCCGGGCTCGTGCCAGATCTCCACGTAATGACCAATTACTAGCAACTCCGCGGTCTCAACACCGCCCATCGAAAAACTTAAGCGCCCCTAACGGGGCGTGTTTTCGTATTTATTGTAATTTACTCTATTGACAGGTCATATATATCTAGTTAGAATATTTATTAGCACTCTCTATGTATGAGTGCTAATGCTTCAACTTTGTGGTTCGAGCAACTGGTGACAATTCATTATCACTAGCACTTGAACAATAATCAATTTAACAATAAATAAGGAGAATCTATATGAATCTACAACCACTGACCGACCGTGTCGTATTGGAGCAGATCGAATCTGAAGAAAAAACAAGCTCTGGCATTATACTTCCAGATAGTGCCAAAGAAAAACCTGAACAAGCCAAGGTAATTGCTATCGGACCTGACGTTAAGGGCATAAAAGTTGGCGAAACTGTACTCTACACCAAGTATGGCCCCAATGAAGTTAAGGTAGATGGCAAAGAATACTTGATAGTCAAAGAAGAAGATGTAATGGCAGTAATAAAGAAAGGTAACTAATCATGGCAAAAGATATCAAATCTAGTGAAGATGCTCGCAAGAGCCTCAAGGCTGGTGTAGACAAGCTAGCCAATACAGTAAAGGCCACTCTTGGACCAAAGGGTAGAAATGTAGTACTTGAAAAAAAATTTGGTGGGCCTGTGATTACCAATGACGGAGTAACTATCGCCAAAGAGATAGAACTCGAAGATGCCTATGAGAATATGGGCGCACAGATAGTCAAGGAAGTAGCCAGTAAGACCAATGACCAAGCTGGAGATGGTACTACCACTGCTACAGTACTAGCACAAGCAATTATCGATGCTGGTATCAAGAACGTTGCGGCTGGAGCCAATCCTATGGCTATTCGCAGGGGTATTGAGAAAGCTGCTGCTGCCGTAGCACTTGAACTCAACAAGATCGCTAAACCAGTCAAAGAATCTGCTGAGATAGCAAATGTAGCCAGTATTTCTGCTGCAGACCCGGAAGTAGGTAAGCTCATCGCTGAAGTGATGGAGATCATCGGTGAAGACGGAATAGTGACAGTCGAAGAAGGGCAAACACTTGGCCTAGATAAAGAAGTAGTAGAAGGCATGCAGTTTGACAATGGCTACGTCAGTCCATATATGGTAAGTGATACTGCACGTATGGAAGCAGTAGTAGAAAACGCACCGATTCTTATTACAGACAAGAAGATAAGTACCGTCCAAGAACTATTGCCACTACTCGAAAAACTATCTGCCGAAGGCAAGAAAGATATCGTTATCATTGCTGAAGACCTAGATGGCGAAGCTCTTACTACATTAGTACTCAACAAACTTCGTGGCACATTCAATGCTCTTGCCATCAAGGCACCAGCATTTGGCGATAGACGCAAAGAAATGCTTCAAGATATAGCAGTACTTACCGGCGGACAAGTTATCACTGAAGATATCGGACTCAAGCTTGAAGATGCCACTGTAGAGATGCTTGGAGAAGCTCGTAAGGTAATAGCTACCAAGGACAACACTACAATCGTCGAGGGTAGAGGTGAGCAAAAAGCCGTAAAAGACCGTGTGAATATGATGAAAAAACAACTTGTAGAGCTTACTTCTGATTACGAGATAGAAAAATTACAAGAACGAGTAGCTAAGCTAGAAAGTGGCGTAGCAGTCATCAAGGTAGGAGCTGCAACTGAGGTGGAGCTCAAAGAGAAGAAGATGCGTATTGAAGATGCTATCGCATCCACCAAAGCTGCTGTGGCCGAAGGTATAGTTCCAGGTGGTGGCTCTGCACTAGTTAAGGCCAACAAAGCTCTCGAAAAACTTGTCTTAGATGATGAGGAAGAGCAAATAGGCGTCAATATCGTACAGACTAGTCTGTATGCTCCAATCCGTCAAATTGCTGAAAATGCCGGTATTACAGATATCGCAGTGATACTAGAAACTATTAGTAGTGGTGACAAGAACTTGGGCTGGGATTTTGCCAAGAATCAAAAGACCGATATGCTCAAAGCTGGGATCATCGATCCTGTCAAAGTCACCAAGAGTGCATTGCTCAATGCTTCTAGTGCTGCATCAATGCTACTAACTACCGAAGCCGCAGTGGTAGACCTTCCCGAGAAGGATGCTCCAGTAGGTGGAGGTGGAATGCCAGACATGAGCGGTATGGGCGGAATGATGTAATCAGCCCAACAGGTATATCAAAAAAGTCTCTGAAATATGAGGCTTTTTTGATATATGTAGCTATTGACTTTAGTAGTATTGTATGCTATTATACTAAACACTCTCTCAACGAGGAGAGACAACCGTCCGCACCTACCAAGGTATCATGTCGAAAGGCAGTGATGAACCGCAAAGATCACGTTTAGCTCTATCGGGAGCAACCTCAGAGATCAATAAAGACTCAGCGATTGAATTCGCAAATGAGGCTCGGTAGGGCGCCACCGTGTGCGAAAAGCACAAGTGGATCAGATAACTGGTACAGGTGAACAAGCAACTTCGGATGCCAAAGTCTTAGGTGCAATGCAATACTAGAGCACCACTACTCTTGGCCCAAGTTCTATTCACAACCACCAGAAGATATATCTGCTACTTGTGTAACGTCGCCACGAACGGGCACCCATGCTACTACAGCTGGGTGCCCTTCGCTTTTTAATGTCAATTTTTTACAACATTTACGATATATTAATCTTCAAACTTCTTTTATATATTCTACAGCCTTTAATATCTATAAATGTTAGATACTATTGACATATTATATAACATTTGCTACAATATATGGCGATACGTCATATATTGCGTGTCGACACTTTGACAAAGCAAGTATACGATACAAATACTTTATAGCTCATATTATCTAATTGAGATCATCTCCTTGGATAAAGTGGGCTATAAAGTATTCATCCAATCCACGACCTTGGAGGTCAACACATGGCAGTCCAGACCCCTCGCCTCGCCCAGCGCCGCAAGGCACAGGCAGCGGGGAAGAAGGTGGTAGCACCCAAGAAGGACATCCCCAAGCCCAAGTCCGGCAAGGCCTCGCGCCAGATCGCCTGGCAGCAGCTCTACGACTCGGTCGTCAAGCACGCGAGCTTCAAGGTGTGGCTCGTCGAACACGAGACCACGCTGGAGAAGTTCGCGAGCCAGCGTCACCGGTTCGCTGAGCTCAAGGCGATCCAGGAGTGGTGCAACCGTCACTGGTTGCTCCAGAAGCTGGAGCGCCTGCAGGCCGATGGCAAGATGCTCGCGTACCTGCGCGAGCACGGCTACAAGCCGGGTGAGATCCTCTCGCTGTGGTCGACCGAACGGCTTCAGCAGGCCTGGGATGACCTGCGCTTTCAGCCCCACGGAGGCGGTGTGTACGGTGCCAAGCGACTGGGCATCGCCGACCAGGAGGTGGGCTATCGGGGCAAGACCCGGTCGCACGCTTCGAAGCGTGCACAGCGCAAGCCTCGTGAGGCCAATGCCCCGCGCAACGGTCAGGTCCACATCGACAACCGCGGCAAGTCCATCGTGGACTACCGCGAGGTCGCCGGCAACCTGCCCAACCCGCAGGGAGGGCCGGTCCAGCGCGGACAGGCGGTGGCACACGCCGGACTGACGTCGCAGAAGAAGGGTGAGCTCAAGAAGCGCTCACCCACGCGACGCAAGCGCCTCAAGTAGGCCAGAACTGGGGTCGGTAGCGCAGTATGCTCCTCTCGTAGGAACTAGCTACCGACCCCACGGGTCTACCTGCAACTACTATACTATTTTGCAAAAGATACTTGCTTTGTCTCTTTCCCACAAATATTTATGCCCTAGATATCTGCGAGAAAGATGATCAATAAATACCCAATAATACTTAGTTGGTGGTTTTTTGCTATAATTACCATATGAGCCAAAAAACTTATGCTGATTTAGAAAGTATAGACAAGCAAAACATCTTTGATGTTATTGACTCTCAACCCAATCAACTACGTCAAAACTATGCCGATACACTAAGAGAAGACATTACCAAGACCGATGGTATCAATATCAAAAACATAGTATTTATTGGCATGGGTGGATCTGCATTGGCCGGCAGTATTGCTCACAACTGGCTATCGCCTCGCCTGTTAGTACCATTTACTCTTATAAGAGGGGAGTCATTACCAGAATACGTAGACCATAATAGTCTAGTAATTATCTCAAGTTACTCAGGCAACACTCACGAGACAATACTTGCATTTGTACGCGCCCTTCGACTGAACGCTCGAGTTATAGTATTAACATGCGGCGGGGAACTATTTGATCTTGCGAAAAAAGCTGGCGTGACAGTGTTGCAATTACCCAAGATAAGTCAGCCGAGGCTATCTGTATTTGCGGGCCTTAAGGCTTTGGCATGTATTCTACAAGATACCGAGCTAATCAGTGGTGGTGACTTACGTCGTGAGCTAATCGATGCCGCAGACCACCTAGATACTAAAAAACTGTTATGGGGTAGCGACAAGGAGGGTGATAATCTCGCCAAAACAATCGCCCAAAGTATGCATGACAAATCAGTCATAATCTATTCTAGTCCATTACTCTCAAGTGCTGGATACAAATGGAAGATAGATATCAATGAAACGGCCAAGCAAATGGCATTTAATGACACTTTCTCAGAACTTAATCACAACGAAATGCAAGGCTGGAAGTTCCCAACCCAAAAGCAATATGCATCTGTAGTTTTGAATTCTGAATTCGAAACTTCTGAGATGGAAAAAAGGATAAAACTCACCAAAACGACCTTATCGAGTTATGGTTATTCACCCACTACAGTTGTAGCTCAAGGACAAAATCATATTCAACAACTTCTATACACTACTCTGCTCGGCGACTTTGTCTCGGCGTATCTAGCAATACTCAACAAAGTAGACCCCACTCCGGTAGAAATAATTGAAAAATTCAAAAAAAATCTGGAATTAAAGATTTTGGAATAATTACTTTACTGGCGGAGAGAGCGGGATTCGAACCCGCGAGACGATTGCTCGCCTACACGCTTTCCAAGCGTGCGCCTTCAGCCACTCGGCCACCTCTCCCGATTTTAGTGTAGCTATATTGTACAATAAGATATGACCATATCAAATTCATTCATTGTTTATCTAGTATGATTACTTTTTTACAATACGCTATGTTATTTGCAATATCTGCACTGCTATCAGGATTTTTTGTACTTGCTTACGACAATATAGTGGTTGGAAAAGTTCCATTCAAACTGCTAGAAAGAGATACTATTCGAGAAATACTCTACAGATTGGATATTGATCAAAAGCAAACCTTTATAGACCTTGGTTGTGGTGATGGCAGAGTACTTATTGAAGCCACAAAATTACACCCCAGCCTAAAATGCACAGGGATGGAAAAGGCGATATTCCCATTTTTACTAGCCAAATTTAAAACCAGAAATTATCAAAACATTCAAATCATCCATGGAGATATCAAAAAATACAATTTTACTAAATACAATATAGTTTTTGTCTACTTATTGCCAGATTTATTAAATGAGCTGGTGCCTGGCATTCAAAAATCTATGAAAAGTGGAAATAAACTAATCTCTGTCCAATACAAGCCCGATGATTTGAAGGCTCAAGACAAATACAGCCTGACCAATAAATCTAAGTTTGCAGATAGGTGGTTTTTATATAGTCTTTAATACCAAAAAACCCCAGATGATGGGGTTTTTGGATCTTAGACTGGTTTAACTTTGATCTTCTTGATCTTGTCTTCAGGAACAACTTTTGGAATTTCAATGGTAAGTACACCATCCCTCAAGCTAGCATTTGCTTTTTCGGCAACTGTAGAAGTAGGTAATATTACTGATCTGCTAAAACTTCCCCAGAAACACTCTTGTACATAGTAGTTGTCTTTCTGGATAGTAGACTCCTCCTTGCGGTCTCCGCGAATAGTAACTACATCTTCTGAAATTGCTACATCAATATCTTCTGGCTTTACTCCAGCTATTGGGGCTTTGATGACTATTGTATCTTTAGTCTGATATACGTCTACTGCTAGTTGACCTTCAAATTCTTCTTCGTTCATCCATTCTTCTGTTGGGTTTTGATCTTCTTCTAGAAAATCTTCTGCTAAAATTTCTTCGTCGACTTTATTGTTGCGTCGTGCCATAAAAAATTACTCCTTATGTTTGCTCTTTTCTGTTTCACTAATTATTATAGCCAGATATGCTAACTAGTGCAATAGAGAAAATAGTAAACCTTATCTCTCCATATGAATGTATGATTTGTGGCGAGCAAGACCACCTTGTATGTGAAGCCTGCTGGCAGGCTAACATAGAGAGTAGAGTAACTACTTGTTTTTGGTGCAACAGTCTTAGTCCGGAAGGCAGGACATGCAAGAGATGTCGATCCAAGACTAGTCTGAACGGAGTAATTGTGCCCTTTAGACTCAAGCATATCGTCAAGGAATGTATATATGAGCTAAAATACTATTCGAACAGAGAATCTGCAAAGCTACTTGCCAACTACTTAGCTAAATCTATTGATGTCACTAAATTTGACTTTATCAGTTACGTACCATCTACCGGCAGAAATCAGCGAAGAAGGGGGTACAATCAGGCAGAGTTGTTGGCAAAAGAGCTATCAAGTAAATGTAAAATTCCGCTCATTACTTCTCTAGTAAGAACAAAGCATGTTGACCAGATAGGTCTAAATCGATCTCAACGACTCGAGACTATCAAAAACAACTTTGAATCAATCAATACATACACAAAAGAGAGTATCTTGCTTGTTGATGATGTACTGACCACTGGCGCTACCTTGAATGAATGTGCCAAAACACTAAAAGAAGCTGGAGCCAGAAATGTGTGGGGTATAGTGGTAGCCAAAAAATAAATCTATTGATTACTCAATAAGATTGACTTAGTTACCTCTGTCGATGCATTTTTAACAGTAATTTGTGCGTCTAGACCGGAATAATAATAGTTTAGCATGTTAACAAAATCGGCATTGGTTTGGAAGTTGATACCCTTGTACCAATCATTGGCAGTGGATATTTGGTTTACAAAAGGACCTAAGTCTTTATCGTTTTTTTGGTCTTCTATGAGGTCTTTCCGACTAGCAGGCCAATAACTTTGTAATGAATAGATCTTTTGAGCTGGTTTACTGGTGGTAAAACCCCAAAAATCCCATGCTATATCAACAAACTTCGAATCTTTAGAAACAGAACCAGTCAACGCTACACCATAGTTGATAGGATCTGTTTGATTGACTTGAGGCAACAATGCGCTTTCGATACTAATATCGGGATTGGACTTACGAATCTGCTTGATTGCCATTGGGTAGTCTATATTTATAGCTGTCTTATCTGTAGCAAGTGCATTCTGACTATCACCATAAGAACTATTCCATGTATAGTTCTGCTTGTCTGGTTGGGCAAAGCTTGCGTAGAAAGCTAGTGCCTTTGCTCCTGCATAGTAACCAGTAGTATCAGCTTGCTCAAAGGTAGCCTGGGTAGGTGGTTGATTGGTCATAACAGCACCGTTTTGCATCATCAAGATACTTACGATATCGGGATAATTGCGAATTGCAGTTGTCCCTAGAGCTACTCCAGACTCCGTCAAATTGGCACCATCTAGTTTGCGGAGTTTTTTATTCAATTCCTCAAATTGGTTCCAATCTTTGGCTGGAGTGGTTATACCTGAATCAGTAAGCCTTTGTGTATTATATATCTGACCTAGAGTAGCAACACCCAAAGGCAATCCATATATAGAATTGTCTATTATTAGCTTCTTGGCACTAAACTCCGCAAATGTGCTGCGGAATTTATTTGCATCTATTACGCTACTAGGTGCAGTAGCAATGCCTTTCTTATACAGAGGAAGTCCATCATTGCGAAACACAAACATGTCAGGAGCTGTATTTGTACTAATAGCTTGAGTGAGTCTAGTTTGGTATTGAGCATTTTCGATATACTCTACCACGATAGCTACGTTGGGGTGTATCTTGTTGTACTCCAATATGATCGGTTCGATATTGTCCCTTTCATCGCTAGGCATCCACAGCTTGAGTGCAATAGGACTAGTAGGATAATTCACGCCAGTTTCGTAAGATCCTATTTCTTCCTGAGATCTCTTTTGGGTTACAAGATATATAAGGGCACCAACTATTAGCGCCCCCATAATGATTGCTATCAGCGTAAGTAATCTACTCTTCATAGTTTTATTGTAGCAAACAAGATAAGCATTTTGCTCTAGTTATAAATTTTATAAGCTTATAGACTAGAATTGTCGCAGTACAAAGCTCACGATAGCATAAGCTAGAAGTGCTACTACCAGACCTATGACGGCAAATAGGATAGTATCTTTTGCTGCACGAGTGCTGTTTTCATCTCCGCCCGATACAGCGTAACGTATTCCACCAATTATTATCATTACTACTGCAATGACACCGATAGCCATCAATAAAAAGTTCGTGATATTTTGAATCTGTGCATCGAGATTAGTAGGTACATTCGTACCCTTCGCGCAATCTGCACCACTTTGCACACCATCCGTAACGCTACATGCCGAATATACGCGAGTAGAGTAGAGCAGCAAATAGCCTGTCGACAAACTTGCTGATGCTAGTAACTTTTGTTTCATAGAATTCAATTCTGATTATTTAGACTAAGAGAATCTTCCAAGTACGAAGTTGACGATAGCGTAAGAAAGAAGTGCAACTACAATACCTATAATGGCATAAAGAATAGTGTCTTTTGCGCCGCTTATGGCTTTTTCATTACCATTACTCAATACGTATCGAAATCCACCTACAATTAGCATAATTACAGCAACTATACCAATTACTAATAGCATAGTGTTGGTGATATTTTGCACTTGAGCATTTAGATCAGTTGGTGCTCCAGATGGAGCTGCTGCATCAGCACCTGTACTTGCGTCAGTTTCTGCATGAGCCACAAGTGGCAACAAAGCTACTGAGCTAGTGCCTGTTACGATCGCGAACTTAGATGCTTTTTCTAATTTTGACATTATTTTCTCCTTAATATAGTTTTTACTTTAGCTTATTTTTTATAATAACGCAACCAGA
>OEIV010000247.1_pt1 | contig 33277 bp, 31 predicted proteins | sample 1539231 | NCBI WGS metagenome assembly OEIV01 (sample SAMN03794762, study PRJEB22550) | activated sludge metagenome | feature: wastewater treatment plant; material: activated sludge; isolation source: Wastewater treatment plant of a petroleum refinery complex | place: Argentina: Buenos Aires ... | reverse complement strand
TGGACTCAACTGCCGCCGATAAGTTGCTCGAAAATCAATATGTTGGCGCAACTTTTCTCTCTCAAATCGTTCCGATTTGATCGTCCGTTGCGCTAGAAATCCAGCAGGAGAACGGGCACCGTGTCGCCCGCCGCCGCCGCCGGCGCATGGGGCGGACGGATGATGAGGCAGCCCGCCTCGCGGAACAGACGCTGCTGCGAGGAATCCTGCGAGGAGAAGGGGCTGACCCGGCGGCTGCCGTCGGCGGCCAGTTCCAGCCGTCCGCGCAGGTAGTCCTGGCGCTGCTGGTTGGGCGGCAGGGGCAGGGTGGTGATGGCGCTGGCGGGCGTCTCGTCGGTGGCAAGGCCCTGCAGGGCGCGGATGAGCGGCTGAAGGAAAAGCCGGGCGCAGACCAGGGCCGAGACGGGATTGCCCGGCAGGCCGAGCACGCGCTGTTTGCCCCGGCGGCCAAAGAGGAAGGGCTTGCCGGGACGCATGGCGATCTTCCACACGTCGATCTTCACCCCTTCGGCCTTCAGGGCGTCCGGCGTGTGGTCAAGGTCGCCCACCGAGACGCCGCCCGTGGTGATGAGGATGTCGGCGGCGCGCGCCTTGCGGATGGCGGCGCGGATGGCCATGGGGTGGTCGGCGATGATGCCGAGATTGATGACCTCCGCCCCGAGGCTGGCGGCGAAAGCGGCCACGGCATGGGCGTTGGACGAAATGATCTGGTCGGCGCGCGGCCTGCCGCCGGGGGCCACCAACTCATCGCCGGTGACGAAGACGGCGACCACGGGCTTGCGGCGCAGGGCAAGGTCGGCGCGGTTGGCGCTGGCGGCCACCGCCATGGCGCGGGGGCTGATGATCGTGCCGGCGGGCAAGAGAGCTTCCCCCCGTTTGAAGTCGCCGCCGCGCGGGCGGATGTTGAGGCCGGGCCTGGCTGCCACGGTGAAGGTGATGCGATTGCCGTTAGCTGTGGTGTCTTCCTGGATCAGGATGGTGTCGGCCCCGGCGGGCAGGGGCGCACCGGTGAGGATGCGGATGCAGTGACCCGGTTTCAGCCTGCCCCGGAAGGCATGGCCCGCCGCGGCCAGGCCTTGCAGGGCGAGCGTGGTGCCCGGCGCGGTGGCATCTTCGGCCCGCAGCGCATAGCCATCCATGGCCGAGGCCTGAAAGGGCGGCTGGTCGCGGGTGGCGGCAAGGGGGCTGGCCAGCACCCGGCCGAGGGCGCGGTCGAGCGCCACCTTCTCGGCGGGAAGCGGCTTCACCCCGTGCAGAACGAGGGCGCGGGCATCGGCAACGGGGAGCAGGGCCATCTCAGCCCTCCGCCTTCCAGTGGCCGGACTTGCCGCCGGATTTTTCCAGCAGCCGCACATTGGTGATGGTCATGCCCCGGTCCACCGCCTTCAGCATGTCATAGAGGGTGAGGCAGGCAACGGAAACGGCGGTCAGCGCCTCCATCTCCACCCCTGTCTTGCCTTCCACCGTCACTGTCGCTTCCACGTCGACATGGGCGGGGCCGAAGGCGAAATCGACGGCGGCCCTGGAAATGGCGAGGGGATGGCAGAGCGGAATGAGGCTTGCGGTCTGCTTTGCCGCCATGATACCGGCGATGCGGGCCGCGGCCAGCACGTCGCCCTTGGCGGCGGTGCCGTCCAGAATGAGGGCCAGGGTTTCCGGCTTCATCAGCACTCGGGCCGCGGCGATGGCGGTGCGGCGGGTCACGTCCTTCTCGCCCACATCCACCATGCGGGCCTTGCCCTGGTCGTCGAGATGGGTGAGCTTGCTCATGTGGCCTCCGGCTTGGTGAGAAGGGCGCGGGTTGCGGCGGCCACATCGTTCTGGCGCATCAGACTCTCGCCAATCAGGAAGGTGTCTACGCCCACGGCCGACAGGCGGGCAAGGTCGGCGGGGGCGAACATGCCGCTTTCACCGACGATGATGCGGCCCTCCGGCACCAGGGGGGCGAGGCGCTCGGTCACGCTCAGGGACACTTCGAAGGTGTGGAGATTGCGGTTGTTGATGCCGATGAGGGGCGAGGACAGTTCCACGGCGCGTTCCAGCTCGGCCTCGTCGTGCACTTCGATCAGCACATCCATGCCCAGTTCGATGGCCTGCTGCTCCAGCGCGCGGGCCAGCGCGTCGTCGACCATGGCCATGATGATGAGGATGCAATCGGCCCCCCAGCTGCGCGCCTCCACCACCTGATAGGGATCGACCAGAAAGTCCTTGCGCAGGACCGGGAGATGGCAGGCGGCGCGGGCCGCAACCAGAAACTCCGGCGCACCCTGGAAGGAGGGACCATCGGTAAGGATGGAGAGACAGGCGGCGCCGCCGGTTTCGTAGGCGCGGGCCAGCGCGGGCGGATCGAAGTCGGCGCGGATCAAGCCCTTCGACGGGCTGGCCTTCTTGATTTCGGCAATGAGGGCCCAGTCATCGGCCATGAGCCGCTGTTCGATGGCGCCGACGAAGCAACGCGCCGGGGGCAGGTCGCGCAGCACCTCATCCAGCGCGGCAGGCGGCATGGCCCGCCTGGCGGCGGCCACTTCCTCGCGCTTGTAGGCGGCAATGCGGTCGAGAATGGTGGCCATCAGGATTTGGAAACCTCCACCAGCCGGTCTAGCGCCTGCCGCGCGGCACCGGCGGCAATGGCGTCCCGGGCGCGGGCAACGCCCCGCTTCAGGTCCGGCTCGGTGCCCGCCACCTTCAGGGCGGCGGCCACGGTCATGACGGCGGCATCGGCGAAGGCCGAAGGCTGGCCCGCCAGCACGGCGCGCAGGGCCTCGGCATTATGGGCGGCGTCAGCCCCCTTCAGGTCGGACACCTTGCGGCGGGTGATGCCCAGGTGCTCCGGCGTCACCTCGAAGTGCGTGACCGCGCCGTCCTTCAGTTCGGCGATGAGGGTGGTGCCGCTCGGCACGATTTCGTCAAAGCCGCCCTCGCCATGGCAGATCCAGCAGGCAGCACTGCCCAGGTTGTTCAGGACATGGGCGAGGGGTTCCACCCAGGCCTTTGAAAAAACGCCGGTGATCTGGCGCTTGACGCCCGCCGGATTGGACAGGGGGCCGAGCAGGTTGAAGATGGTGCGGGTGCCGAGTTCGACCCGGCTGGGGCCGACATATTTCATCGACGCGTGGTGGTGCGGCGCGAACATGAAGCCCAGGCCCGCCTCCCTGATGCACTGGCTGATCTTGTCCGGCCCCAGGTCGATGTTGACGCCGAGCGCCATGAGCACATCGGCGGCACCGGATCTGGACGAGAGCGCCCGGTTGCCGTGCTTTGCCACCGTGAGGCCGCAGCCTGCCGCCACGAAGGCGGCACAGGTGGAGATGTTGTAGGAGCCGGAGGCATCGCCGCCCGTGCCGACGATGTCGATGGCATCGGCGGGAGCTTCGACGCGCAGCATCTTGTCACGCATGACCGACACGGCCCCGGTGATCTCGTCCACGGTCTCGCCGCGCACCCTGAGCGCCATGAGCAGGCCCGCGATCTGCGCGGGCGTCGCCTCGCCCGACATCATGACATTGAAGGCGGTCATGGCCTCGGCGCGGGTCAGGGGCTTGCCGTCCGCCGCCTTGGCGATGAGGGGTTTCAGGTCGGACATGTCAGCGCCTCGCCAGTTCGAGGAAGTTTTTCAGGATGGCATGGCCATGTTCCGAGGCGATGCTCTCGGGGTGGAACTGAACGCCGTGCACATTCATGGTCCGGTGCTGCAGCCCCATGATGAGGCCATCGGTCTCGGCCGTCACCTCAAGACAGTCGGGCAGGGTGTCGCGTTCCACCACGAGGGAGTGATAGCGCGTGGCGGCGAAATCGTCGGGCAGGCCATTGAACACGCCCACATCACGGTGATGGATGGGTGAGACCTTGCCGTGCATCTGCCGGGGGGCGCGGATCACCTTGCCGCCGAAGGCTTCGCCCATGGCCTGAAGGCCAAGGCAGACGCCGAAGATGGGGATGGTGCCGGAGGCCTCTTTGATGAGGTCGATGATGATGCCCGCCGCGGCGGGGACGCCGGGGCCGGGGGAAATGACGATGGCCTGGGGCCGGGCCGAGATGACCTGCCCGACGCTCACCTTGTCATTGCGGTGGACCACGGTCTCGGCGCCGAGATCACCGAGGAAGTGATAGAGGTTCCAGGTGAAGCTGTCATAGTTGTCGATCAGGATGATCATTGGCCCCTCCGGGCACTGCCGGCGAAGCGCACGGCTTCCTCGGCCGCGCGGAACAGCGCCTTGGCCTTGTTGATGCACTCCTGGTGTTCGCTTTCCGGCACGCTGTCGGCCACCACGCCGGCCCCCGCCTGCACATACATCTTGCCATCCTTGACGAGGGCGGTGCGCAGCACGATGCGGGTGTCCATCTCGCCACCGGCGGAGAGGTAGCCGCCGCAGCCGGCATAGACCCCGCGCTTCGCCTTTTCGAGATCGTCGATGATCTCCATGGCGCGCACCTTGGGCGCGCCCGACACGGTGCCCGCCGGGAAGCCCGCCACCAGCGCGTCGATGGCGTCATGGTCGTGGCGCAGCAGGCCTTCCACGTTGGAGACGATGTGCATGACCTGCGAATAGTATTCGAGGATGAACTGGTCAGTCACCTTGATGGAGCCGATCTCGGCCACGCGGCCCACGTCATTGCGGCCGAGATCGAGCAGCATGAGGTGTTCGGCGCGCTCCTTGGGGTCGGCCAGCAGCTCGGCGGCCAGGGCCTGATCCTCGGAGGGCGTGGCGCCACGGCGGCGGGTGCCGGCGATGGGGCGGATGGTGACCTTGCCGGCCCGCACCCGCACCAGGATTTCCGGGCTGGAGCCGATGACCGAGAAGTCGCCGAAGTTGAGATAGTACAGGAAGGGCGAAGGATTGCCCCGGCGCAGCGAGGGGTAGAGGGAGAGGGGCGGCAGGGGTAGGTCGGTCCCGAAGCGTGGCGACAACCCCCCCAGAAAGGTGTCGCCCGCCGCAATGTGGTCCTTGGCCTTCAGCACCATGGCCTGGTAGTCGTCGGCGCTGGTGTTGGAGCGGGGCGGCGCCACGGGGGCGGGATCAGCCTCGCGCAGGGCCATGTCGAGCGGGCGGTCAAGGGCGTCCACCACCTCGGACAGGCGCTCGCGGGCCCGGGCATAGGCCTGTCTGGCGGTGTGCTTGCCATCGGGATAGACCGGGGTGGTCACGGTGACCTCATCCTTCACGCTGTCGAAGATGGCCATGACGGTGGGGCGGATCATGACGCCATCGGGCAGGCCAAGGGTGTCCGGGTTCGGTTCCGGCAGATCCTCCATCAGGCGGACCATGTCATAGCCCATGTAGCCGAAGACGCCCGCCGCCATGGGCGGGGCATCGGGGCCGAGGGGGATGCGGCTTTCGGCCAGCAGGGCGCGGAGCGAGGCCAGGGGATCAAGGCCGGTTTCGGTGAAGGGACCATCGGGGTGGGTCAGGGCGTGGCGGTTGATGAGGGCCTTTGATCCCTCCACCTTCCAGATCAGGTCCGGCTGCATGCCGATGATGGAATAGCGCCCGCGCACCGCGCCGCCTTCCACCGATTCCAGCAGAAAGGAATAGCGCGCCTTGCGGGCCAGCTTGAGCATGGCCGAAACCGGGGTCTCCAGATCGGCCACCAGCCGCGTGGACAGAATCTGGGCCTCGCCCCGGTCATGGGCTTGGGAGAAGTGCTCGTAGTCGGGCGTGATCAGCATGGTGGAACCTGTGGCAGGGAGACGTCACTGGGCGGCGGTGGAACCCGTCACGTTACGCCACAGGGTTTCGTTGATGGTGACGCCGACCTGATTGCGCAAGGCACCGAGATAGGACACGAGCAGATCTTCCGACAGGCCGCCCACGGCCTCGTCGCCGAGTTTCTTGGTGTCGGCGCTGGCGGCGTTGAAGGCCGGCAGCAGGACTCTGTCGACCTGCATGACGCGGGCGCCCTTGCCATCGGGTTCCGGGGCCCAGGCAAAGCCCTTGTCGGCAGCGCCAAACAGGGCGGCCACGGCGGGACCGGCGAAGGCGGCGCTGGCCTCATTGCGCTTCACGCCTTCGGCCTTTTGCACGGTGGCGTTATTCTCCTGCGCCAGCGCGGCAAGGGTGGTGCCGGTCTCGGCCCTGGTCACCAGATCCGCTGCCTTCTTAGCCGTCAGTTCACGGAGCTTTGCGGCGGTGAAGTCGGCGGCCACCTTGTCCTTCACCGTATCGAAAGGCCGCAGCGCCGAAGGCACCACCTCCCGCACCTCATACCAGACATAGCCGTCGCCCATGGTGAGGGCGTCATTTTCCACGCCGACATCGCTGGCGAAGACGGCCTTCAGCAGTTCATCGCGCAGGGGCAGCGTCACGTCCTTGCCGTCCTTGTCCTGACCGGCGGCGGAGGTGGCGGGAATGAGCTGGAAGGGCAGGCCCGCCTTGCTGGCGATATCCTCGAACCTGGTCTGCGAGGCGCGGGCATCCTCCACCGCGTCGTAGGTGGACTGGATCTGGTCGCGCGCCTTCTCCAGCTGGAGGGTTCTGATCAGTTCGTCCTTCACCTGCTCCAGGGTTTTCTGTTCCTCGGGCGTGATCTTGGCGACCCGCAGCAAAGCCGTGGTCAGGCTGCCCGCCACGGGTTCGCTCACCTCGCCCGGTTTCAGGGCGAAGGCGGCGTCGGCAATGGCGGCATCGAGAAACGCCGTCCTGGGCTGGTCGGCGAAGGTGATGTCGCTTTCCTTCTGCCCCTGGGCTTCAGCCACCTTCAGGAAATCCTCACCGGCATTGATCTTGTCGCGGGCGGCCTTGGCGGCGGCCACATCGGGGAAGGTGATCTGCTGCACGGTGCGGGTTTCGGGGCGGAAATATTCGGCCTTGTGGGCGTCATAGCCCGCCGCGAGATCAGCGGCGCTGATTTGGATTTTGTCGGCGATGGCGGCGGGGTCCACCTGCATGATGGCGACGGCGCGATACTCCGGCGCGGTGTAGGCGGCGGGATTATCCTCATATTGCTTCTTGAGATCGTCAGCCGCGGGCTGTGGCAGGTCGGCGGCATTCAGGCTGAAGGTGAAGTAGCTGGCGTCGCGCTGCTCGTCACGATAGCGCACCTCGGCCTCGACGAAGCTGCGCGGCATGGTCAGGCCGGCCAATGCGGCATCGGTCAGCATGGAGCGCACGCGCGCTTCCTTCTCCTGGGCCAGAAAGCCCGCCTCGGACAGGTTGTTCTGTTCAAGGATGCGGACGAAACGTTCCTGGCTGAACTTGCCGTCGGCCCCGGCGAAGGCGGGATTGGCCATGATGTCACGGACGATGGTGGCTTCGCCAACCGCCAGTTTCAGCTTGCCCGCCTCGGCGTCGAGGGCGGCGGTCTGGATCATGTTGTCGAGCACGCTGCGGTCGAGACCCAGGCTGCGGGCCTGCTCCAGCGTCACGTTCTGGCCGGACTGGCGCGAAATGTTCTGTAGCGCCTGATTGAAGTTGCGCTCGAATTCAGGTGCGGTGATCGACTGGCCCCCCACCTTGGCCAGGTATTTGGTGGTGAAGTTGCCGATCATGTCGTGGGGAACGCCCCAGATGGCGAAGCCCACCACCAGAATGCCGAGGAGCAGTTTGGCCAGCCAGCCCTTTGAGGCGGCGCGCATTGAATCGAGCATGAAATCCCCTTCCGGGCGGCGCACCGCCAGAGTCGTTGGTTCGGGCGCATCATAGGGGAGGGGGCCAGCCCCTCGCAAGCGTCTGATGCCTCTGCTAGAAAGGGACACGAACTCATGATGTGGAGGGTGAAATGACCGGTTCGGGACCGAAACCGCTGGTGGCGGGCAACTGGAAAATGAATGGCTTGGGCGGGCAACTGGAGGAGATCCGGCTGCTGGCGGGCATGCTGGACGGGGGGAAGCTCACCTGCGAGGTGATGATCTGCCCGCCCGCGACGCTTCTGCACCGGGCCAGCGGCATTGCGCCGGGCGTGCCGCTGGGCGGGCAGGATTGCCATGCCCAGGCGTCGGGCGCCCATACGGGTGATGTCTCGGCGGAAATGCTGAAGGATGCCGGGGCCACGGCGGTGATCGTCGGCCATTCCGAGCGCCGCACCAACCACCACGAGAGCGACGCCGTGGTGGCGGCCAAGGCCGAGGCCGCCTGGCGCGCGGGCCTGACCGCCATCATCTGCATCGGCGAAACCCTGGAGGAGCGCAAGTCCGGCCAGACTCTCGCCGTGCTGTCGCGCCAGCTCAAGGGCTCGATTCCCGCCGGGGCGACGGCGGCCAACACGGTCATCGCCTATGAGCCGGTCTGGGCCATCGGCACCGGGCTTACCCCGACCACGGCGGAAGTGGCCGAGGCCCATGCCCATATCCGGGCCGACCTTGGCGCCATCATGGGCGGTGAGGGGGCCAGGACCCGCATTCTTTATGGCGGCTCGGTGAAGCCTTCCAACGCGGTGGAACTGATGGGAGCCGCCAACGTCAACGGCGCGCTGGTGGGCGGGGCCTCACTCAAGGCCGCCGACTTCATCGGCATCATCAAGGCCTACACATGAGCACGGGGGCGGCCCCGGATGTTTCGGCGGTGCCGGTGCTGGTGAAGCGCCGGTTGCAGGCCGAGGTGCTGGGGCCGCTCCATGCCGAAATGGTGAAGGAACTGGGGGCGGCGCGGGCCAATGACATTCTCGATCGCGCCATCCGCCAGGCCGCCATTGCCGAAGGCAGGCGGCTGGCCGCGGGGGCACCCGGCGGGGAACCCTCCATGGCGCATTTCATCCGGCTGTTCGACCTGTGGAAACAGGGCGGGGCGCTGGCCATCGAGGAGTTGGCGGCGGACGATCAGCGCTTCGACTTCAACGTCACGCGCTGCCGCTATGCCGAGATGTATCGCGAGATGGGACTGGGGGAGATCGGCCATCTCCTGTCGTGCAACCGCGACGGGGCCTTCGTCGAGGGCTATGATCCCGGCATCAGCCTGAGCCGGGAAAAAACCATCATGGCGGGGGATGAGTGCTGCACCTTCCGCTACCGGAAGAACCGCAGCCCTTGAAAATTCCCGGCACGGGTTGCACTTGGGGCCAAGAGCCGATAAACCGCGCCCAAACAACGGAACCATCATGCATACCGTCATTCTCGTCATTCATCTCATCGTCACCGTGGCGCTCATCGGCGTCATCATGCTCCAGCGCTCCGAGGGCGGGGCGCTCGGCATCGGCGGTGGCGGTGGTGCTGGCAACCTGTTTTCGGCGCGCGGCGTGGGCAATGCCCTGACCCGGGCCACGGCCTTCCTGGCCGTCGCCTTCTTCATCACCTCGATCACGCTCACCCTGATGGTGACGCGGAGCCAGCCCGCCGGCTCGGTCTTCGATCAGGCCCCGGCGCAGGGTCAGGCCGCCCCGGGGGGGGCGGCGGCGGCACGGGGGGGGGGGGCGCCCCCGATTCCCCCCGCGCCCCACGGGGCGACAAGGCCCCCGGCGGCCCCGGCGGCCCCCGCCGCACCGGCGGCACCTACCAACCAGTAAGGTTCTGAAAGGGGCGGGTTTTCCGCCCCTTCTTCGGTACATCTGGCGGGGCAGGGCGTGCACCATCGCGCCCGGCAGGGCGTGAAACATTGGGCCCGCTCTGCTGTTTCACAGCTATCCACAAGAGCCTTTCCACGGCGGTTTTTCCGGGTTCGAATCGTGGGCGGCAGGGAGTAGGACAAAGCCCCATGGCGCGATTTGTTTTCATCACCGGCGGCGTGGTTTCCTCACTTGGCAAGGGTCTGGCCTCAGCGGCGCTGGGGGCATTGCTGCAGGCGCGCGGCTATAAATGCCGCCTGCGCAAGCTCGATCCCTATCTCAACGTCGATCCGGGGACCATGAGTCCCTATCAGCACGGCGAGGTCTTCGTCACCGACGACGGGGCCGAGACCGACCTCGATCTGGGGCATTACGAACGCTTCACCGGTCGTCATGCCAACCAGCAGGACAACATCACCACGGGCCGCATCTATCAGGACATCATCGCCAAGGAACGGCGCGGCGATTTCCTCGGCGGCACGGTGCAGGTCATTCCCCACGTCACCGACGCCATCAAGGATTTCATCCGCAGCGGCAATGACGGCTATGACTTCGTGCTGGTGGAGATCGGCGGCACCGTGGGCGACATCGAGGGTCTGCCCTTCTTCGAGGCCATCCGCCAGTTTGGCCAGGAGAGCCCGCGCGGCTCGTGCATCTATATCCACCTGACGCTGCTGCCCTATATTCCCACGGCGGGCGAGTTGAAGACCAAGCCGACCCAGCATTCGGTGAAGGAATTACGCTCCATCGGCATCCAGCCCGACATTCTGCTGTGCCGGGCCGACCGGGAGATTCCAGTCAACGAGCGCCGCAAGATCGCGCTGTTCTGCAACGTGCGCCCCACCGCCGTCATCCAGGCGCTGGACGTGGCCTCCATCTATGACGTGCCGCGCGCCTATCATCAGGAAGGTCTGGATCAGGAAGTGCTGGACGCCTTCGGCATGACCGATGCGCCCAGGCCCGACCTCACGCGCTGGGCCGACATCATGCAGGCCATCACCCAGCCCGAGGGCGAGGTGACGATTGCCGTCGTCGGCAAATACACGGGGCTGCTCGACGCCTACAAGTCGCTGAAGGAGGCACTGGTCCACGGCGGCATCGCCAACAAGGTCAAGGTCAACCTCGAATGGATCGAGTCCGAGGTGTTCGAGAAGGAAGATCCGGCGCCATACCTGGAGGGGGTGCATGGCATTCTCGTTCCCGGCGGCTCCGGCGACCGGGGCTCGGAAGGCAAGACCAAGGCCGCCCCCTTCGCCCGCCATCACAAGGTGCCCTATTTCGGCATCTGCCTCGGCATGCAGATGGCCTGCATCGAGGCGGCGCGCAATCTCTGCGACATCAGCCAGGCATCATCCACCGAGTTCGGCCCCACCCGGGAGCCGGTGGTGGGTGAAATGAAGGAATGGATGAAGGGCAACGAGCTGGAGATCCGGCGCAAGGGCGGCGACCTCGGCGGCACCATGCGGCTTGGCGCCTACGACGCGACGCTGAAACCCGGCAGCCGCATCGCCGGTATCTATGGCGACACGCGGATTTCCGAGCGCCACCGCCACCGCTATGAGGTCAACACCGCCTATCGCCAGCGGCTGGAGAAGGCGGGCCTTATTTTCGCCGGGATGTCGCCCGATGGGCTCTTGCCGGAAACGGTGGAATATGCCGACCATCCGTGGTTCATTGGCGTGCAATACCACCCCGAACTGAAGTCGAAGCCCTTTGCGCCCCATCCGCTCTTTGCCTCCTTCATCGCCGCCGCCATCGAGCAGAGCCGCCTGGTCTGACGGCGGGCTGACGCGCCTGGCCGTGGCGCTGCTGGCGGCGCTGTGGCTCGGCCTTGCCACGCTGGGGCCGGCGGGCGCGCAGGATGCCGGCCAGGCGGCAGCGGTGGAGCGCCAGGTGGAGAGCCTGCGGGCCGACCTGCAACGCTTGCGCGACGTGGCGGCCAATCCGGCGACCACCGACGACCAGTTCAGCGAGATCCGGCGCAATCTCGAAACCATCAAGCTCAATGCCAGCAAGGCGGGCACCGACCTCGCCGGGCCCATCGCCAATCTGAACCAGCAATTGGCCAAGCTCGGGCCGGCCCCGGCGGCGGGCCAGACGGAAGCCGCCGCCATCGCCAGCCAGCGCGAGATGATGAACCAGCTTCTGGCGCGCTTCTCGGCGGCGCAGAAGCAGACCGATCTGGTGGCCACGGAGGCCGATCAATTGTCGGGGACCGTGTCCTCGGCCCAGCGCGACCGCTTCTTCCAACGCATCTTCAACCCCGGCAAGTCGATCCTGGATCCAAGCCTGTGGGCCGATACGGCCGAAGGCGTGTCGGTCTTCGGGGTGCGGGTCCAGAGTCTCATCTCCAACTGGTGGCAGAGCCAGCGCGACGGGGCGCGGCCCTCCGGTCTTCTGCTGTTCCCCGCCGTGCTGATGCTGCTGGCGGGTCTCGCCGGGCTAGTGCGACGGGTCATCCGGCGTTTCTTCCAGCCCGGCTGGAGCCGTGATCCCGAACAGGTGACGGCGCTGGACCGCCTGTGGCGGGCCGCCAGCGTTACCGTGGGTCTGGTTGTCGGCGGCATGCTGCTGGCGGTGCTGGTCTATGCCTCGCTGGGGCTGGCGCAACTGTTCACGCCGCGCTTTGCCATTCTGGTGGAGGCGGCCCTGCGCACCCTGGTTTCGGTCGCCGTGGCGGCGGGCTTCGGCTGGCTCATCGCCGCACCGGGACGGCCGGACTGGCGGCTCATCGCCGTGGACGAACGCAGCGCCAAAAGCCTGCCGGTGCTGCTGGGGGTAACCAGCCTGGTCAACGCCGGTTCGACGGCCCTTATCGATGTCTCCGACGCGCTTTTCATGCAGGTCAACCAGACCGTCGGCATTTCGGCGCTGGCGGCGACGCTGCTCATCGTGCTGATGGCGGCGACCCTTCTGCTCATCCGGCGCGAAGCGGTGACCGGGCCGGAGGGCGGAGCCAGCCGCTATATCCTCACGGGTTTTGTGCGCTTCCTGCCGATGATCTGGCTGGCGCTGGGGGTGGCGGCGGCGGCCCTGCTGCTGGGCTATGTGGCGCTGGCCTATTTCGTGGCGGGCCAGACCTTCCGCACGGCGCTCATCCTGTCGTTTCTGGCGCTGGTTCATCATCTCATCGATGCTGCCAGCGCGGCGCTGACCGACCGGGCGACCGCTCTGGGCCGGGCCATCCGGCGCTTTTCCAGCATGGGCGAGCGCGGCATCGAGCGGCTGACGCTGGCGCTGCGGACCATTTCGGATGTGGTGCTGGTGGCCATTGGGGTGCCCTGGCTGCTCGCCATCTGGACCGTGACGTGGATCGACCTGCGATCGCTCCTCACCCAGGTGGCGCTGGGTTTCAAGGTGGGCTCCATCACGGTCTCGCCTGGATCGATGGTGCTGATGCTGGCGACGCTGGCGGCGGTCATCGTGCTGACGCGACTGTTCACCCGCTGGCTGGACCGGCGGGTGCTGTCGGAAATGCGCCTCAACAAGGGGGTGCAGGATTCAATCCACACGGGGGCCAATTACCTGGGTTATGTGCTGGCCGGTGCGGTTGCCCTCTCGGTCATGGGCATCGATCTATCCAACATCGCCATCGTTGCCGGTGCGCTCGGTGTCGGTATCGGTTTTGGCCTGCAATCCATCGTCAACAATTTCGTCTCCGGCCTCATTCTGCTGGCGGAGCGGCCCATCCGCGTCGGCGACTGGGTGGTGACCACGGCGGGCGAGGGCATCGTGCGCAAGATCAACGTGCGCTCGACCGAGATCGAGACCTTCGACAATTGCTCGATCATCGTGCCCAATTCCGACCTCATCACCGAGCCGGTGAAGAACTGGATGCACCGGTCCACCAATGGCCGCTTCACCGTGCCGGTGACGGTGGCCTATGGGTCGGATGCGCGGGCCGTGGCGGAATTGCTTCTGGCCGAGGCCAGGAAGATGAAGGGCGTGTCCGATGTGCCGCCGCCGCTGGCGCAGTTGACGCGCCTCGGGCCGCAGGGGCTTGAATTTGAACTCAAGGCCCATGTGCCCCATGTCTTCGACGTGCCGGAGGTGGCCAGCAATTTACGGCTTGCCATTCTTGAGGCTTTCGCCAAAAACCGCGTCACCATTCCGGCGGCCCCCGCCGCCCCCGCCGCCAAACCGAAACGCAAGCCATGACCGCCGTGCCTGATATCGCCGCCACCCGCGCCCATGAAATCCGCATGCTGATGGAGCAGTGGCAGGCCTCGCCCATGGCCCGCACTATGGGCATGAAGCTCATCGATCTCGGTGACGGCACGGCGACGCTGGAAGCCTTCCCCAATGCGGTGTTCAACAATCCGCAGAAGCGCATGCACGGCGGCTTTGCCGCGACGCTGATCGACTCTGGCCTGGGGCTGGCGGTGCAGACCAAGCTGGGGCCGGGCATCGGCTATGGCACCATCGAACTCAAGGTCAATTACACCGGCAGGATCGACGTCGACACCGGGCGGCTCCTGGTCGTGGGCGAGGTGATCCATGCCGGCCGCACTTTGTTCACCGCCGAAGCCCGCATCACCGATGCGCGGGGCAAGGTTCTTGCCCATGGTTCCGGCACATTCATGGTGTTCCCGACATGACGCCCGACAAAAAAGTAACGGTGGGCGGGGTATCCTTCGCCAATGATGCGCCGCTGGCGCTCATTGCCGGCCCCTGCCAGATGGAAAGCCGCGACCACGCCTTCATGATGGCCGAGAGCCTGAAGGCCATCTGTCAGAAGCTTGGCATCGGGCTGGTTTACAAGTCGTCCTTCGACAAGGCTAACCGCACCAGCCTGTCGGGCGCGCGCGGCCTGGGGCTGGAAAAGTCGCTGGCGGTCTTTGCCGACCTCAAGGCCAGGCTCGGCCTGCCGCTGCTCACCGATGTGCATGAGCGCGGGCACTGCGCCGAGGTGGCGAGCGTGGTGGACATCTTGCAGATTCCGGCCTTCCTGTGCCGCCAGACCGATCTTCTGGTGGCGGCGGCCAGCACGGGCCGCGTGGTCAACGTCAAGAAGGGCCAGTTTCTCGCCCCCTGGGACATGAAGAACGTGGTGGCCAAGCTGGTGAGCGCGGGCAATCCCCATGTGCTGCTGACCGAGCGCGGCGCGAGCTTCGGCTACAACACGCTGGTGTCGGACATGCGGTCGCTGCCGATCATGGCGGAGACGGGCGCGCCGGTGATCTTCGATGCCACCCACTCGGTGCAGCAGCCGGGTGGGCAGGGCACATCCTCCGGCGGCGACCGGCGCATGGTGCCGGTGCTGGCGCGCGCGGCGGTGGCGGTGGGCGTGGCGGGCGTCTTCGTGGAAACGCATCAGGACCCGGATCATGCGCCCTCGGACGGGCCCAACATGGTGCGGCTCGACGCCATGGAAGATTTTCTGGCCACGCTGATGCGGCTTGACCTGGTGGCAAAAGGCGCGAACTGAAACGCTTCTGGCTTTGATGGCTCAAGGCCAAGGCTTCACCTTATTGATGGCGAGCACCTTGTCTGGCTTTTGTTGAGGCCGGCAAAAGTCAGGTTGCCCTGGCTCAGGTGGCGGCGGGCGGCTGCCGCATCCGGCGGTGCTCATGCAGGAAGCTGTAGAGTCCCGAACCGATGATCAGGACGGCGCCGACCCAGGTTGCCGCGCGCGGCCAGTCGCCAAACACCAGCCAGCCGAGAAGGGCCGCCCAGACGAGGGTGGAATAGGAGAAGGGTGCGACCACCGAGGCGGGGGCGGCGCGATAGGCGCGGATGATGAACATGTGGCCGAGGGTGCCGAGCGCCCCGCTGGCGGCCAGCAGCGCCCAGCCCTTCAGGTCCGGCCACTCCCAGAACCATGGCAGGATGAGCGTGGTGGCGATCGCGCCAAAGGCGACGGTGAACAGCAGGGAGGTGAGGGGATCATCGTGGCGCAATTGCCGCGTGGTGATCTGGTAGGCGGCGTTGAACAGGGCGGCGAGCAGAATGGCGGCCATGCCGAGGCCAGAGCCCATGCCGCCGGCGGACCAGGGTTCCATGACCACGGCAGCACCGAGAAAGGCCACTCCGATGGCGAGCCAGCGGCGCAGGCTGACGCGCTCGCCCAGCACCGGAATGGACAGCAGCGTGACCAGCACGGGAGCGAGGAACATGATGATGGAGGCGGTGGCCAGCGGCACCAGCGACAGACCGGTGTTGAAGGTGAAGGTGGTCATGGTCTGGAACACCGAGCGCGACAGTTGCAGCCGCGGGGCGTGGCTTCTGATCAGGCGCGGCAGGTTGCGGCCGCAGAGGGCGAGGGTGAAAAGGGCGGCGAAGAAGAACCGGCCCCAGGTGACCTGCACCAGCGAATAGCGGGTCAGTTCCGACTTCATGGTGGTGTCAAGGGTGACGAAACAGGCCATGGTGGCCAGCATCCAGAGAATGCCCGCGGTGCGGTTTTCAACGGGGGGCTTTAGCGCAGGCGAGTCAGTCACGGTCCATGGCTATAGGGGAGTCGGCACGGCCAGACCAACGAAAGTTAGGGCACCAGAGTGGTGAACAGGAAGACGGCGAAGATCACCAGATGGACCGCGCCCTGCAGGATGGTGGTGCGCCCTGTGCCGAGTGACAGGGAGGCCACGAAGAGGGTGAGCGTCAAGAGCAGGATGGACTTGTCCGAGAGGCCGAGCACCAGGTCGAAGTTGCCCAGCAGCGCCACCACCGCCACGACCGGAATGGTGAGCCCGATGGTGGCCAGGGCCGAGCCGATGGCCAGGTTCAGGCTGGTCTGCAGGCGGTCGGCGGCGGCGGCCCGCACCGCGGCCAGGCTCTCCGGCAACAGCACCAGCGCCGCGATGATGATGCCGACGAAGGCAGGCGGCGCGCCGATGGCGGTCACCATGTCCTTGATGGCGGGCGACAGCTGCTTGGCCAGCAGCACCACCCCGGCCAGAGCGACCAGCAGCAGGACGAAGGCGGCGATGGCACTGCGGCCTGCCGGAACGTAACTGTGGGCCGTGTCGTTGGCGGTGCCGGCCTGCGGCAGGAAATAGGTGCGATGACGCAGTGTCTGGCCGAAGACATAAACCCCGTAGATGAGCAACGACACCACCCCGACGAAGCCGAGCTGGGTGGCGCTGTAAACCGGTCCGGCGGCGCTGGAGGTATAATTCGGCAGCACAAGAGTGAGAGTGGCCAGCGTGGCCAGCATGGCCAACCCGGCGCTGACGCCATATTGGGTGAAGCTCTGCTCATGATGGCGGCTGCCGCCGATCAGCAGGCACAGGCCGATGATGCCGTTGAGCACGATCATCAGGACGGCGAAGACCGTGTCGCGGGCCAGCGCCCGCGCGCCTTCGCCATCGCTCAGCATGATGGAGACGATGAGGGAAACTTCGATGATGGTCACGGCGATGGCGAGAATGATGGTGCCGAAGGGTTCTCCGGTCCGGGCCGCCACCACCTCGGCGTGATGGACGGCCGCGAGCACCGTGCCACCGAGGACCAACGCGGACAGGCTGGCAGCAAGGCCGGTGGCGGGCGGCAGCGTCAGCGCGGCCAGCGCCAGAAACGGCAGTATCACGGACCACAGCGGCAGCCCAAGAACGGAAAAGCGCGATGAAGCAGGAGAAGCCATGGATGCCGCGAGGTGATGGGACAGGGAGGGGTTGAGCCCGACGATACGCCAGCATTCCGGGCATCGCGAGGCATTAGTGTGAAAACTTGCGTGATGTGTGATGGTTCCGTGACGATGATTTAATGGTGCCGAACCCGGTCGCACCGTCAGCGCATTCCCGCGTCAGCCCCCGTGCCATGGAAGGCTGCGGGCATGGCGGAGGGGATGGGCCTGCCGTCGAACCTTCTCTTGTTGATGCCGCTCGGTTTGCAAGGAGTTTATGATCTTCTGGCCTTGTGATCGGATCCATTGTCAGGCGTGTTCCTGCGGCTGATTGGTGCGCCGGCCAGGAAGGTGATGCGCGGGCCGTGGTCCAATCGAACGGGCTCCATCAGAACGAAGTCTGGCCTATGCTTTGCCATGATGATCTTGGATCGGTGACGTTACAGCGTCGTGCGGAACATGGCGGCTCGCCGCGCCGTGAAGCTGGCACATGATCTTGGTTACGAGTTTTTCGCAAGATGCGACCGCCCATCATTTCCAAGACAATATCCGCCAAGCTCGTCGCCTCGGTCGGGTCATGGCTGGTCATCAACGTGATCGTGCCCGAGGCGTCGTGCACGCGGCGCAGCTCACCGCGAAGGCGTTCGCGCGTCGCGGGGTCCAGCGCCGACAGCGGTTCGTCCAGCAACAGCAGCCGGGGACGACGGGCCAGCGCGCGGACCAGTGCCAGCCGTTGCTGCTGCCCACCCGAAAGCTGCGCCGGACGCCGAGCCGCGAGGGCCGACAAACCTGCAAGGTCCAGCAGTTCCTGGCAGCGGGCGCGGCGCTGCGAGCGGGGGGTGCCGCGAAGCGCGAAATTGATTTGGGCCGCCGCCGTCATGTTGGGAAACAGCGCGTAATCCTGAAACACCATGCCCAGAGAGCGGTCGCGCACCGGGCGGAACAGACCGCGGGCGCAGTCGGTCCAGATCTGGTCGTGCAGGATGACGGATCCGTTTCGGGGGCGGGCAAGTCCGGCGATAACCCGCAGCAGCGTGGTCTTTCCGCATCCCGACGGCCCGGTCAGCACAATGAAGGCGCCCGGCTCGATGCGCAGATCTACGGCCAGATCGAACGGCCCCTCGGCTCCCGTCAGCGGCAGACTGACCTGCGCCAAAAGGCCATGTTGCGGCGCAAAGGGGCGGTTCATCGCGGATCCTTCCGGGTTGACAATTCGTTATGTTTCATAAAACATAATGAAATGAATGCCCAGCCGTAAAGGAGGCCAGAAGATGAAATCCATTGTGACCGGCGCGCTGTTCGCGCTTGCGTCTTTGCCAGCATTAGCCGAGGATTTTACGCTGGCGGCCGGCGCGGGTTACAAGCGCCCGCTGGCGGAAGCGGTCGCAGCCTTTGCTGCAGCCGGGCATGGCGAGGTCGGGCAGATCTACGGCAACATGGGACAGGTGATTGGTCAGGCGCGCGAAAGCGGCAAGATCGACATCGTCTGCGGCGATCAGAAGGTTCTCGACAAGGCCGAGGGCCTCAGCATCACCCGCTTCGTGCCGCTGGGTAAGGGCAAGCTTGTCGTCGCCTGGCGCAAGGGGCTGACCCTGTCCGCGCCCGAGTCGCTGGCCGATGCGGCGATCACGCGGATCGGCATTCCCGACGAAAAATCCGCGATCTATGGCCGCGCCGGACGTCAGTATCTGGACCGCGCCGGGCTGGCCGACAGCGTTGCCGACCGGCTCCTCACCGTGGCGACGGTGCCGCAGGTCACAGCCTATCTCGGCAGCGCAGAGATCGACGTGGGACTGATGAACCTCACTGATGCGCTCGGCGCGGGCGAAAAGATCGGCGGCTGGCTGTTGGTCGATCCGGGGCTTTACGACCCGATCATCATATCCTGCGGGATGATGGACGAGAAGGTGGCCGCCGGTTTCGCTGCCTTCCTCGAAACCCCCGAGGCGCGCGCCATCATGGAGCGGCACGGGCTTTGACCAGCCCGATCGGCGACCTGAGCTTGGCCTTTCCGCTGATGCTGAGCCTGCGCATCGCGGCAATGACGCTGGTGATCCATGCCAGCCTTGGGGTCGCACTTGGCTGGGCGCTGTCGCGGCGCGGCTGGCCGGGGCGGACCGCGCTGGACGTGGCGATCACCCTGCCGATGGTGTTTCCGCCGATCGTGCTCGGGTTTTTGTTGCTGCTGGCGCTTGGCCGACGGGGTCTGGGCGGCTGGATCGAGATCACCTTCGGCGCCGGGCTGATCTTCACTCAGGGCGGCATCCTGCTGGCCTCGGTGCTGGTCGGGCTGCCGCTGATCGCCAAGCCTGTGCAGTCGGCCATCGCCGCGTTGCCGCCCAGCTTGATCGAGGCCGGACGCACCTTGGGCCATGGTGAAGTTTCGATCTTCCTGCGGATCATCCTGCCCTGCATCGGCGGTGCCGTTGGAGCGGGGCTGTTGATGGCGACCGCCCGCAGCCTTGGCGAAGTGGGCGTCACGCTGATGCTGGGCGGTAACATCATCGGGCGCACCAATACGGTGTCGCTTGAAATCTATAACGCGGTCACCGCGGGCGAGTTCGACCGGGCGCTGTGGCTTTCGGCGGGGCTGGGGGCCTTTTCGACGCTGGTGCTGGTGGTGCTGCGTCGCCATGACAGGAGCAACGGATGACTTGGGTTCTGCCTGAGGTCGAGATCGACCGACTGATATTCGAGGACGCCCCGGCGGGTGACCTGACCACTTCTGCGATGGGGATCGGCGGCAGCATCGGGCGGCTGTCGCTAGCAGCACGCGATCAGATGTGCCTGGCGGGCGTCGAGGTCGCCGCAGCGATGATGCGCAGGGTCGGCCTTTCGGTCTATCTGCGCGCCGCCTCGGGTGAGATGCTGATGCCCGGAGCGCCGATCATTGCAGCTGAAGGCCCGGCCGAGGCGCTGCATCTGGTCTGGAAATCGGCCAAGAACCTGATGGAAAGCCTGTCTGGCGTCGCCACCGCCACCCGCGCCATGGTCGATGCCGCGCGGCTGGTCGATCCGGCTGTGCCGGTCGCGCTGACCCGCAAGACCTTTCCCGGCAGCCGTCGACTATCACAACAGGCGGTTCTGGCCGGTGGAGGCGTGATCCACCGCGCCGGACTGTCGGAAACCGTGCTGGTCTTTGCCGAACACCGCGCCTTCGCCGCCGATCTACCGCTGGATTTGCTCGCAGATCGCTTGCGTCGGGCCGCGCCGGAGAAGAGGCTGGGGATTGAAGTTTCCACCCCCGCCGAGGCCGCCGAGGCGATCGATGCCGGCTTTGACATCATCCAGCTCGAGAAGTTCCCTTTGGCCGAGATCGTCGAGGTCAGTCGTGCGGCCCGAAAGCACGCGCCTGGCGTACTGATCGCGGCGGCGGGTGGCATCTCTCCGGGCAATGTCGCCGACGTCGTGCGGGCCGGGGTTGGTCTGATCGTAACCTCATGGCCTTATGCCGCCCGACCGCGCGATCTGGCCACGAACTTCGGCCCTCTGGCCTGAGGCGCGTCGCACATCCGCCAGGCTCATCCCGTACAGGGCGGCCAGCCGCTCCGCTGACAACATCGCCGCGGGCGGCCCCAGCATCGCCTGCCCGGCGCGGTCGATGGTCAGCACCTGATCCGCCAGCCGCTCGGCTTGCGCGGGTTCATGGGTGGAAAAGACAAGCCCAAGGCCGTCGGCAGCCAGCCCAGACAGAAGCTGCGCCAGACGTTCACGGTTTCCGAAATCCAGCGCGGCGGCAGGCTCATCCAGAAGGATCGCAGGGGATTCTTGCGCCAAGGCACGCGCGATCAGCGACAGTTGCCGCTCGCCTCCCGACAGGCGGGTGACAGGGGCCTGGGCCAGATGCGTGATCCCCAAGCGTGATAGGGCTCTAGCTGCGATGGCCCTGTCAGCGCGGCCGGGGGTGGCAAAACGCGCGATCCGCGCGCTTCGGCCCATCAGCACAAAATCGGTGACCGACCAAGGAAAAGCTGCGTTTATCGTTTGAGGCACATGCGCGAGGCGGCGGGCGATCGCGTCCGGAGGGAGCGAGTTGGGGTCGGCACCCGACAGCTCGAACTGACCCGCCCTTGGCGGTATAAGCGCCAGCAAGGTGCGAAACAACGTCGTCTTGCCGGCACCGTTCGGTCCAAGCACAGCGATCACCTCACCCTTTCCGAGGGTGAAGGTTATGCCGCGGGCCAGAATGCGGCCGGGGGCGGGACCGATGGCCAGATCCCGCGCAACGATCAGCCCCATGACTGCCGTCCCCGCGCCAACAAGGTCAGGAACACGGGCGCCCCGATCACCGCCGTCAGCACACCCAAGGGGAGTTCGGTGGTGGCCACACTGCGCGCCATGGTGTCGATGCCCAGCATCAGCGCCGCCCCCAGGATCAACGCCAGCGGAGGCGCCCGGGCGAAAGGGGGGCCGGGGCTCAGCCGCGCCATACGGGCCCCCATCACCCCGGTCCAGCCGATCGTCCCCGCCGCCGATACCGCCGCTGCGGTCATCAGCGTCGCCGCGAGGATCACCACGAGTCTTAGCCGACTTGTGTCGATGCCAAGCGCACGGGCCTCGTCCTCGCCCATCGCGAGCGTTCCGATGCGCCAGCGCAGCAGCACCAGCGGCGCAAGGCTGACAATGACGGCCGGGATCAGGAAGACCGCGTCGCCGTTACGGACACCAGCCAGGCTGCCGAGCAGCCAGAAGGTCATGGCGGGCAGTTGGTTGTCGGGATCGGCCAGCACCTTGAAGATCGCGATGCCCGCCCCTGCCAGCGCCCCCACCGCCATGCCCGTCAAGACGAGCGCGAACGTGTCGCGCGCGCCGTCCATCGCCAATGCCGCCACTGCCATCACCATGCCGACTGTGGCCAGACCGGTGGCAAAGGCCAGCGCCTGAATCCCCCAGACCGGCAGGCCAAAGAAGATTCCTGCCACTGCGCCCAGCCCAGCCCCCGCCGACACCCCCAGAATGTCGGGCGATACCAGCGGATTGCGAAAGGCCATCTGATAGGCTGAACCAGCCCCGGCCAGCACGGCCCCGACCAGCACCGCCGTCACGATCCGCGGCAGGCGAATGTTCAGCAGCACCAGCCCTTCTGGACCTGCGGCCTCCCCCCGCCATAGAGCAGCGATCACGCCCGGCAGTTGCCTCGGCCCCAGCGGATAGGCGCCACTGGCAAGCGCGACCAGAGCGATCACCGCCAGTGCCGCCAGCCCCGTGGCCAGCCCCAAGCCCGGTCTATTCGCCCAGAAGCCGGGCAACTGCGGTCTCGTCGGGCGTGACATGATAGAACAGGCCGTAGAACCGTGCCACCTCGGCCTTCAAGTCGCCGGTTGCGTCTTCTGGGTAAAGACGATGCAGCGCCCAGTGGAGCCCGATCAGCCGGTTGACCGAAGGCGGGGAGTCGATGAAGCCGAAGGGCGCGTCGGGTGCCAGAAAAATCCGCCCCTTCGCCACAGCGGCAACCTTTGACCATTCCGGACGGCTCGTGACCGTGGTGGCAAAATCGCGATCGATGGTGACGATGGTATCGGGGTTCCAAGCCAGGATCTGTTCGGGTGAGGTCGTGACAAGGCCGCTTTGCGGACCTTCGGTGACGTTTACTGCCCCCGTGCGCTCAAGGATCTCGGCGTTGATGGAACCTTTCGCCGCGCTTTCCAGCCCCTCGGGCCCGCGCGCAAGATAGATGCGCGGGCGCGCTTCGCTGGGCACTCGGGCCAGCGTAGCGTCAACGCGGGCAAAGGTTTCTTCGGCGTAGGCGGCCAGCGCCTCGCCGCGCGGGCCAACGCCCAGCACATCTGCGAGTTGCCGGATTGCCGCCGGAGTGTTGGCAAAGCTGCCGTCGATCAGCACATAGGGAATCCCCGTCTGCGCCTGCACCTGGTTGGCCAAGTCGATATAGGTCTCGTTGACGGTCCCGAAGTCGATGATCAGGTCCGGTTTTGCAGCCAGCAGAGCCTCCAGGTTGAGCGTGCCGCCTTTGCCGGTGAGCCTGCCCAGTTCGGGAAGCGCGGCGACCTCGGGGAGCAGAAAGGGCAGGTCACGTTCCTTGGGGACGCGCACCCAGCCGATCATCTTTTCGGGCGCCAGCGCATAGAGCAGCACAGATGCCGGCGGACCGGCAGCAAAGACGCGCGCGGGCGCATCGGGGACAGTGACGCGTCGCCCGGCTGCGTCCGTGACCTCGCGGGCGGAAGAGGGCAAGGCCGTCAGGAGCAGGAGCGCCACCGCCACAAGAGACAGAACGAGCGACGCAATCTTGGACTGTGGCCGCGGATCGGCAGCGCTGTGCAAGCAATGTGAGTTCGGAAGGATCATGTGTGATCTCCTTTGAAGGGGCCAGAAGCGGGTTTGACATCAAGGAGGGGCGTGCCGTCGATGCAGTCGAGGCCACGCACTGTCATCGTGCCGCCCTCGACCGCCAGCAGCGGCACCACTGACGAGGCGATTGGGTTGGGCCGCACCGGCGAGCGCAGCGCGAAGGTGCCCTGGGTGACGCCGTCCATCTTCGGTGTCTGCAATAGCAGATCGCGCCGACTGAGGTGCATCCAGTAAAGCACCTGGATCAGGTCGCCTGGCGTCAGCCCGGTCAGTGCGACGTGCCAACGAGGCTCGATCTCCAGCCGGAACAGCGGGCCGGTCTCGGGGTCGCCCTTGCGCGGGCAGGCTTCGCGTGTGGTCCAGGGGCTGCGGATGCGGCCTATGAAGTAAAGCTGCGCGTCGAAGGTCTCGGGCAGGCTGCCCGCGATCTCCCCGGCACGAAGACGGCCGTCGTCGCCCTGGGCCATGGATCAATCCTTGCCGACCATGACGTCGCTGGCCTTGATGACGGCGTAGACCGCATCGCCCCTGGCCAATGCGAGGTCGTCGACCGCCTCGTTGGTGATCGACGAGGTGATCTTGGCGCCGCCGATGTCGATCACGACATGGCTGGTCACGGCGCCGCGGGTGATGGCCTCGACGGTGCCCTTGATGCGGTTGCGGGCGCTGAGTTTCATGGGGTTGTCTCCTTTGCGGGGGTTGGGGTGCCCACGTCCTCGGGGGCGTGCGACAGGGATTTGACGATCGCCGTCAGCGCCGCGCCGGGCGATATGCCAAGCTGCCGGACCGAGCGGCGCGTGACGCGCGACAGGATCGGCCCGGCGGGGGTGGCCAGGCGCACCAGCACCACCTCGCCCACCTCGCGCAGCGTCTCGACGGTGCCGGGCAGCAGGTTCAGCGCCGAAATGCCCTCGGGCCGCCCGGGGGCCAGCATCACCCCGGCTGCCGCGATGCGCAGCCGCAGCCGGGCGCCGGGGGGGGCGGGCGGGGTCGGCAGGAACAGCGGCGGGCCGCCCGCCTGCAACTCGGTCACGCCATCGGGGTGATGGGTGACGACGCGCGCGACGATCACCGCCCCGGCCTCGCGCCCGCGCCCGGCAAAGGCGGGGTCGGCCAGCACCTCGGCGGCAGGGCCGATGCGCGCGATGCGCCCGGCCTCGAGCATCGCCACGGTGGTCGCGATGCGCGCCACCTCGGCGGGGGCGTGGCTGACGTAGAGCATCGGCACCCGCAGCTCGTCGCGCAGCCGCTCGAGGTAGGGCAGTATCTCGGCCTTGCGATCCTCGTCGAGCGCCGAGAGCGGTTCGTCGGCGAGGATCAGCCGCGGTTCGGACAAGAGCGCGCGGCCGATGGCGACACGCTGCCGCTCGCCCCCCGACAGCGTCGCCGGGGCGCGGTCGAGCAGCGCGCCGATGCCCAGCATCTCGATCACCGAAACCTCGGGGCTGCGGGCGCCGCGCGGGGCGAACCAGCGGCCATAGCGCAGGTTCTGGCGCACGTTCAGATGCGGAAACAGCCGCCCGTCCTGGAATATGATGCCAAGGCGGCGGCGGTGCGGGTGCAAGAAGATGCGCGTCGCGGTGTCGGTCAGCACCGTCTCGCCGATGGTGATGCGCGCTTGATCGGGGCGCAAGAGCCCCGCGACGGCGTTCAACACCGTCGACTTGCCCGAGCCCGAGGGGCCGAACAGCACGGTGACGCCGGGTGGCGCCTCGAAGGCCAGATCGGCCGAGAAGCCGCCGAAATCGTGGCGCAGGGCGACCGAGACGCTCATTGCCCGGTCATCCTGCGTGCGGCGCGCCGCGCCAACCATTCCGACAGCACCAGCGCCGACATGGCGACGGCGACCGAGACGATCACCAGCCGCGCCGCCTGCGCCTCGCCCCCCGGCACTTGCAGAAAGCTGTAAATGGCCGAGGGCAGGGTCTGGGTCTGGCCGGGGATGTTCGACACAAAGGTGATGGTGGCGCCGAACTCGCCCATCGCCTTGGCAAAGGCCAGCACGGCACCCGCGATGACCCCCGGCAGGATTAGCGGCAGGGTGATGGTCGCCCAGACCCAAGGGCGGCTGGCACCGAGGCTGCCCGCGGCCTGCTCAAGCCGGGGGTCGACCGCCTCGACCGACAGGCGGATGGCGCGCACCATCAGCGGAAAGGCCATGACCGCCGCGGCCAGCGCCGCCCCCGTCCAGCGAAAGGCCAGAACGATGCCGAACCACTCGTCCAGCGCCTGCCCCACCCAGCCCCGCCGCCCGAAGGTCAGCAGCAGCAGATAGCCGGTCACCACCGGCGGCAGCACCAGCGGCAGATGCACCAGCCCGTTCAGCAGCCCGTGCCCCGGGAACCGCCAGCGCGCCAGCGCATGTGCGACCAGCAACGCCAGCGGCAGGCTGGCCAGCGTCGCGAACGCCGAGACGCGCAGCGACAGGCGCAGCGCGTCCCATTCCTGCGGCCCCAGCCAGTCGGTCATTGCGCCCTCAGTTCAGGATCGCAAAGCCCTGCGCCTTGAACACCGCATCGGCCGCGTCATCCGACAGCGCCTTGAAAAAGGCGGTGTCGGCGGGGGCGGCGGCGGTTTTCAGCAGCGCGGCGGGATAGGTGATCGGCTTGTGGCTGTCAGCCGGGAAGGTGCCGACGACATGCACCGCCGGATCGGCGGCCGCATCGGTGGCATAGACGATGCCATAGGGCGCCTCGCCGGTCGAGACCAGCGCCAGCGCGGCGCGCACGTTGTCGGCCTGCGCGACCGCGCCCTCGACCTTATCCCACTGCCCGAGATGGGTCAGCGCCTCTTTGCCGTATTGCCCGGCGGGGACGCTGTCGACCAGCGCCATCGCCAGCTTGCCCCCCGCCAGCAACCCGGCCAGGTCGGTCTTGGCATCCAGCGTGACGGGCTTGGCCTCCTTGTCATGGGCCACCAGCACCAGCGTGTTGCCCAGCAGGTCGCCGCGCGTGCCGGCCACCACCTCACCGGCCTTTTCGACCTCATCCATCCATTGTTTCGAGGCCGAAATGAAGATGTCGGCGGGCGCGCCCTCGATGATCTGCTTGGCCAGCGCGTTCGAGCCGGCATAGCTGATCGTGACCGTGTTGCCGGTGTCGGTCTGGAACTGCGCCGCGATCGGGTCCAGCGCGGTCTTCAGCGAGGCCGCGGCAAAGACCACGACCTCCTCGGCGGCGACGGGGACAGCGGCAAAGGCAAGCGGCAGGGCAAGAATCAGACGGCGCATGGCAGGCTCCAACGGTTGTGTTTGTTGGAACATATCCTCTTGAAAGGGCGCTGCAACCGCTATTTTTTTTCGGACATATCGATTAGCATCGTCTTGAGCGCCGCGATCCGCTCGGCATTGGCCGCGATCGAGGCGGTCTCGATCTCGCGGAACAGGGTCAGGACGCGTTTTCCGGCCTCGGTCAGGCTGGCTCCGCCGCCGCCCGACCCGCCGCGCGCACTGGTGACCAGCGGCTCGGCAAACATCGCATTCATCGCCTCGACCAGCATCCAGGCGCGCTTATAGCTCATCCCCAATTCGCGCCCGGCGGCCGAGATCGACCCGGTCCGCGCGATCCCCTCGAGCAGCGCCGCCTTGCCGGGCCCCATCATCTCGGCTTCGCTGAAATAGAGGCGCAGGAAGAACTGGGGGTGTAGATTGGGCATGGCTTCGGCCTCGGTGTTTCGTTCGGGGCAATCTACAGATTTGAACGGGTTCCGCCATTCCCCAATACAAATCGTCCAGTGGCGCGTGACGTCAGAAATCAGTTTCGAGGTAAACCCCGGCGCAGTCGTAGGCGACGGCAGCGGCTGTCGCGCCGGTGTTCAGGAAGAGGCGCGGCGACAGGAACTGCGTTGCGGCAGGCAGGTCGGCGGTGATCTCTTGTTCGAATGTCGCGCCGGAGACCTCGTCGACCACGCGCATCCAGACGGATGATCCGTTCGGCGGTGCTGCGATGAACAGCGTCAGCACCCCACCCGTCGCGATGGTAAAGCTCGCCCCGATGTCGGTCAGCGTCGGTGCGCCGGTGCCGTCGTTCGCGACCAACTGCCAGCGGGTGTGGGTGCCGCGCTGGAAGCCGATGCCGATGCAGTTGATGGCGGCGGCCAGCGTCAGCGTCGTCGGCAATGCGGCGGTCGATCCGTAGAGGCCAAAGAAGCCCATACCCGTGGCCTGCAGGGTGGTCAGGGAAATCCGCGTGACGAAGGTCCAGCCGCCTAGCCCCGCCGCGTTGCCACGCCAGCAGGCCCAACCTGCAGAACGCTGCTCGGCCGCCGAATCCACCACCGCCGCCGAGGTCAGCCGCCAGCGGCGCATGCTGGCGGCCAGGTTCGTTGCGGCCAGCGTAGGTGTGGACACGGTCCCGACCGATGTGATGGGCAGGCCTTCTGTCGTGATCGTGGTCGTGACGGACGGCGACCAGTTGGCAATGCGGTTCACCCCGAAATGCGGCTGCAGGGGGAAGTCGCGGCCGGAGGGGCGCATCACGTCGATCCATGGTGCCCCCGCCCGATTGCGGGCGTAGACGGCCGCCTTGCCTGTGGGTGGCGGGGATGGTGCGGCACTGAGACTAGGCAGGATCGTCGGCTGCGGCAGTTCCACTTGGCCACTGGTGCGGTCGATCCGGATCGCCTCGTAGAAGGCCGAGCCGTCCGGGCTGACCTTGAAACTGAAATCGTCGCTGCCAAGCAGACCGATCAGGGCGCGCGCCGACCAGTTGGTCTTGAAGGCAAAGCTGGCATCGTTGGCGGGCGCGGCCTTGTTGACCGTCGCCTCGATCCCGGCACCTGCGTTGTTCAGGAGCACTGCGGGCGTGTTGACCGACAGCCGGTTGTAGGTATCGGCTGTCGCTCCGCCGAGGCCCAGAACCTGAGCGGTGAGGTTCGCCTGGGGCATGCCGACCTGGGTCACGGCATTGGCGAAGGTTACAGTCGGCGTGTTGATTACCGTGGTTCCGTTCGCGCCCGAGGTCGCGGGGCCGATATTGACGACCGTGCTCGACCCCGATGCGCCGCCGGTGCCGAGGTTCACGGTCTTGATGAGCCCGGTGGTCGTCGCTCCGGTGCCCATCCCGTAGGTCGCGGTTCCCGTCGCCGTGCCAATGGTCGCGGTCGCTGCCGAGACCGTGACGGTGCCCGACGCGGTCAGCGTACCCGAGAAGGTCTTGTTGCCGGTGAAGGTCTGGGTGCCAGCGAGGATCGCCAGTTCCGAGGACGTGTTCGGCAACGTGTAGCTGCGGGTCGTGGCGGTACTGATACCGGCGAGCGAGAAGACCGCCTTCTTCGTGGGATCGGCGTCGTTGACGAGGCTGAAGACCGCGTCCGAGATATCGCTCGGCTCGCCCACGACCTCCCAGGCGGCGCCGGTCCAGACGAGAAGCAGGCTCTCGTCCTCGACCCATGTCCGCCAGCCGGTGCGCGGCGGAAGGCGCAGCCAGGCGCCGTCCGTCCAAAGCGCCACGTTCAGATCCCAGCCCGCCCAGTCGTCCGTCGCGCCCGAGCCGACGATGTAGCGGTCTCCATCGGCGGGGCTGCCGGGCGGCGCCGTCAGATCCTGGTCGAGGACGGAAAGCTGGACGAGCCCGTCGAGGATCCGCAGCGCCTCGTTATGGGTGATGTGCTTCTGGGCCTGCGCTGCCAGGATGTAGGGCAGCAGCAGATTGGACGTGACGTCGGACATGGGATGGCCTTCAGAAGGTCAGCGTGACGGATTTCGGCGCGCCCCGCCCCACGAGGGCGGAGAGCTGGGAGATGCGGATGTCGAGCGTGTCGCCGGGGCCGAGCGGCGCGCCCCAGTCGGCGGTCTGCTGGGCGGCGGTGTAGAGCGCGCTGGTCGTCGCCGTGCTCAGCACCCGCTTCACTGTGGCGCCGTGGAGGATCTCGACCTCATAGGCTTCGAGTTCCTCGGCCAGCGGCACCTCGAGCCCGACCCAGCTGTCGGCCGCCAGCGCGCGGGACCGGCGCATCCAGCGGATCGTCAGATCGCCGGGAACGCGCGTTGTACGCCATGGCTGTTCGACATGGGCGACGGAGAACGGTCGGAGCCCGACGCCCTCGGGCGCGAAGGCCTGCGCGACATAGGTCTCGTCGCTGACCGGGCGGCTGGCAGGGCCAATGCGCCAGTTCCACGGGATGCCGAGGTCGGCCTCGGCGATCGGCAGCGACGCGAGCGCGGTGTCCAGTACAACGACGCGGGCGCCGGCGGGGGCCGGATTGCCCATGGCGCCCTCGGTGCCGCGCGGGCCGCGCAGGAGCCGGGTCAGGCGATACCGGCCGGGGCCCAGCAGCTCGGCCGCGCCCGCCTGCACGATCTCCCAGACGCCAGGCGCGCTCTCGATGGCGAGCGCGTTCGCCCCGCCGAACAGGGTCAGGTCCGTGACGCTTTCCAGCGTCCCGGTCAGCAGATCGACCACCAGCGCGTTGCCGAGATCGAAGCGCGAGGTGGGTCCGGCGTAGAAGTCCGAGACCAGCGTGCCGATCCGGGCGCGTGTGCCAAACGTCGTCAGCAGGTCGAAGCCGTCCGTCGATGGGCTTCGATAAACCGCGATCTCGCCGGGCCAAGGCACCGCATGCGCCGCCGCGAAGGGCCGATGCGCGGCCTGATCATCGGTCAGCTGCGGCAGGCCGAGGAGGACCGCCTCGGGCGCACCGAAGACGACGGCCTGCGACAGCGCCGAGGGTCGCGGCGCGCCAGGTGGCAGGTCGTAGGCCTCCCGATCCTGACGGACGGCCTCGGTGCCGCGCGCGTCGGCGTCGGCAATCGAGATGAGCCGAAGCGGGATGGACCGGCCGTCATGGGCGAGCATGACGACATCGGCCGGGTCGAGCGCCAGCCGCGAGGGCGGAAGACGGAACGCCGCCGTCTCGCGACCGGTCCAAGCTTCCATCAGCGCGCGGCGGCATCGCCGCTCGGCCTCCTCGGGCGGCACGGCCATCGGAAAGCTCTCGGACGCGATGCGCGTCGTGTCCACGGTGATGCGCCGCGCCTCGACAAGGGCAGCGTCGTAATCCTCGTCGGCGCGCGCAACCTGCCACTTCAGCGCCCGCGGCAGCTCGGTCTCCTGGCCACGGGTCAGCTCCAGAATGTCGCCTTCGCGGGCGGCGACCAGATCGTCGGGCGCGAGGGTGGCGACGGAAGCCCGGCCGCGCATGACGAAGCGGATCATGCCCTCGGTCTCCACGGCGTCGAACCCGAAATGCCGCGACAGCGTGGTGATCGACGCGCGCGGACTTTCCAGCGCCGTGATTGCGTAGCCTTCGACCGCGCCCCAGAGGCCGGTGACATCAATGCGATCCTCGGGCAGACCGGCGCGCAGGCAGAGGTGCCGCACGAGGGCCGCCAGCGACACCGCGCCAAGGCGGCCGGTCAGCCAATGGCCGAGCCGCCAGTTCGGTCCGTCGGTCCAGACGTCGGACAGTTCGGGGAAGAACGGATACGGCCGCGCATCCCAGGTCCAGGCCGCGCATTCCGGAACATGCACCATCCGGCCGCCATAGACCGAGGACAGCGGGTTGTTCGCGGCCTCGCCCCACCAGAGATACGTCGCCTCGAGATAGGCGCGCTGGATCGCGTCGTCCCGCCAGCCCCGCGAGAAATGCGGCGTGAAGCTCTCCGACGACTTCGGGTCGAAGAAGACGTTGGGCTGGTTGGTGCCCCGGTCGATGGCGGGACAGCCGAGCTCGGTGAACCAGATTGGCTTCGACTGCGGACCCCATGCCGTCGGCGTCCCGCTCTCCACCCCGCCCGGGCGGTTGTAATGCAGGTTCGACCACCAGGCGCGAAGATCCTTGTAGCGGAAGACCCACGGCTTGCTGGCGGCACCATCCGTGATCGGCGTCCGGACCTGTGCCGACCGATCCGCGGCCGAGGCGTAGAACCAGTCGAAGCCTTCGCCGCCCGCGATGTTCGTTTGCAGGTATGCCCGGTCGTAGATCGCGGGCCAGCCCTCGGCAGCGTCCGCATGCTCGAACCCGTCGCGCCAGTCCGATAAAGGCATGTAGTTGTCGATCCCGACGAAATCGATCTCCGGATCGGCCCAGAGCGGGTCGAGATGGAAGAACACATCGCCCGATCCGTCGCCCGGCTGGTGCCCGAAGTATTCCGACCAGTCGGCGGCGTAGCCGATCCTGGTCCCCGAGCCGAGAATCGACCGCACATCCGCGAGCAGGTCTCGATACGCTTGCACCGCCGGATAGGTGCTGGCGCCCGAGCGGATCGTCGTCAGCCCCGGCATCTCGGTTCCGATCAGGAAGGCATCGACCCCGCCCGCCGCGGCACAGAGATGGGCGTAGTGCAGCACCATGCGGCACAGACCCCAGTCGCCGGGCGTGCCCGTCCACGAGACAGACTGTCCCGAGACGCTGAAGCTGGCGGGCGTCGCCGCGCCGAACAGCGCCGCGACCTGACTTGCGGCCGTGGCGGTCTTGTCGACGCTGCCGGCGACCCCCGCGGCAGGCGAACAGGTGATCCGCCCCCGCCAGGGAAAAGCAGGCTGGCCGGTCTCGGTGGCGTTGTCGGAATACGGGTTCGGCAGCGTGTTGCCGGGCGGCACGTCCATCAGGATGAAGGGATAGAAGGTCACTCGCAGCCCGCGCGCCTTCATCTCCTGGATCGCCTGCACCACTGCAAAGTCGGCGGGCGTGCCGCCATAGACGGGGCGATTTTGGTCGTCGCGGCTGACAAGGAAGGCGCCGGCGCGGCTGACGCCGTTCACCGACCACGTCTGCAGGCTCGTGGTCTTTTCGGGAACCTCGACGCCGGGGCGGATGGTGCAGTCGCCCACGCGCAGGTCGTTCCCGAACCAGGCGACAACGAGGCTGACGCTTTCCACCTTCGGGGCCATGGCATGCAGCCGGTCCAGCGCAACGACCATGTCGGCGGTGTCCGAAAGCGCGTTCAGGTTCTCCGGGATCTGTGCCCCACCGCTGCCTTTGCGGATGCCCGTCGTGGCGTAGGTGAACTCGCCCGAGGCCGGGATCATCGTGACCGCCTGCGTCAGCCCCTCGGCGGTGTCGGGATCGGCCAGTGGGCGGAACACCTCGAACGACAGCTGCGGCAGGCGGTTGCCGTAGGTCGAGAGCGGCAGTTCCTCGAAAACGACATAGGCCGTGCCACGATAGGCCGGCGTGTTCGCCGCACCCATCTTGGCGGCGATGAAAGGGTCCGCGGTCTGGCTCTCATCGCCCGGATACCAGCGCCAGGTGATCCCGGCGGTGTCGAGCAGCTTGCCGTCCGCCCAGATGCGCCCGATGCCGGTGATCGGTCCCTCGCAGAGCGCCACGGCGAAGCTCGCATAGTACAGATATTCGGTCGTCTTGACCTTGCCGCCCCCGCCGCCCTTGCCGCCGCCCTGCGTGGTGGTCTTGGTTTCCTCGCGGAAATCCGTCGCCCAGATCACGTTCCCGCCCATGCGCATCCGGCCGTAGACGCGCGGGATGACAGCGCCCTCGGTCGAGGCGGTGATTCGGAGGCTGTCGAGCCGCGCGCCCTCGATGCGCTGCGTGGGTGCCAGCGACGAGATGATCCAGCTGTCGACGACAGAGCCGATTGTGGAGCCGATGAAGCCGCCGATGGTCGCGGCGCTCACGCCGAGGATCGCGCCGCCGATCGAACCGCCAATGGCGGCGCCTGCGGCACCGAGGACAAGCGTTGCCATGTCGGGGTCTCAGCGTTGCGGAAACAGGAATGCGAAGGCGATGCGCCGCCGCCACGACTGCGTGAGCGGTTCTTCGATCACGCCGAGCCGCTCGTAGGCATGGAGGAAGCTGTCGGGCCCGGTCAGGATCCCGACATGCTTGGCGATGGCACTTGGCTTCATGCGGAAGAGGACCAGCGCGCCGGGACCGGCCTCGGCGGGTGGCACCTCGATCATCATGGCACGCGCGCCCTCGGCCAGCACCTCGCGCGGCCCGGTCTCGCCCCAGTCCCGGCTGTAGGGCGGG
>OEIV010000246.1_pt1 | contig 33346 bp, 25 predicted proteins | sample 1539231 | NCBI WGS metagenome assembly OEIV01 (sample SAMN03794762, study PRJEB22550) | activated sludge metagenome | feature: wastewater treatment plant; material: activated sludge; isolation source: Wastewater treatment plant of a petroleum refinery complex | place: Argentina: Buenos Aires ... | reverse complement strand
TATATTTCTCCAAAGTTGTGATGATACTCTAACTAACGAAAACGTTGATAATAAACCTATTCCAGCGACTAACGTTAGCTTTGCAGAGCATATTTATCCGGTTTTTCAAGTTAAATGTGCTTTCTCCGGATGTCACGCCCAGCCTAACCCTTCAGATGGTATTGATCTGTCTACTTGGTCTGGCGTAACCAATGATTATAATATTGTTTTTCCTGGTGAACCAGACTTAAGCAGATTAGTTTGGGCGATTGAAGGCCGAGCAGGAATATCACCAATGCCAGTAGTAGGATACACTAGACCACTCACAATAAATCAAATACAAGGAATAAAAACTTGGATCGATGAAGGTGCTTTGGATAATTAGTTAAATCCACTTCATTTGTTTGTACCAATCACAAGTTCTTCTTATACCTTCTTCAATTGAAATTTTTTGTCTGTATCCAAAATCATTTATAGCTTTTGAAGTATTGCACGTCCAATATTGCTGAGTAATGTCTTTTGCTTTTTCGATATTTAATGTTGCAGGTTTACTGCTAAACATTGCAAAAAACTGTGCAATTGCTGCTATTGTATAAACTAAAAAATGGGGAACTTTAATTATGATTGGTTTCTTATTCAATATCTTTGAAGTGATTGAATTTATTTCTTGCCACGTGTAATACTTTTCTGAACTGATAAAATAGATTTCGCCTTTTGCTTTTTCACTCATTGCAGCAAGATAAAATCCTTCTACTAAATCAACAGCATGTATAAGACTAAGTTCTTTTTTATTAAATCCAATTGTTGTTGTTAATCCTTTGCTGAAAGTCTGAAAGTAAATAAATATTTCAGTATCTCTTTCCCCATAAACTGCCGGCGCACGACAAATTGTAATGGGTAATTTATCTTTGTATGATAATACTAATTTTTCTTCAGCAAGTTTACTTCTTCCATATGTTGTAATCGGTTTACATTCCGTTTCTTCATTAACCGGTTTATCTAATGTTGATGGACCAGAAACAGTTTGACTACTTACTACTAAAAATCTTTTTATTGTTGATTTATTTTCGAGAGCAACTTCAAGTAGATTTCTTGTGGTTTCTACATTTCCCTCAAAGTAACCTTCTTTCGTTTTTGATTTTACAACTCCGGCAACGTGAAAAATATAGTTAACATCCTTAAAAGCTTTTCTTAACCCTTCTTTATCAAATAATCCAGAATCAAAAATTTCGACATCTTTTTTGTCCAACCATTTTAGATTGCTCGATTTTCTTACAATACATCTTACCTTCAATCCTTGGGCTAAAAGGTTATCAACAAGATGACTTCCAACAAATCCATTTGCGCCTGTAACTACTGCTATCTCTTGAGTTTGCATAATTGAGTTTATTTGTTTTTAAGGGTAAATAGCTATAATTTTTGATTACAATTTAATAAAAAGTCGAATCAGTTTTCTAAATACACATTAGTTCAGGAGGAATTTTTGGATATTTTCAAGAAGTGTCATGAATTTACACGCGCAGATGAAATTAAAGCATTGGGGATTTATCCTTATTTCAGACCAATTGAGGAAAATGAAGGACCAGTTGTTCAGATAGAAGGTAAAAGAATTATAATGGCTGGTTCTAATAATTATCTTGGATTAACAGGCCACCCGCATGTTAAAGAGGCGGCTATTAAAGCTGTTGAAAAATACGGTACTGGTTGTTCTGGTTCACGTTATTTAACTGGAACTCTTGATTTACACATAGAATTGGAAAAAAGATTAGCAAAATTCTTTAATACAGAAGCTGTTCTGCTTTTCAGTACAGGATATCAATCCGCTCAAGGTGTAATACCAACTTTAGTTCAAAGAAATGATTTTGTTATATCAGACAAAGATAATCATGCTTGTATAGTTGCCGGAACTTTAATGACTAAAGGCGCTATGGGCGGGCTTGTTAGATATAAACACAATGATATGGACGATTTAGAAAAAACAATTTCTAAACTTCCCGCTGATTCTGGAAAACTGATTGTTTCAGATGGTGTATTTAGTACTGGCGGAGAAATTGTTGATCTTCCACGAATGATTGAAATCGCAAAAAAGTATGGTGCACGTGTAATGATAGACGATGCACATTCAGTTGGTGTTATTGGTAAAGGCGGCAGAGGAACGGCAAGTGAATTCAATCTTGAAAAAGAAGTAGATCTAACAATGGGAACATTCAGTAAAACTTTTGCATCATTAGGCGGATTTGTGGCTGGTTCCGAAAGAGTAATAAACTTTATTAAACATTTTTCACCTGCATTAATTTTCAGTGCATCACCAACACCTGCTTCTGTTGCATCAGCTCTTGCTGCTTTGGATATTCTGGAAGCTGAACCAGAGCGCGTTGATATGTTGATTTCTAATGCAAACTATATGCGTAAAAATCTTAAAGAAAAAGGTTTTAATATTATTGAAGGTAGAACCGCAATTGTTCCAGTTATAGTTGGAGATGATTCATTAGCTTTTCAGATGTGGAAATATCTTTATGATCATGGTGTTTTTGTAAATGTGTTCATTTCACCTGGAGTTCCTCCTGGAAGACAGATGATGAGAACAAGTTATATGGCAACTCATCAAAAAGAACATTTAGATGAAATTCTTTATGTTTTTGAAAAAGCCGGAAAAGAAATAGGACTTATTTAGGATCAAACTAATTTATTATAAAGCATACTCAAACGAGTATGCTTTTTTTATATAGGATTATGTATGCAAGAAATAAAAATTAAAAAAGTTGAAACAAAATCTGATCTTAACACTTTCATAAAATGCCAATGGAATTTTTATAAGAATGATCCATATTGGGTTCCACCATTAATTATGGAAAGAAAAACTTTACTTAGTAAAGAAAAAAATCCTTTCTTTCAGAATGCACAAGCCGATTATTTTATGGCAATTAGAAATGGTGAAATTGTTGGCAGAATTGCTGCAATCAAAAATGATATTCATTTAAAACATCATAATGATAATTCCGGCTTCTTTGGATTCTTTGAATGTATAAATGATCAACAGGTTGCAAATGCTTTATTTGATACAGCAAAAAATTGGATAAAAGGAAAAGGATTAACAAGAATGCTTGGCCCTGCTAATCCATCAAGTAATGATGAGTACGGAATGCTGCTTGAAGGATTTGAAGATTCTCCAAGACTATTAATGACCTACAATCCCAAATATTATTTAGACCTCTGTGCAAATTATGGAATGACAAAAGCAAAAGATCTTTTTGCATACAAACTTGAAAATCACAAAGTAATGGGATCTGAAAAATTAAAAAGAGTTCAGCAGTTAGCTAGAGATCGATACAAGCTTAATATATCTCAGCTTGATATGAAAAACTTTGCAAAAGAATTGGAAAAAGTAAAGATTGTATACAACAAAGCTTGGGCACCAAATTGGGGATTCATACCAATGACGGATGCGCAGATAGATGCTATGGCAAAAGACTTAAAACCACTGGTTGAACCATCGCTGGTTTTGTTTGGTGAAATCAATAATCAACTAGTTGGTTTTGCACTTGTAATGCTCGACTATAATTATGTATTTAAACAAATGAACGGCAGATTACTGCCATTTAATTTTATAAAACTATTTACTGAAAAGAAAAGAATTAAATGGGCCAGGATAATCACGCTTGGAATTATTCCTGAACATCAGAAAAAAGGATTGGATGCTGTTTTCTATTGGGAAATTGTAAATCGTGCTCATGCTGTTGGAATTGATTTGGGCGAAGCCAGTTGGATATTAGAAGATAATGATATGATGAATCGCGGAGCCGTTGTAATGGGTGGCACTGCATATAAAAAATATAGAATCTGGCAGAAAGATTGTTAATAAATCTGTTCTAATTATTATTGAGGAATAAATGCGAGTCCTCATCTTCATATTTATATTGAGTAAATTTATTTTTGCTCAATTTGATTCCACAATGTATGATCTAATCAAAACAACTTATGAAAGAAGTTTTGATAAACAAATCATTTCAAAATATCTAAACTCAAATGATAGTACAAAGATCAATGCGGCAATTTTAAGCATTGCTCAAAGTGAAGACACTTCATTCGTTCCTGAGTTAATTAATTTAGATTTAAATGAATATGGAAGTGAAGTATGTTTTGCTCTTGCTCAAATTGGAAATTGTGAGCAATCTATAAATTTCCTATGGAAATATTTACATTCCTCTCCCCCACTTGAGTATTATCCAAAAATATTATTTGCTATTGGAAAGATTGGAAGTGAAAATGATCTAAAAAAAGCTGTTGAATTTTATAACTCATTCGATGGACCAATATTTCCTTATGAAGGAATTTCTGAAGCGATTCTTCAGTTTCAAATTAGGGGAATAAAAAGCGATGATGCGAAATCAATTTTGGAAAATGAAATAACTCATCAACTATCTACAAAATCTAGGATTGAACAAGCATTATTTACTTTAGCGAGATGCGGAAATAACAGTCTTACCGATGCTCAAATTCAGACTCTATTTCAAATCTGCTTCGTCGGAGAAAATGGGATTGAAGACGATCCAAAGATTAAACAATATACTTTGATGAACATTAAGAGAAATTGGCAAGCTGATAAATCAAATTTGTTCATCAATAGTGTGAGTGAACTAAATAGAATACTATTGAATATTGATTTAACAAATGTACTTCACTATTTCCATTACTTTATGACATCTTATCCAGAAGAAAACATAAAAGATTATTTTACGTTACTAAATGATGAAAATCCAAATGTTGCATTACAAACTGCCATTTCTATAAAGAACATTAAATATGTTCTGAATGATACCTTGAAAATTTTAGTTATGAACAAAATAGATTCATTAATGTTTGATTTTACTAAACCTATAAGTTTTAGAGGAGAACTGTTCTTAAGCAGATTTGAATTGTTTGGCAATTTTTATGTACACGAGAGATTATTAAAAAATATAAGCTTACCGATTAAGTATCAAATCCGGTTTTGCGCTAAAAGCCCAGATAAAGAGATTGCTTTTCATAAGTTATCAGAATTCTATTTTAACTCACGTGAACTAAAGGATAAAATTGAATCTTTGTCTCAAGTGCTAGAATTAAAATCAGAACAAAAGTATGAAATTGACTTCATTAAAATATTGATAACCTCGTTGACTTCTAAGTATGCGCCTTTAATTTCTATCGCTGCAGATGGAATTGATTCTACATTCATCGCAGAAAACTTTAAGCAATTAAAAGAAATAGTTTCAAATCAAATAGATAAGTACAAAGACAATCCAGACTTTTTAGAAGCAACAATGTCATTGGTCAATCTTGTAGAAAAGATTGATAATGAGTTTTATTATCAAATGATTGAGAAAACTAAAACATCAAAACTTTATTCAATCAGAAAATTTATTGGTGATAAAACGGGTAATCATCAAATTGGTTTCAAAGAACTTGATATGTTTGAAGATATTTGGAGTTGTGCGTTTATGTATGAGCAGGCGACAATAAAAACTTCAAAAGGAAATATTGTAATTCAATTTAATTCAGATATCGCTCCAATATCTGTTGCGAATTTTTGTATGCTTGCAAAACAAAATTTTTATGAAGGAATTGCATTCCATCGTGTTGTTCCAGGATTCGTAATTCAGGCCGGCGATCCAACCGCTACTGGCTGGGGCGGACCAGGTTATGATATAGTCTCTGAATATTCCGATACTGATTTTGGAATCGGTTATATTGGTATGGCAAGTGCAGGAAAGGATACAGAAGGATCACAATTCTTTATTATGCAAGGCAGTCATCCTCATCTTAATAGCAGATATACATTATTTGCTAAAGTAATTGAAGGAATGGATGTAGTTTATAATATTACTGAAGAAGATCTAATAATTTCCATAGAACTAAAATAATTTTAATAATCTTTTTATCTTAGCATCTCTTCATATTTGGCTGCATGTTGTGGATCTATTTTTTTCAATCTCTCAAATATTTTATTGTCAGGATAATCTCTCAATAAATCAATCAATTCGCCATATTTCGAATCAGAAAATTGTTTTAATAACACGCTGTTACTAATTCCGACTTTTGATTGCATCTGCTCAATGACAGCAATAAAATTTACAATCTTATCTTGCGCATCTTTTTTTCTAATTTGAAATTCATCTACAGCATAATGATAAAGATAAAATGCTTCTCTAAAAGCACGATACTTATCATTTAATAAATCCTGACATAAACCCCATCGACTATATGCTGCGCTGCTTTGTTCCCAGCCTTTTTTATATGGACTTCCTAAACTAAGATTTAACAAATTAAATGCTTTGTTAAAATATAAAGTTCCTCCTAACTCGGCCCAGGTTTCCCAATCAAATCCAATAATTATATTTGCGTAAAAGTCTAAGAAAGTTGTTAGAGGATCAAATGTAGCTTGATTTGTATAAAGTGCTTGATTCGGGACATATCTAAAAGACCAGTTAGGATCACTGACAGTTAGCATGGGAGATTGGCGTGTGGATTTGAAGACAGGCCTGGTTGAAACCACAACAACTTGAGCTGCATAATCTGTTTCACTAGAAGCACCTGTAAAAAATATTGTTAATGAGCAATCTATTTTCTGCCCGTCCCAAGCTTCACCGGTAAATTGAGTGGTATTCATATAAGCTTCAATTACACCAGCAAAATCTACTAACCGTTCTCTGTTCTCAACTGATAATCCTTCATAATTAACAGTAACTGTACAATTGAGCTCTTGAGAAAATGAAATTGTAAAGGGAATTAATACCAGAATTAATAGATTACGCATGATCATTTCAGCCTAAATTTTTATTGATTTAATATAGGAATTTAGATATAATCGAACAATCAACTTTCAAATATTATGAAACTTATCTTTACAATTATAATAATTTGCTCATTAACATTAAGTGCATATTCTCAGTACAACCCGGGGGCAAAACAAATCTCACTTTCCAATTCGGATGTTGCGTTAAGCAACGATGTCTTCAGTATTTTTAATAATCCGGCCGGGTTAGCACAAATGAACTGGCGGGAAGTTGGGGTTTATTACTCGCCCGCTCCATTCGGATTATCAGAATTGGCTAATGGTTTTGTTGCTTATCACGAGCCTACCTCAATTGGCTCTTTTGCTATTGGTGGGATGAGTTATGGATTCGATCTTTATCGTGAATCAAAATTTTCTCTGGGATATTCGTATAATTATCTTAACAAATTCTTTGCTGGTGTAACAATAAATTATCAAACCGTTTCAATCCAGAATTATGGAAATGATGGAGCACTTTTTTTTAACATTGGTGGGTTAGCCTACGTTTCAAATGATTTCCGATTGGGATTTTCAATCCAAAATATTAATCGAGCTTCATTTGGGGATGATGACGATCAGATTCCGATGATATTTAATACTGGTTTATCTTATGATGTTGCTGATGAATTGACGTTAAACTTTGCTGTTGAAAAAGATATAAAGTACAAAGCTTCATTTCAATTCGGTATTAACTATGATATAATTGAATATCTATCATTACGCACTGGCTTTTCAAATGAACCATCAAAATACAGTGCGGGTATCGGTATAAATTATTCTATGTTTAGTTTGGATTATGCAATGTATACGCATAATGATTTGGGTCTAACTCATCAAGCCGGAATAATTGTAAGTTTTGGCAGAGAACAAAATCGTTTAATAACAATTAGGAAAAATCTGGGGCTGGAATAAATTGCGATTATCTCTATACCTGCTGATTCTATTTTCTATTTCAACTAATCATATCTATGCACAGTTGGATAGTACTTCAATTATCACCGAGGAAGTTCTTGATAACATTTTAGTTGAACCTGATGAAGAAACTGATTCTGAAGAACTTGTTGATATATTGGAGGAACTTATTCGCAATCCGATTAACATTAATCTTGCTGATGTTTTTGATTTATCAAAGTTGCCAAACATGGATCAGCAATCGGCACAAACAATTATTGAACATCGTAATAAATTTGGATATTTCTTTTCTCCCACTGAGCTTTTCGCCATTCGTGAACTTAATAAACAACTTATCGAAAGCATATTACCATTTGTTAAGACATCAGGAACAAATGATCAACTAGAGAAGAATGAAGAAGTCATTTCTAGTTCAGATTCATTTTTAAACAAATCTAAATTAATAATTCGTAATAGAATTACTAATGACATTCAAAACAGAGATGGATTCACAAGTGGCAAATATGAAGGATCAAAAATAAAATCTTATAACAAATTCTTGTACAATTATGATAAAAATTACCAAGCCGGTTTTCTAGTTGAAAAGGATCCTGGTGAAGTATCCTATACAGACTTCACTTCGTTTCATCTTCAAGTTAAAGATATCGGATTTTTAAAAAGTTTTATCGCGGGAGATTATATTTTAGAATATGGACAAGGACTCGCTTTGTGGAGTCCATTTGGTTTTTCAAAAGGTGCAGATGCTGTTTTTCCAGTTAAGAAAAAAGCTAGATATCTTCGTCCATACACAAGTGCAGCAGAGTATAGATTTTTTAGAGGGGCCGCTTCTCGTTTATCTTTTGATGATTTCAGCTTTACTGCATTCTATTCAAACAATACTTTTGATGCAGCAATTGATTCAATTACAGGCGAAATCACTTCAGTCGGCCAATCCGGATTTCATCGTTTTGAAAGTGAGTTGAATAAAAAAGGATCAGCTAAATCAAAACTAATTGGTGGTGTTTTAGATTATAGATTTCTTGGCAGAATGAATGTTGGAGTTATCTATTACAATGCTACATTTGATAATAGATTTGAATCTATGACTTTATATGACTTTAGTGGTAATAATTTTAATTACGTTTCGACTTATTACGAATTAAATTTCTCTAAAATTAATTTCTTTGGCGAAGCTAGTTATGATGGGACTTCTGTTGCTTCAATAAATGGAATTCAATTCTCGGCAAATCGAGATTTAATTTTTACGACTTCACTTAGAAATTATCCGCGAAATTATAAAAATTTATATGGATTTGGGTTCAGTGAAAAATCAGGAAAAATAAATAATGAAGTTGGAATTTATTCTGGCTTAAAATGGAAGATTCCGTTTGGAGTTTTAAATCTATATTATGATATATTCAAATTTCCATATCGCACAAGCGAAAATTCACTTTCAAGTGAAGGCAATGAATTATTAATTGATTTTGTTTCTATACCGTTACCAAGTTTTGAAGTAAGGCTACGTTATAAGTATGAAGATAAAGAAGTAACAGAATTGATCAACATTGATGAAGAGATTGTAAGAAGATTGAAACAAATTGCAAGAACGGATCTAATATATAACATATCAAAAGACTTGAGATTAAAAACAAGAATCGAATACAATCATTTCTTTATCAAGGATGCTAACCTAAAAGAAAATGGTTTGTTAGTTTATCAGGATCTTAGATATGTCCCTCAAAAAAATATTAATCTTTATGGCAGAATAATTTTCTTCCAAACAGATTCATTTAACTCAGCTGTTTATGAATATGAAAATGATTTACTTGGAGTAATGCCTAATCTGGCTATGTATGGTAAAGGTATCAGATGGTATGTGATTGTAAAATATAAACCGCTGCAATTTCTAACACTCTCATCAAAATATTCTGAGACTTACAAACCTGATGAAACTTCTTTAAGTTCTGGTGATAACGAAATTATAGGTAATGTTGATAATAGAATTAGTTTTCAAATCGATATGAGTTTTTAATTTTATTGCCGCAACATAACCGTTGCGGCAACAGATGAGAAAATTATTTCTTATTGCTATTCATATCTCAGTGCTTCGATAGGATCAAGATTGGAAGCTTTATAAGCCGGATATGTTCCAAATATGACTCCTACAGCTATGCACATAGTTAATCCTATTAGAACCCAGTCCCAAGGAACAGCTGATTGTGCATTGAGAAAACTTCCTGCAAAATTACCAATGCTAACTCCTATCACTATACCAATAAATCCTCCCAATATGCAAAGGATAATTGCTTCGAATAAAAATTGAATCAATATCCATGTTTTGCGTGCTCCAAGTGCTTTTCTAATACCAATCTCACGAGTTCTTTCTGTTACAGAAACGAGCATAATATTCATAATTCCAATACCTGCAGCAACCAGTGCAATTAGTGAAATAGCTAACGCAATTATCTTTATTGGATCTGTAATCTGATTTGTCTGTTCGATCATCGATTCATTACTAAAAATGTAAAAGTCGTTGGGTTCACCAGGAGAAACCTTTCTTATTGTTCTCATATGCCCTGTCGCCGCCTCAATAACATCATTATAATCATCTTTACTGTGAGACATAACGGTAATGTTAACAGATCGGCCATATCTTCCATACATAGATTGCCATGTAGTTATTGGTACTATTACATAACTATCACGACTTGAACCAAAAAGTGCAGTCTGTGGTTCAACAATTCCAATAACTTTTAGTGGTTTACCATCAACTTTAATTTCCTGTCCAATTGGATTAATATTTGGAAACAGTTTTTCTACGATTGGTTGAAAAATGACGCAAACGTTTGTTGAATAATTTATATCATCTTCACGGAAATCTCTGCCCTCTTCAACATTCCAATCATTTGTCCTCATAGCATCTGTATTTACACCGGCAATTGAGATATTAGGATTAGTTTCTTTGTTCCCCAACTTTACAACCTTTCCAAATTCCCATTGCTCAACCCCAATATATTTTGCTTGAGTAAGCATTTCTTTTAATCGATATGAATCTTCTATAGTTAAATCTTTTCTACTTCTGTCTCTCATTCTCGGGCCGCCTCCAAATACATTATCATTTTTTTGAATCTGAAATGTATTTTTTCCAAGACTGGATAAACCTTCATTGATACTATTCTGTAGCATCGTAAGAATCGTCATTATTACAATTATAGAAAATATACCTACAACAACACCAAGTATCGTTAGCGCGGTTCTAAGCCTATTACTCTTTAAGGACTGTAAAGAAATTGCGAGTATCTGATTAATTTTCATTTATTCATACCTCAATGCATCAACAGGATCCATTTTAGCTGCAGTGTAGGCTGGCGCTAATCCTGACACTATACCTGTCAATAATGAAATTAATATTGCTATTATTACAACATCGTACTGTATTGATGTTGGGAAAAACTGATTTAACATTAAACTAAGCAGCACTGCAGCTATTAAACCAATAAGACCTCCAATCAAGCATATTACAGATGATTCTAATAAAAACTGGGCAAGAATAGTTCTGCGGGTTGCTCCAATTGCTTTTCGCAAACCAATTTCACGCGTTCTCTCTTTAACAGAGACGAACATAATATTCATGATACCTATTGCGCCAACAAATAAGGATAAACCTGTTATAAACAAACCTGCTATCTTTATAACAATAGTAATAGAGTCTAAAAAGTCAGTTAATCCTTCTTGCTGATTTATTGTAAAATCATTTGGTTCACTATGGGCAAGTCCCCGGATTTTTCTCATAACACCTTCAGCTTCAGCTTTAGTATCTTCCAGCATCTCAGGACTTGCGGCCCTAACATTTATAGTTACGGTTCCAAAATGACGAGAAGTAAAATTTTTAAATATTGTGCCTATTGGGACAAATACCTGATTATCAGGATTAAATGCACCTAAAAGTGTACTTCCCTGCTCAGTTAAAACTCCAACTACTTTAAAATTTACAGGTCCAATTTTTATTGTCTTGTCTAACGCATCTCCTCTAGGAAAAAGTTTTGTGCTAATTTCGCTTCCTAAAACTGCAACATTTCGTGAACCATTGCTTTCTACTTCTGAATAAAATCTTCCCAGATCAAAATCAAAATTTGTTGTTTTTACATAATCTGATGTTGAACCATTAAGAAAAACATTCTCAACTTTTCTATCAGCAATCTTAATTGTTTGAACACTATTTGTAACCGGAGCAATTGCCGCAGGTAATTTAGCAAGTTCTTTAAACCTGGCATAATCTTCCATATCTATGTTGCGTCTATTCCTCATCCTCCACCATTCATCGTTAGAAAACCATGCCCATTTATCAACATATAGTACATCTGAACCAAGTGCACTAACTCCGTTTTGCAGAGAATTATCAATCCCTTTTATAGCAGTAGACATCAAGACAACAGCAGTAACGCCAATAAAAATTCCAAGCATTGTTAAAGCTGCTCGTATTTTATTTGCCCTTATTGCTCGCCAAGCAATTGCTAATCCTTCATTCAATTCTAAAAGTAATGCTGACATTTTTAACTCATTAAATTATTCGTTATACAAAAGAGGCTTTAGATTTTGGGATATACCTTTTTTCAACAACCTCATCCTTTTCAATTAAACCATCCTTTAATCTTATTATTCTAAGAGCGTGTTCTGCAATATACTCTTCGTGTGTTACCAGAATAATTGTGTTTCCTTTTTCGTGAATCTCGTGGAACAAAGCCATAATTTCTTCACCGGTTTTTGAATCCAAATTTCCAGTTGGTTCATCAGCTAATATAATCGCCGGATTAGTAACTAACGCACGTGCTATTGCTACTCTTTGTCGCTGTCCACCGGATAATTCATTTGGCTTGTGGTGCATTCGATCACCTAAACCAACATCTAACAAAGCTTGCTTTGCTCTTTCTCTTCTTTCAGAAGTTGAAACTCCAGCATATATAAGAGGAAGTTCAACATTATGAACAGCATCTGATCGTGCAAGCAAATTAAACGTCTGAAATACAAAGCCAATTTCTTTATTTCGGATTCTAGCCAGTTCATTATCAGTCATTTCACTTACGCTAACACTTTTAAAATCATAGATACCTGAAGTTGGAGTATCTAAACAACCAAGCATATTCATCAATGTCGATTTGCCAGAACCTGATGGTCCCATTATAGCAACGTATTCATTTCTATTAATTTTAAGGGATACATCACGAAGTGCATGAACCTCTTCAGAACCCACTTTATATACTTTAGCTATATGTTCAATATTTATTATGTTCATTAGTGTTTACCGGATTTATTTTTTTGTAATGTTAGAATGTTTTTCTTCAACTCTAACTTGTAAACCGTCATTCAATTCCCTTGATATCGCTTTATAACTTCCTGATACAACATCTTCCCCGCCTTCTAATCCCTTTAGAATAGAGATATAGTTATCATCACTCAATCCTGTTTCAACTTCAACCATCTTTGCTTTTCCATTCTTTATTAAGAATACAACTTCATTAGATTTAGTTATTTTTTCTTTCTTTACTTCTTTTACCTGTTGAAAATCGTCTCCACCCTCACCGCTCATTTGCTCACCATCTTTTGGACCATCATTGCGTGTTGTAACGCTCTGGATTGGAACACTTAATACATTACTGATGGTTTCAGTTTGTATTTCAGAAGTACAACTCATTCCTGGTCTAAGAGTATTTTTTGGATCAATCAGTTTAATCTTTACCTCAAAATTTACAACTTCATTTTGAGTACCCAATCCTGTTGTATTAGCACTATTACCAATTTCGGATACTAATCCTATAAACTCCTGATCTTTAAATGCATCCACTTTTATTGTCGCTGTATCACCAATCGATACTAACACAACATCATTTTCATCTACCTCAACCACAGCCTCGATATTTCGCAAATCAGATATTGTCATAATATCTGAACCCATACTAAATCCAGCTCCAAAAACTCTTTCACCAAGTTCAACATTAAGCTTAGTTACAACTCCGTCCATAGGGGATCGAATTCCAGTTTTAGAAATTTGATCCATAATTTCTTTTAAAGAAGCTTCACTTTGTGCAACATTTGCTTCAGCAACTTGATAAGAAGCTTTTGTGGATAAGAAATTTGATTTTGCTGATTCTAATTCAGAATCACTTGCTAAACCTTTTGTATGCAATTCTTTTACACGATTATAATCGAGCTCAACTTTTGTAAGCTCCGCTTCTCTCATTTTTAAATTTGCTTTGGCAGATTGGAGATTTGCTTCCAATCTTTCATTTTGAGCTACATATTGATCACCTTTAATTCTTATAAGTAGTTGACCCTTTTTAACAAGATCACCTTCTTTAACAGGTAGTTCAATAATTTCACCTGTCACCTCCGGATTAATAACTACTTTAAATTCAGGATTGATTTTTCCTGTTGCAGCAACAGTCTGAGTAATAGTTCTCTTTTCAACTTTTTCAGTTTGAACAGAAACTATTTCCTCTTTATTACCACCGATGAAAGCAACAACTAGAAGAACTACTAGCAGTAAACCTATTCCACCGAATATGAATAATTTCTTTTTCGATTTTTTCTTATTTCCATTAGCCATTTGGGAGATTCTCCTATAATTAAAATTTATTCGTACTGATTATATTCTAATACACCAAGATTATACTTTAATTCTTCACTCAATCTGATGTAAAAAAACTGAGCATTAATGTAATTTGTTTTTGCATTTTGATAAGCTGTATTGGCAATCAATACATCTAATAATTTACCGGCACCCAGATTATATTTTTCTTGTTCAATCTTTAAGTTTTCTTCAGCAGCTTTTACATTTTTTTCAGTTACAAGCAATCCTTTTTTAGCTGCTTCAAGATCTAGAAATGTTTTTTGCAAATTTTGTTTGATCAACCTTTCAGTATCACGGACTTGCAACTCGTAGTTCATAGCATCAACTTCTGCACTTTCAATGGCACTCTGAGTTGAAAAACCGGAGAAAATTGGAATACTTAAGGTTAGTCCTGCTGAAAAATTATGTGAATCAAAAATGCCCCCGATTGAATTAGCAAATGAGCCATAACCAAGATTACCTGATAACCTTGGCAAATGCCCTGATGTAGCAATTGTTACATTATCATAAAATGAATCAAGCGTTAGTTTTTGTGCGAGATAATCTCTTCTGTTTAGTAATGCTTTATTTACCAACTCATTCAGTTTGTTATAATCAGTATCTATATCTGTATCCAAAATGCTTAATTCTTTATCAGTTAATGTTTCCGAATAAGTATATTTCTCCAAAACATCCAATCCTAAGTAGTAAAGAAGATTACTCTTTGCATTTTCGAGCGTGTTACTTGCTCTAATTACTTCAAGTTCGGCATTACCTAACTGCACTTGTTGTTGATAAACGTCTGCTTTAGTCAAAGATCCTAATCTGTTTCGCTCTTCAATTGTCTCCAGATTTTTTTGCTGCTGTTTTACATCTTCTTCTCTTACCTTAAGTAATTGATCTGCTTCAACAACTGAGTAATATAAGTTTATTGTTTGAAAAACAACTTCCTGCTTTTTCCCTTCGATCGATAATTTAATAGCTTCAAGAGTGTTTTTACTTCTTGATAAATTAGCATAGTTTGATAGTCCATCAAATAGAACCACATTTGAATTAGCGCCTACTCCATAAGAACGGGATTCACTATTACTTGCAGGGAAAGTGACATTAATACCATTAACATTTGAGGTTCTTCCAGCTTCTTCAACTCGGTTCCAGTCCCAACTACCATAAGCATTCAAGTCAGGTAAAAAGTTTCCATAAGCTGCATCTACACCAGCTTCACTTTTTGAAAGTTCATTTTCTTGAGAAATGAGGCTGGTATTTTTTTGTAAAGCGATTTTTAAAGCTTGCTCAAGAGTTAATTGATTCTGAGCAAATAAAGAATTTGCAGTTATTATAAGTAAAATTGATATACTGAATAATTTCATTTGTTACTCCGGCTGTTGGGTTGAAAATTCATGCTTTCTGTAAAAATACAACAATATTTTAAATCTATCTTTGATATTGACCACTCAAAAATAGCTTAATTAGAAACGATATGATTACTTTAAGTACAAATGGCAAAATAATTACATCTGCGGTATTTAGAAGTACTTAACATAAAATGCTTTTTAGAACTTTAGTTAGAGATATTATACAATAATATGTTGATTCTCAGAAACTAAATGAATTATATTCACACAGTAATATTTTCTCAAAGAGGTAGCTATGAAAAAACAGTATTTAAAAACCTTATCAAATCTTTTAATATTTGTATTGCTCTTAACGTTGAGCATTGGTGATTTTAGTTACAGCCAACAGTTAAAAAAAATATTTGATGTACCTGGCGGAAGTTCAAACAATACTTCAACAACTGTTGAATCTAACGATAATACATTACTTTACGTCGTTGGTGGAGCTGTAGTAGTTGGAATTGTAGTATATGCTTTAATGCGAGATAAAAAAGAAAAACAAGCAAAAGATACAACTGCGGCCATATTAAATGATGATTTTTTAGAACAGAATCTTTCTTATCACGAAAGGATTGCAAATGTGCAATCACAAATTCCAATTAACATTTCATTTGGTGTGCAGAAAGAAAAAGCACTTAAAGACGAACGTAGATATTTTGTTGGATTGAATTACAATTTTTAATTTATGGGATCAGTTTTCTAAAAACTGATCTTTTATTTCAATCAAATATTTAAAAGCCTCTTCGTAGTTGTTCCCAATTTTTCCATCAAGTATCGCCTCTTCTATTGCTGTCTTTATTTCCCCTACTTTTCTTGATGGTTTTAGATTACAAATCTGCATAATCTCCTCTCCCCTAACCGGGGATTGAAATTCTCTTAATTGATCACGCTCCTTAACATCTCTGACTTTTTGCATTACGCGTTCATAATTTCCAAGATATTTTTCAACTTTTATTGGGTTTTTACTTGTAATATCAGCTCGACATAAAACTATCAGATCTTCTAGATCTTCGCCAGCATTTACAACGAATCTCCTTATTGCGGAATCAGTTACTTCTTCTTTCGCTAAAGCAATTGGTCTTAGATGCAAGCGAACAAGTTTTTGTATATAATCCAGCTGATGAAGAGGTAATTTCATTCGATGAAATATTTTTTTCATCATTCTGGCACCAAGGTCTTCGTGCCCATGAAATGTCCATCCAATACCTTCAACAAATTTCTTTGTAGGGGGTTTTGCAATATCGTGAACAAGTGCAGCGAATCTTAACCAAACATTTTCTGTTTCTTTGCTGATATTATCCACAACCTGCAGCGTATGTAAAAAAACATCCTTATGATGATAATCTTTTCGCTGATCTACACCAGCCATAATCGCGATTTCAGGAAAAACTATTTCTAGGACACCGGAATCAAAAAGTAGCTTTAAACCAACTGATGGTTTTGGAGAAGTAAGAATTTTCAGAAATTCATCAGTAGTTCTCTCTTGAGAAACAATTGATAGTCTGTTTCGCATTTCATATGCAGCTTTAATAATACTCTCATCAACATTAAAGTTAAGCTGAGAGGCAAAACGAAATGCACGCATAATTCTTAAAGGGTCGTCATCAAAAGTTTTTAAAGGGCTAAGAGGTGTTTTTATTCGTTCATTTTTAATATCAGACAAACCATCATATTTATCAGTTAGTTTTCCAAATTCATTTTTATTTAGAGAGATTGCTAAGGTATTAATTGTAAAATCACGACGTGATATATCTTCATCAAAAGTTCCATCTTCAACGATTGGTTTACGTGTATTTTTATCGTAAGATTCTTTCCTGGCACCAACAAATTCAACATTCATTCCCTGGTAATCAAAATGTGCAGTACCAAAATTTTTAAAATATGAAACGTTTGTTATACAAAGTTCATCTGCAACATTTTTAGCAAAATCAGTTCCATTCCCAATTACAAGGATATCCAAATCATTTCTTTCACGATTTAGAATTATATCTCTAACAAAGCCTCCAACTGCATATACTTTAACATCAACTAGCTCTGCAACCTTTGAGATAGTATTAATAACCTTTAAATGCGAAATGTTTTCCTTAATATATAATTCTAATTCTTGATTCATTCTGATAATTACGCTTAAAGATTAATAAACCTATTTTTCTGAAACATAAACAAATTTATCTAATACTCGACTCGAATTTTTTACAAACCAACTTGCTTTTTTAAACTGGTCCTGCATAGCGTTAAGAAACATATTGCCATTTTTATATCTTAGACTTAGTGCAGCATACTTTCTGGCGTTTACATAGTCATCATTTGTCAGCATATATTGTGAAAGTTTAAGAGCAGCAAAACTGCTTTCAATATCGTCCACAATAAAAGTTTTATTAAATATAGCAAGTGATTGTTTATAATCAACCTTCCTGCTAAGCAGTAAATCGATAATTATAGGTAAGGAACTGTAATTGTACTCTTTGCCATTTAAAGAAATTAATATATTCAACTTTAGAGAATCTTCACCATCTATATATTCGAATAATTTATTTGCGCTGAGTAAGCCTAATCTTGTTTTACTTAAATAAACTAATTGATGATTTGGATTATCATAAATTACTTTATTGAACCAAAAACTAGCAGATTCATTATCAAAATTTAATGCATACAATTCAGCTAGTCTAAATACCATATTATAATAATAAGATGTTGATTTGAATTTTGCATAATTATTCAGAATTAAATGTATTGCTTCATTTTTTTTATTTTGCTGATAATATATTTCAGAAAGTCCTATTAAAGACGCATAATTAAGTGACTTAACATTTATTTCTTTAAATAATTTTTCTGCTTCTTCCAATTTATTTTCAGATAAATAAATATAAGCCTTATTCAATCTATCACCGATATATCGGGGACAAACTTTTTGAATGATTGAAAGTCTGCCAAAATAATAATCAGCCTTCGGTTTTTGATCTGTTAATTCAGGGTTTACCATATTCAGTTCAAACTCTTTTAGTGCTGCCTCAAACTTTGCTTTGAAAACTATTTCGAAATCTCCAGAGTTATAAAACTTTTTAACTTTTTCAATTCCATATTTCTCTGTGAGAAATTGTATGAACGCACCGCTGTATGTGTATGCTAATAAAGAATTACCTTTAAAGAAACTTAATCCCGCAAATAAAGATTTAACATCTGTAGTATACCCATTGTTATAAGCTAAAGATGATAAATGCTTTGCGGATATATCATATGTTGTTCCATCTAGTGATTCAGCCATCCCTTCAATAAGTGCCGCATTAAATCCAGACGCAAGTTTAAATATTCCACTACCAAATTCTGCTGTAAAAACATGAGCTAGTTCATGTTTTAAAGTACTTTGCCAAGAATCTGAACTAATATAAATTGAATACTGCCAGGGTTTTGCTACATCGGCATTACCTGCACCAAAAAGTACTTTCTTTTGGTAACGATTGTTAAACAAATATACATGTATTTTTTTTGAAGGATTTACTTTTAACGCAGTTTGTAATTCTGAATAAAAAAACTCCTGATTCAAAGCGATAAATTTCGCTTCAGAGGAATCAACATTATCGTAATGTAATGTTAATAATCCCGATTCAATTTGTTTCGTTAATATAGAATCCAATTTTGCAAATGTTGTTGAAAAACCTAAATAAGGTGAAAGAAGTTGAAAAATCAGTACAGTTATTAAAATCCCGAATATGAAATAAGTTTTAAACCTTTGGATAAAAACAGTTTGTTTTGTATAAATATATATAATTGAAACTGAAAATATTACCACTATAATTTGATGAAAAAGTAATTTCCAATCCGGACTCAATCCTTCATCATAAATATTACCAGGGAAGAAGCCGACTAATGGAGAATAAAAATAAACTTGCGGATTGAAATAAATTTCTAAAATTGGAATTAGTATTATTAATATGATTATTATTATGAAAAATACTCTTCGAAATCTATTAATAACCAAACTAACTACTAAGGATAATGCAGAACCAAATATCATTGAAACACTAACAATCAATAGATAAAATATTATTCCATCCATGAATGAACAAAACATTGTTATTGCTGAATTAACGAGTGTGATAATAAGTGGGATCAGAAAAAGAAGAAAAAGATTCTTGATCAGTTTTCCCAAATTATATTTTGACATGCTTGTAAAACTTAATGTGTGTAGGCCAGTAAGTATAGCGAGTATCAAACCATTTAAAGCAGCAAACTCATAACCAAACGTACTTACAAGTGGCAATTGAGTTAAAATGAAATTGATTATAATCAGTATTAAACCATAAATCAATAATCCGTTCTTGTATGACCATAAAATCTTAAAAGGCATTTTCAAATAAACAATCTTAAATCTCGCTAGTTAATAAATAGTCATAATAATTTAATTGGTAGAACTTATTTTACTTTTATAAATATTTCCACTGTTACAGGCAATTAAAAAATTACCAGAGTTTAGTTGTTTGATATCGTTTAATATTAATGGTTGGCCAACAGTTTTTTTTGACCAGGTTTTACCAGCATCATAGGAAAAGAATAATTCACCTCTGTTTGAAAGTACTATTCCCTCCCCATTATTATCAAAACTAATTTTATACAAACCGGAATTTGAACCTATGTCAATCTCATCCCAATCCTCCCCGCCGTTTTCAGTGCGTAATATTTTACCTTCACCACCAATAATAATTCCCAGGAATTCATTTACAAATACAACATCTTTAAGGTAAGAAGTAAAATTGAGATTCTGTTTTTGCCAGGTTAATCCGCCATCATTTGTTTTAAGTATTGTACCGTTCCAACCAACAATAATTCCATTTTTAGAGTCTGCAAAACTTATACTGAATAAATTTTCTTTTACATTACTCTGAATAACTTGCCATGTTAATCCACTATCATAAGTTTTCAGGATTAATCCATTGCTACCAACTATAAATCCTGTGTTGATATCAACAAAGTAAATTTTAAACAGTGTCTCGTTAGTATTTGAATATACTTTTTTAATTTGGTTTGAATTGTTATTTAGAAACCCGATAAAACCAGATGAGCCAACCAGAAATAATTTATTATCATTAAAACAAATTGAATTGAAATTATTACTATACTGAGAATTAAGTTTTTTCCATACATTTCCACCATCTAAAGATTGCATCGCAAGACCAGAATCTCCTGCAATAAATCCTCGGTAATCATCAATAAAAGCAATAGAGTTAAGATTATGATCGGTATCAATTTTAATTAATTCCCACTCGCTTTCTTTAATATAATTTGGGTTTTTTGTGTAATCTTGTGAATAACTCAATGATTGTGATTCTGTTTTATTAGTATCATCTGTAATTATAGATTTAACGACATTAAAGACAATAACGCCTAATCCGATAAAAATAATAAATAACAAAATGTTACTAACGGTCTGAAATCCTCTTGAAGATTTATTTTTTTGTATGATCAAATCTTCATCAACTTCGGAGAGTAATGGCAGTTCGCTTTTATTATTATATGATTGATTCAAACTGAGATTTAAAATGGATTTCTTAAAATCAGCAGCAGATAAATAATTATTTTCAAATGACTTATTCATAGCTTTCAAAATAATTTCATCAGCAGCAGGCGGAATTGTTGGAACTTGAGATGATACTTTTGCAGGTAATTTATTAACATGTGAATCAATTATTTCGTAAATGGTTTGTGAATTATAAGGATGAGTACCAACGAGCATTTCATAAAATGTTATTCCTAAAGAGTATAGGTCACTCTTAACAGTTATAACATTACCACCAAGTTGCTCAGGACTCATATAAAGTAAAGTGCCAGGTCTTGCATTGTGTTGAGTTACTGATTTTAGTTCATCTATTGATTTGGAAATTCCAAAATCCATTATCTTGGGATTACCATTCAAATCCAGGATTATATTTGATGGTTTCAAATCTCTATGAATAAATCCTTGTTGATGAGCAAATTCAATTCCATTTAATATCTGTAATATCAGTTCTAAAGCATAGTTGAATTCGATTCTCCCTCTTTCTCGAATAATACTTTCCAGGGTATCGCCTTCAATATATTCCATTGCAATCCCAAGAACATCTTTTTCTTCTACAAAGCCATAAACAGAGACAATGTTCGGATGCATTAGCTTTGCTTGATTTCTTGCTTCTCTTTTAAACCGTTCGATAAACGTAGAATTATGAGTTGTATTAAGACTAAGAATTTTAAGCGCGGCAAATCTTTCAAGTTTTATATCGAATACTTTATAAACTGCCCCCATTCCGCCCTGACCAAGAAGTGAAAGCACCTTATAATTTTGTAATCTTCGGCCAATCATTTTGTTATTTCAATTACTATAAATGAATAATCATCTGTTGCACCGCGAAGTTTAATCATTTTAATTAATCTATTTTTTATTTCTTCAAGATCTTTAATAATTAGAACCTCCTCAAGTTCTGAGTTGCTGATTAAATTTGATACTCCATCTGAGCAAATAAAAAAGCGGTTCTCCTCATTTTCATTCAATTTAATTTTACTGATATCTGGTTCAATTAAAGCATTATCTCCAAGCGCTTTAATAATTACATTTTTTTGCGGATGATTTGCAGCCTGTTTATGAGTAATATATCCTTCGTCCAATAATTTTTGAACTAGAGAATGATCTTTTGTAATCTGATTTAAACGTTTGGATTTTAAATGATATATCCTTGAATCACCAATATGGCCCCAATAAACTACATTCTCTTTTAAGAAAATAATTTCTAAAGTGGTAGCCATATTTTTAAGCGGCACACTAGTAGATGAATGATTCAATACAAAACTATTTGATTCCTCAATTGCAAGCCTAATCTTTTCTAAATAATCACCATTTTCTGAAGCAGAAAAAAAATACAGGGCTGACTTTAGAGCAATTCTTGCTGCCAAATCACCACCATTATCACCACCAACTCCATCGCATAACACTGCTAAAAGTCCATCATTAATTTCTGTAGTTTCAACAGCGTCTTCGTTAAATTTTTTTTCAGAACCAGGACTAGTAAACCTTAGATAGTTAAACCCCATCAGGGGACCTCATTAAAATTATTGGATTTATTATATCATATCTATAACCAAAAATAAGAAATTATCGCCTTATCTGCCTCTCTAATTAAAACTGCATTTATAGGTGATAATCATCAAAAGGCTAATTTGTTTAACAATCGTTAGAAGTTTATATTTGCAAGCGATTTTTTGATTCATAAATCATTTAAGAATATGACTTTAAGTGTTTTCTAATCACTGAATTTTGAATCATCTTTGTTTTATTGCGAGAATGGCGGAATTGGTAGACGCGCTAGACTTAGGATCTAGTACCGAGAGGTGTCGGGGTTCGAGTCCCCGTTCTCGCACTTTCATATCATCCCAATCAAATTATTTGAGGTTAGTTTTTATATGGAATACAATGTTGTAGAATTAAGTTCTTCTGAGAAGGAAGTTGAAATAAAACTTCAGTACGATGAAATAAAAAAAGAAATTGAAGAAGAAGTAAAGAAACAATCAAAAAAAATTCAAGTTCCTGGTTTCAGAAAAGGTAAAGTGCCTGTTTCTATGCTGAAAAAAATGTATGGTGATGCTCTTGAATATGAGGCATCTGAAAAGATTGCAAACTCTTTCTTTTGGAAGGTTGCTGAAGCAAATCAGTTAAAACCAATCGGCCAACCAACAATGACTGATCTTAAATTTGATCCGGAAAAAGAATTATTTTTTAAAGTTAAGTATGAGACTATTCCGCTTCTTGATGTAAAAGACTATAAAGGTATTTCTTTTGATGTTCCTGATTTTGTTGTAAATGACGAAGAAGTTGAAAAAGAAATAGAATACATTCGTAAATCAAATAAAACGTTTGAAGATTCAAATGAAATATTAGATAGAAATTTCGTTATTGATGCTGAAGTTATTCTTGCTCAAAGAAACGGTGAAATAATTGCAGAACCTAAACCAGAAAAGATGCAAATTGATTTAACAGCCGATGGGGTAGCTAAAGAAATAATTGAGAATGCCAAGAATAAAAAAGTCGGTGAGAATTTTTCCTTTTCTTATAAAGATGAGCATAAACATAAATTAGAAGATGGAACTGAAGAAGTTCATAAGGAAGAATATACTTATCAGGTTAATGTTTTAGGTATAAAGAAAATTGTTCTTCCGGAATTAAATGAAGAATTAATAAAAAAGGCCACAAAAGATAAAGTTTCAACTGAATCTGAACTTAAAGATGAAATAAGAAAAGATATTCAAAACTATTACGATCAGCGAACTGAAGAATTAGTGAGAGGTAAACTTGTTGGTGAAATAGTTAAGAATAATGATTTTGTTCCACCTAAAAGCCTTGTAAATAATATTCTTGAAGAATATGTTAAGAATGAAGAAGAGCAATCTAAAAAGTCTAAATATCCTTTTAATAAAGAAGAAACTAGAAAAAGACTTTTAAAGTCTGCGGAGAATGAAGTAAAATGGTATTTAATAAAATCTGAAATTCAAAAAAATGAAAAAATTGAAATTACTGATGATGAAATTAAAGAGTTAGCTGAAAAAGAGGCTGAGAAAATAGGTATTCCGGTTGATAAGTTAATAAATTACTATAAAACATCTAATCATTCAGAAAGAATTTTAGATCAGAAGCTTTTTGATTTTCTAAAATCAAACAATACAATTAATAAAGTTCATCCTGATAAATTAAAAGTAAAGCAAGAGGCAGCAAATGAGTAAGAATATTGAAATTTATAATCAGCTTGTTCCTTATGTTATTGAACAAACCGGCCGCGGTGAAAGAGGAATGGATATCTATTCCCGTTTGCTTAGAGAGCGAATTATTTTTTTAGGAACAGCAATAGATGATCACGTAGCAAGTTTAACGATTGCACAATTAATTTTTCTTGAAGCTGAAGATTCTGAGAAAGATATTAATATGTATATAAATTCACCAGGTGGAAGTGTTACTGCAGGTTTGGCAATTTATGATACAATGAAATTTATAAAACCTGATGTGGCCACAATTTGTGTTGGTATGGCTGCAAGCATGGGAGCAGTTTTATTAGCTGGCGGTGCCACAGGAAAGCGTTCTTCCCTTCCAAATTCTAAGATCATGATTCACCAACCTTGGACGCAAGGAATTGGCGGCCAAGTTACTGATGTCGAAATTCATGCTAAAGAATTAATTAAAACGCGTGATTCTTTATACAGAATACTTTCTGAACACACTAACAAGTCAATTGAGCAAATCACAAAAGATTGTGATCGTGATTATTTCTTAACTGCCGAGGAAGCCAAAACATACAATTTGGTAGACAACATTATTGAAAAGCGAATCCCAATTAAGTAATTTTTAAGGGCTGAAACTTTTCAGCCTTTTTTTTTGGACATAAATATGAAAACTATATTAAGTCAATTCTACTAATGAAATATTTTAACTCTAAAAATATTATATATTTTTTATTTGTGTTTTTTTATCAATTAGTTGCTGTATCACAAACCAACCACACAAAACTTCTCGATGAATATTTAAGTGAATATATAGTAATAAAGAATGTTCCTTCCATTTCTGCTGGAATATTAAAAGATGGCGAAATATTATGGGTAAACGGTATTGGCAAAGCTGATATCGAGAATAATGTTTCAATTTCTAATTCTTCTTTATACAGGATTGCCTCAATCAGTAAACCAATTACAGCAGTTGCAGTTTTGCAACTTTGGGAAAATGGACTTATAAGTCTTGATACTGACGCAAGAACATATATACCCGACTTTCCGGCAAAGAAATATAAATTTACAATCAGACAATTATTAAATCATACTTCTGGAATTAGAAATTACAAAGAGGGTGAGTTTGATAGTAAACGATTTTATGCTTCTACAGGTGAGGCTTTAAAAGTATTTGCTTATGACTCATTAGGTTATGAACCTGGAACAAAATATGAATATACATCCCTTGGTTATACTTTATTGGCTGCAATAATTGAAAATGTAACAAAAACAAGTTTTGAAAACTATTTGAAGACTAATGTGTTTTTACCTGCTGGGATGAAATCTACTACAATTGACAAGCAAAGAGACATAATTCTAAATAGAGTAAAAGGATATGAAAAAAATGCTGAAGGTAAAATAGTGAACTCTCCTTTAGCAGATCTTAGTATTAAGGTGGCAGGCGGTGGTATCCTTTCAACGGTTAAAGATTTGTTATTGTTTTCCAATGCCTTGTTGGAAAATAAGCTTCTGAAATCTTCAACATTGGAGATGATGACAAAGAAATCGAAGTTAAAGAGTGGGAAGTCTATCGATTATGGGTTAGGATTTGCACTTTCGTTCGAAGGTGATTCACTAAAATATTATTCACATAATGGTGCTGGTACAGGATTTAGCTCTATGCTTATAATAAATCCAAATCTAAAGACAGCAAGTGTACATTTAATAAATATTAGAGATAGAAACCTTGGCTCTCCAGCAATGGATTTGATTCAGATACATTCATCAGGAAATTTATTAAATCCTACAAAAACTCTTTCTGAAGAATTAATGAAAACTTATATGGCCTCAAATATTGATAGTACAATTAAAAGACTTGCATATATTTATACAAACGAACTATCATTATTTACATTGAATGAAGAAGAGGCATTATTTTTTTCAATGGATTTAATTGAATTAAACAGAATTCCAGATGCAATTACTTATTCAAAAGATATCCTAAAACTCTATCCAAAATCGTTTAAAGTTATGGTTGTAATTGGCGATGCCTATCTAAAGGATAATAATCACGGTTTAGCATTAAGATATTATAAATTGGCAGCACAAATAAACAGCTCTAACTCTCGAGTCAACAATCTTATTAAGAGATTAAGCGGCAGGTAATATTTCAATTACGATTTTAAGTTTAGAAAGTGAGAATAATAGCCGGATTTGCACTCAAATCCGGCTATTGATTTTTAAATCAGGTGAGATGACTTATTTTAATAGAATCATTTTTCTAACTTGACTGAAATCACTGCCATCAACACCGTTAGCTTTCAATTTATAAAAATATATTCCACTGCTAACTTTCTTACCAGAAAAATCTTCAGAATTCCATTGAACAGTATGAACTCCAGAATTCAAATCAGAATTTATCAATTCTCGTACAGCCTCACCAAGTAAGTTGTATATAGTTATACTTACACTCGAATTTACAGGTAAAGCAAATTTAATCTGAGTAGTTGGGTTGAAAGGATTAGGATAGTTTTGTTCAAGAATAAAATTAGTTGGAGACACTACTGTCTCACTCTCAATAGAAGTGATATTTCCACTATAACTTAATCCCGTGAGATCTTTTAGTCCAACAGATCCAACCATTGTGCCTGTACCTGTAGTTTGATTGATTCTAAAAAGATCACTTACTAATGTTCCAGATCCCTTTATCCCATAAAGCTGGTTAGCTTCATCGAATGCTAAATCAATGGTGTTTACGTTATATCCCGTTCTTCCAATTCTGGTTGTGTCTCCAGTAGAAAGATTTATTTTTACAATTTGATCCTTAGGATTTCCCAAAAAGTTTTTTACAGTACCCCACAATTCATTAGTCTGAGGACTAAATTTCACAGAGATTCTTTGACAAGGAATTGTAGTAACAAGAGAGTAAGAACCATCTTCAATATCTAATTCATAAACCTGACCACCTTTGAGTACACCAAATAATTTTGCACTGCTATCAAAGGCTATCGAGAATAATTCAGGTAAAGGATATGAATAAAGTGGATAAGCATCACCTGCATCTGCATTCAAACGTAAAAGCGTTGATCCTGCAACGGATGATCGTATTGAATAAATCACTTTAGTTTCAGGATGAATAGCTAATCCAATTAGATCTGTATAGTTAGAAGACCCTATGTTTGTACCAGCACCAGTCGTTTTATTTATGGTAAGCGTTTGGCCACTATTTTGTACACCTGATACAGCATATATTTTTAGGCCGGTTGCCGGTATCATTTCATATCCATCACCACTAAAGCTTAATCCTGTAAAAGATGTTGAGTTATTTACAAACTCATAATTAATATTTTGAGTTCCTACTGTTGTTGGATTAAACACAAATCTAACAACTAGAGTATCAAAAGTATTTAAAGTTATTGGAAAATTGTGAGTTGAAACTCTAGTAAAATCACCAACTGAAGCTGGTATAGATGAAATTACTAAGTTATCTGTACCGTAATTAGCAATTAGAGCATCAATAGTATCACTTATCTCACCAACTTCAACTTCTCCAAAATTATAGTTTTGAATTTCAGGATAAACATAAATACCTGTAAACGGTTGTAATCTAACCTGACCAACGACACAAGAATATGCATTAGTACCTGAAGCAAATTGTGAAACCATCCAAAAACTATATTCATCTGCAGGATCTAAAAATACTCCCAGATAATCGCCCCAACGGTTTCTTGTGCCGCCAAAAGTGATGATATAATTACCTAATCCTGGTTGCAGCATACCAGAATTGCTTAATCCTGCTGGATCAGAAGCTCGTCTTGTAGTAAAGTAAGAACCTATATATTCTCCATCTGAGGATCTTGAACATGTAATTCCAACATTCCCATCCTTATCGACAGCAATAGCTGGATAAATGTAAAAATACTTATCAGCCCCAAGTTCTGCACTCTCTACAACTGTATTTGTAGCAACATTTATCTTTACATATTTAATACTGGCATAATTTGGGTAAACACTGTTTCTTATTGAATGAGTAGCATATAAAAACCCGTCTCTATATACTGGTGCAGTCTTCATATGGCTGCCATTTGCTTCAATTAATGGTGTTCCACCGCCTAATTGATTAGCGTTTGGCGTTACACCATAAAAAGGAACACTGATGTTAACTCCTGATAATGTAGGGGAAGTAATTGGGTTTGTGATCTTATATATGCTATAAGTATTACCTCCACTTCTATTTGCATATAACAAATAATGCTCACCTGCATTTCCAAATTGAAACGAAGGATGTATTACATCAGGACGTGTAGCAGAACCAGGAACTGTTATATCCCAAATATCTTTGTAAGTAAGCGGACCAGCATTACTTGCATATAACTCAGCTTTGGAGATAATCCTAATCTTAGTGTAATTAAAACCTCCACCAAAACTAAAACACCTTGTCATAACGTAAACAGCTTGTTCATCAAAACCTATTTGTGGATAATCACCCCAAGTATTTGATGCTGTAGTTCCATGCAGTTTGGTATCTAGTCTGTACATATACCATGTACCTAAAGGATCATCATCATCTGAATATGCAATTAAATTTCCTGCTGTTAAAGCCACGTCATCTACTTGCATAAACAGCATCACCCATTTATTAGCAAAATGGTCAAAAAATATTTGAGGATCTCCGCTTTGGGAAGGCCATACCGCAGACCACCAGGTTGAAGAATTTATCGACTTTAAAAGTGTTCCTTGTTTATCATAAATTCTAATTCCAACTCCATTATTAGTAAGAACCATAACATGATTCGGTCCAACAGCAATCGTTGGATCCGGAGGAATAACGTTATTATCAATTGCAACATTAAATTTCTCTAAAAGCATTGCATTATCACCAATTGCGTTTAGATTATCACCAACAGCCATATCTTCAATATAGGTGTTAGGAAAAACTGTACTGCCATCTGATTCTAAGATAAGTGGTTCATTGCTAATGCCTTCCAAATTTATTTCACCACGAATAATGGGATCAGTATCTCCTTCTACAGGAAAATCAGGAAATGAATTAGTATTAACAACAGCACCACTATCTACACTTCCAGCTGAAGGTCCCTGATATGTTTGTGAAAATAAATTTGTGGTCAAGAGCAGAGTTACTGCCAAGATTATAGTATAAGTTTTTCTTAGCATTATTTCCTCATAATTTAATGAAACAATAAATTAATTATTTTAATTTCAATAATAACAGATAAGCATTGAATTGTAAATATTCAAGTGAAATAAATGTATGTGCATATTTCATTGAAAGCAGAAATTATTTCTTTTTAGCAAACTCTTCTAACAGATATTTTGCAATTGCATCTGCTTCCTGCGGTTTTAAACCAGGATTTGGCATTGGTGGATATGCGGGATCAACCTTAACAGGATTTCTGATGAAAGCAACTAATTGTGCTTCTTTACCAACATATTTTGGCAATACATCAAAGTGAGCAGGACCAACAAGTTTTTGATCAAATTTATGACAGCTTGCACATCTAACATCATAAAGTTCTTTGCCATTAAAAGCTACTACTGTTCCCTCTCCTTTTAATTCAGCTAGTATTTTATCGTATTCCGTACTTAAAACCAATGAATGAGATTTTGTTGCATTAGTCATAGCTTTTTGATCTTTGATTATAAATGCAACTGAAGCTAAAATTAGTACGAAGAAAATCAATGATCCAAATCGATAATCATTTTTTATCTGAATCATATAGAAGAAGTGGTAGGCAAGAAAAATTAATAAAATACTTGCAATCGCGTAAACGAAAATTGAACCAGATAAATTTGTTTCAGGAAACGAAAATAAATTTATTGCTATTAATATTGGAAGTATGATAGAAGCTTTTAATCCAGCCTTTGATGCAATATCTTTTACAAATTTTGTATAAGAGACGTCTTCATCTTTTTTAGAATTATTCCAATAAAGATGTATGAATAATATCGCAGCATTGGTTAGAGTAAATGCAAAAGAAATAAATATTAATAAATTTAATAGAACTTTAGGGGCCGCTAAAGCCGTAATCATTCCAGGAAAATTCCAGCTTGTAAAGGTTGTAACTGATGTTATTGCAGCAACATAAAACCAAATTCCGATAAATAAAATCACTAAACCTGATTTACCATAATTTAAACTTAAATAAGATGATTTAGCTTTTATTTTTCTATAATCTTTTTCAGCAACCTTATCTATGTTGGCATTTAGGTATACTGATTCAATAACATTGTTCAACATCATCGAGTAACGATAAGTATAAATCATAAACAAACCAACCAGTAAAAATGCAAATGATAATGAAAGAAAACTTACTGTTTGTATTTGTGCGGTGTGTAAAAGTTGAGCAAAGATAAGTATAGCTGCAAGAAGTGGTACCAACCCTAAAATTACTCCAACCCCATTATTAACTGTAACGTATTCAATAATATCTTTTGAAAACTTTTTGTAATAGAGAATCTTAGTTTTTCTGAATTTTTTGCCATAATGGATTGATGCAAAAGTTCCGCCGAAAATTATACTTATAAATGGAACGAATAAAGCAAGAATTAAAATCAGCATATAGTGCAATAACTCTATGTGTTCCGCAGATTGTGGTAAAACTAGTTTATCTAAAAAATCCATATCAGTTCACTTTGTTTTGATTTATGAAACAAAAAGTTTATCAATTGATACAACAAGCACAACGAATAAAGCAAAGTAGTTGATGCTTCTAAAAGCAAATCTGAATGCAGATGTTTCGTGCGTTTGTTGTAATAAGTTTATCGATTTAAAAGCTAATAATAATGCAGCAATAAAAAGACTGTAATTAACAAATGGATTATGTGAAATTTGAAACAGTGGAAGTAACAATCCGGTTACTCCTGTTGCAATTATCCACACAAAAGTAATTCTTCCTAATTGATGTTGACTAAATATTTGTGTTAAAGTTGGGAACCCAGCTTTTTGATAATCTTTATCCAACACCATAAGCAGTAACCAAAAGTGGGGTATCTGCCAGATGAAAAAGAAAAATGAAATTAATATAATCTGTGGATCTAAAATATTTCCGTCGCCGGCAACCCAGCCAACAACGGGCGGAATTGCGCCAACTAATGAACCAGGAATTATAGCTAGAGGAGAAACTTTTTTAAGCGGAGTATACACAGCATTGTACCAAACTAGATTTAACAATCCAAGTGATAGTGTTAAAAGTCCACTTCCAATAAAAAGTAAGATCGAACCTATTAATACTAATACAATAGAAAGTTGCAATGTTGATTTTGCGGAAATTTTGCCTGATGGTATAGGACGATTTTTAGTACGTTCCATTAACACATCACTTTTTCTTTCCTGGTAATGATTTAAGGCTGCAGAACCACAAGCTAAAAGTAATATACCAAGTGCAGGCAAAATTATGTGAGAATTTATTGAATCAGTTGCAGCAATAAATCCGAACATCGTTGTTACAGTAACGAAGATTGTAATTCGTAGTTTAGTGATCTCAGCAAATATTTGAAATTTATTTTTCAATATTTAGTTGCCCATCAATTGGGTTGTGGAATCTTTGACAGCTAATGAATCTGATTTTACATCTGCAGATAACCATTCAATAAAATCTTTTTCAGAAAGAACATTTATTTTGTTGTACATATAAGAGTGGTTCAATCCACAATACTCAGCACATGCAATATCATATTTTCCAATTTCATCTGATTGAAACCAAACAATTCTACTCTCGTTTGGATAAACATCTTTCTTAATTCTGAATGCTGGGATATAAAAAGCATGCGTAACATCCAAAGAAGTAAGATTAAGTTTTATTGCTTTGTTAACAGGAACGTATAATGAATCAGCTATTTTCCCATTCTCATACTTAAACCCCCATTTCCACATCTGGGCTGTTACATCAATGGTAAGTGCATTTTCTGGAGCGTCAGACATATCTGAATAGCCCATCCATCCATACCAAAACATAATCAAAACTAAAATAGTAGGAATTACAGTCCATGCGATTTCTAATCCCATGTTACCGTGCACGTTAGTTGCTTTTGGATTTCTTTTACGATTGTATTTTATAACAAAATAAATCATCAATCCTGTTATAAGAACAAGAAAGAAGATTGATACGACTAGAGTAAAAAGAAAAACAGCATCAACATTATGTGAAAAATTGGATGCACCGTTAAACATATTTAATTCCTTACGATAAAAGAATAATCAGAGAATAATAAAATAAATGAGATTATCAGAAACAATAAAGCAACTCCAACAAAAGCTCTAAAGGTCTTACTTTCACTTCTTAGGTGCATAAATATTGTAAGAACCAAGTAAGTTTTTATTGAAGCAATGACTAATGCAGTTGCAATAGTTAATCCGCCAAAGTTGATTCCTGCAACAGCAACAGTAACACCTGTAAGAGCCATTAAAGCCATCCATACAAGGATATAAACCCCATATCCGTGGTTATGCTCTGCATGAACTAAATGTTCTTCGTGATTATTTTCCATTCATTTGCCTTAAAATCTTATGTAATTAGATAGAATAATGGGAACAAGAAAATCCAGATTATATCAACTAAGTGCCAGTATAATCCAGCTGATTCCAATTTAACATAACTATCACTTGTGATAATACCGGTAGAAGTAAATCGCATCATAACTGCAATTAAAATCATACCGATTAAAACGTGCAAACCGTGTAAACCAGTCATCACATAATACAAGCCAAAGAAAACTATTTCTCCTGCCGGTTGAGCAAGTAATGTTTCTGAACCAGGATAAATTCCGTGATGAAATTTTGCAGTCCATTCAAAATATTTGTTAACCATAAAACCAAGAGCTAAAACAATAGTAAGCATCTGAAAAAATATTGATAGTGCTTTTTGTTTTCTTTGTATCGCTGTTATGGATAATGCCATTGTTAAAGAACTTGTTAAAAGAATAGCAGTA
>OEIV010000245.1_pt1 | contig 33687 bp, 37 predicted proteins | sample 1539231 | NCBI WGS metagenome assembly OEIV01 (sample SAMN03794762, study PRJEB22550) | activated sludge metagenome | feature: wastewater treatment plant; material: activated sludge; isolation source: Wastewater treatment plant of a petroleum refinery complex | place: Argentina: Buenos Aires ... | reverse complement strand
ATTTTAAGCGCACACAAGGTGCGTTTTTCTATTTTAAGAGGTGGGGTTATGCTTATTATCAACCAGTTTTGACAACAACAAAAACATGCATCTAGGGTACTAATGTATTGGCTATACCGTCTATTTAGTGCTATAATTTGGTTATACATCTGGTGATGAGGTGTTGACTTATAAAATATAATGTATTACAATATACTTATAACAATATATAATTAACTGTTTATCAATTAGGACGTACATGGAAGAAACCGCCAAAATCGACATCAAGCAAGCAGCCAAAGAAATTTTGGAAACTATCGAGCGCGACCGCGAACGAGAGATTATTGCACGTCGCTTTGGTTTATACGACCGCAAAGAAACCCTTGAACAGATCGGTGAACTACTTGGCATCACCCGAGAACGCGTACGTCAGCTTGAAAAAGCAATTCTTATTCGCCTAAAACTTGCAGCTGAAAAAGATCTTCCACATGTAAATGCTGTTGAAAAAGAATTCATTAAACAACTTTCTGAAATGGGTAGAGCGGCCCGCGTTAGCGATTTAGCTGCAAAAGTTGGCGAAACTGGTGACGAACGCGACAAATCACATGTTGCATTCCTCAGCACTTTGGCACCAAAACTATCAGTATTAGATGAAAACGATGATTACCATCAAGCAGTTGCAATTAAAGAATACTACGACGAAAAAGCACTAAAAGCAGGTGTCGATGAAGTAGTAAAGACCATTAAAGAAAACAAGGTGCCTGTGACCGTTTCTGAGCTACACAGCATGCTCAGCGGCTACGAACACCCCGACCATGTACGCGCACTCGCAACCATCAGCAAACACCTTGCTACACTTAAAAACCTATGGGGACATGTTAAGTGGCCACTAGTTAACCCAAAGAACATCCGCGACAAAATCTACGTTATTTTGCAAGAAAACGAAAAGCCAATGCATTTTTCTGAAATTGCTAAGAATATAAAAGATTCTGACTTCAAGCGAAAAGACGTTACTACTCAGGCAATTCACAACGAACTGATCAAAGACTCTCGTTTTGTACTAATCGGCCGTGGAATCTACGCCCTAAAAGAATGGGGTTACCAAAAGGGAACTGTAGCAGATATTATCAGTAAAATTTTGAAAAAATCTAAAGAACCAATGCACCGCGACGATATTGTCCGTGAAGTACTAAAAAGTCGTCAAGTAAAAGAAACTACCATTTTACTCAACCTACAGGGTAAAAAGCAGTTCAAGCGTGTTGCCAAAGCCACTTACGCACTTGCTGAACAGTAGGTTGGATAGCAGCAAATAGCAAATAGATACCAGATTGGGAAAGTTCTTAGTTCTTAGTAGTGAGTTTGTGGTTACGTAGTTTGTTGTTTTTAGTTAGTCAACTACCGCACCTGCGGTATTTTTAACTTTACCACCTACTCAAAAACCGAGAAAATAGTTATGTCACTTGGCGAGTAAAGCCAGTTCCTTTATCTCAAATCCGTAACTATAAAAATCATTTGAGATCGCCCAAGCGTTGAACTGGCGCGACAAGTGATGTGACTATTTTCATCGAGTTTTTGAATCTAGGTGGCAGTTTTTGTTATCTTTTTGCTGACAAAAAGTAAAGATAAGTTGTATGCGCTACGCGCATTAATTGATGAATGGATTCCCGATCCCCGAAAAATACTTCACGGGGTATAGCAGGTCGGGAATGACACCTCAAGGAAATGGATTGATGGATCAGCCGGCTGGCAGATGACGGGGCGAGGCGAGCGGTATAACGAGGATCTAACGTCAAACTGCTAATTTTGCTATAATAACGGTAATGCATAAGCAAAGTGTTATCTGATGATTTCTTTTTTACTCACAACCTGGTGGATCTACATCCCAATTGTGGGCGCTTTAGTGTACTTCACAATGCAAAACAATAAAAAGGCTAAGGCACTTAAAGATGTAAGCCACGTTCTGTTGGTACTTGAAATTCCGCGTGCCAACGATAAAAAAGAATTAGCCGCAGAACAGATGTTTGCAAGTTTGCACGGAATACTTCGTTCACGCGGTGATCGTTTCCGTGAAGGCGGCATGCAAGAACATATGAGCTATGAAATTGCCTCTATTGGTAATAGGATTCGCTTTTACGTGTGGATTCCCGAACACCTACGCAACTTTGTAGAAGGTCAGATCTACGCTCAGTATCCAACCGTGCAAATGCACCTAGCGGAAGAAGATTATGCGGCACGAGATTTTACCAACACCCCTGTTATACACACTGCAGAACTTACCCTGAGCGACAACGAAGCCCTACCTATCAAAACATTCCCAAGCTTTGAAGTAGACCCACTGGCCGCCATAACGGCAACGCTTGCCAAGCTAGAAGGCGAAGGTGAAGAAATGTGGATTCAAGTACTAGCTCGCCCTATTGATGACAACTGGCACAAAAAGAGCACGCGTTTTATTAGTAGGGCTCGGGGCGGGGGAGGTGCATCACCGTTTGGACTTCTGGGCGCTCTCGGGCAACCACCAGAAGGCACTAGTGGCGGTGACGTATCTGAACGAGACAAATCACGCATAACGGCCGCTGAAGAAAAAAGCCGCAAACTAGGTTACCAAGTAAAGGTTCGTATGGCGTACCTGGGTACCGACAGAACCAACGCACGACTCCGCATGCAGGCAATGGTCGGCACATTCAAACAGTTTAACAGTACCAATCTGAACGGCTTTAAAATTAAAAACCCGTCTTTTGACCCCATCAAGCTTGCCGAATATCGGGCACGCTTCTTCTTAGATCGAGGCTTCATTTTTAACATTGAAGAACTGGCTAGTCTGTTTCACTTACCCCACACAACCGTGGAAACACCTAATATCGTATGGGCAAGCGCTAAAACAGCCGAACCACCAGCAAATCTTCCAGTTACCGGTGGTAAATTTGTTGATGGTATTAGTCCTTTCGGTTTAACCAACTTCCGTGGTAACAGCATGCAGTTTGGCATCAAACGAGGTGATCGCGGACGTCACATGTACATTATTGGACAAACAGGTACAGGTAAGTCCGGACTTTTAACACTGCTCACGCTCTCTGATATATTCCACAATGAAGGTTTTGCCGTAGTTGATCCGCACGGCGACTATGCTATGGACATTATGCGCTTTATTCCCGAGCACCGCATTAAAGATGTAATCTACTTCAACCCGGCGGATACAGAGTTCCCAATTGGCTTCAACCCTATGGAAGTTTCAGACCCCAACATGAAAGGGCATACTAGCTCAGAGCTTGTTGGTGTATTAAAGCGCATGTTCGACAGCTGGGGCCCGCGCCTTGAATATATATTGCGCTACACCATTTTAGCTCTTCTTGATACGCCGGGTTCTACCATGCTCGATATTACACGCATGCTCACCGACGCCAAGTTCAGAAGAACAATTGTAGATAACGTGCAAGACGTTGTGGTAAAGCAGTTCTGGACTATAGAATTTGCCAGCTGGAATGAAAAGTTCGCTACCGAAGCCGTTGCGCCAATCTTAAATAAGGTCGGTGCCTTTGTTGCCAACCCTATGGTTCGTAACATTATTGGCCAATCAAAAAGCAGCTTCAATGTTCGGGAAATTATGGATGAAGGCAAGATACTAGTTGTTAACCTCAGTCGAGGTCTGATGGGTGAAGATAACGCGGCCATAATGGGCGCCTTAATGGTAACCAAAATCCAACTTGCTGCCATGAGTCGCGCCAATGTTGCACTTGATCAACGCCGGCCTTTCTACTTATACGTAGATGAGTTCCAGAACTTCGCCACCGATAGCTTTGCTGTAATCCTTTCTGAAGCCCGTAAGTACGGCCTAAACCTTACTGTGGCCAACCAATACATCTCTCAGATGCCACCAGAAGTGAAAGATGCCGTCTTTGGTAACGTTGGATCTATGATTGTATTCCGCGTTGGCGCGGAAGACGGCAGCAGCCTTGTTAAGTACTTCGAACCTCACTTTGAATCACAAGACATCTTGCAACAAAATAACATGCACTTCTTAGCCACCATGGCAATTGACGGTGAAAAAACCCAGGCCTTCTCGGGTAAAACACTACTTATCCCTCCAAAACCTACAGACTATAGCAAACAGATCATCGAGCACTCAAGAGACGCCTATTCCGTGCCTAAAGAACAGATCGCCACAGCTATTATGGAAGCTTCTGGCACCCAACAAGACAATTTAAAACCAACCATGTCATCCGACACGGCATCGGCTGACGAGCAGCCTCGAAAGAAGAAAACCCGCCGTGGCAGCAGGGGAGGCAAGAAGAAGACTACCTCAGCACAAACAGGTCAATCCATTAGCTAGTGGAGATTTAACTAGCCAGAGTTTAAGTATGTTAAAATTTTGTTACAAATATAACGTTAGCTATTTATCATGCCGCTAGTTTAATACATAGTATGATCTACGTGCTATATCTGCTACTGTATTTCTGAAGAACTCTTCATCATTTACTACCTTTATATGGTCTGGTAGGGCTACTCTTCGATTCAACATAAGGCTGGTAATTTGTCTGTTATTAATTATCGGGTTATCACAACATACGAAATATATCTCAAAAGGCAACGATGAATAACGCTTCAGTTTAATATTCACGATGCTTCCTAACGTGCGTAAGTCTTGAGCATAAAATATATCTATAACGACACCAGAGTCCGGTGTTAAATAGATAAAAAAATCACTTGCAACTCCCCCGGGTCTTATGATTTTGTGCTCGTGTATAGCTATTTCTTCGAACACATTTGCAAGCTTATTGTAAAAATCTTCTTCCGATGCCTGAGATCGATTTCCTGCTTCTCGTGCTTTATTCGATCTATATAAACCCTTCGTATGATCTAAATGCGTACCCAGTGGAAGAATTTCTTTTCGTAACGCAACAAGACCCCCGTAACTTCTTTGTATAGAACGAGCACTTGGTAAATACTTGTAGGCATCAATCTCATGCGCGGTAGGGAAGCGTTTAAATTCATCATAAAATTTCAGGAATCCGCACTTTAATTGTGATTTTGTCCAGACTGCCTGATGGCCCTTACTATAGATTCTTAAATCGTCCATATGACAACTTTAACACAAACAAACCAGCTACAATAAACGTACAAAAGACGAACAAAAAATTGCGTTAATACTAACTAAAAAAATATTGAAGTACAGGAATTTAATAAAACACGCAACACAAGCTATGGAAGCAGGTAACCCAGATAATAGATAGATAAAAATAGGTATATGATCTGAGAAATAGAAAGTTATAGTTGAGTCCTAATACGATTTAGACACTTATATCTCATGTCGCACATTATATCTTTTGCGACATGAAGCATACATACATCAGTTGATTCAATACACATGCACATCCCCTAATGACGGGGGACTTTTTATTAAAAACGGTTATCCGTACTCACTTTTAACGGTACCGTGCATTGTTTTTACACCCGTATGCCATGCCGTTCTACGCCATTGCCACTTTGCCTCCAATACACTAAGCCGTAGCCGTATTTGACTTTTCCACAGTAACCTTGTGAAAAGTTGCATTTTTCACATTTTCATACCCTCGTAATATTATTCCACTCTTCCCCCTCCATACCCTATTATTTGCTATTTTTGACATTTTGTACTTTTGTATGTTTTATATAGTTTTTTAGATTACCGTAGGTACGAACAAAATACGAACTAGCAGAGGGGTAGTAAAGAGTGGTGTTTCTTGCATTTCATGACCACACCATTAACTTTGCAACTGAATACTTCCGGTCTTTTATCTGTTACAGGCAGTTGATAATCGCATAACTCCATCCCCCGCTACCACTATTACACTGCCCTACTCTGCCAGGCAAAAATTATTTATAGAATGCTTTATGGGGTACGCGCACATCTAGGTATGTAGACGGCTGAATCTTCTGTGTCTGTAAATGATTAACCAGCAGAACAAGCTCGCCTACTTGTTCTTCAAGCGTCCGCTGAGAACTGAGCTTGATCAGATACGGTACATCGGTGATCTGTAATTGCACCTCTCTGGTAGAGCGAGGAATTATGACCTTAGCGATTGATTTACCCTGAAAAACAACTGGAATCTTTGTGTGTAACTGCCCAATAAACTGCACTAATCCAGTAGTCAGAACCGGGTTACCGGGCTCTAACACCGTACCGCTTTGGTCTTCTATTGCAACAAGCTTCTTAGTGTTAACTGTAGCATCAAGATCTTTAGCGAAGAGCACACCACTACTGTCGACGAACTGCGTGCTGCCGCTTGCATCGCGCCATACAAAAACTGCTTTTCTAAAACTAATTGTTGTCTTTAGATCTGTAGAAAATGGCACTGCCGCCCGGACATCAACGGCTCGAATTTCAGGGTAGCGCTGAATCATAGCTTCTTCAAATGCTTTGGAATCTAGTAGCCAGAACTGCCCCATGAATGTGTGTTTATTATATTCTTCTTGAATCGTGGCTTCGTATCCGGTCTTTTCGTTTGTCGATAGTTTTGAAGATGCGTTGGACGCAACAGAAACTCTGCTAATTTGCAGGCGTTGTGCCAAAAAAAGTAGTAAGGCAACCGCTACAACTGTTACAACTCGTCTCTGAATACTCCTTCTTGCTTCAATATTTTTACGCTCATATTGGCGCTGTGTTACAGATTGCTGTCTCTGCTCTAGCTCACGCTGAGTTCTTGAAATTACGGTGGTATTCCTTCGAAACGAATCAACTGGCCGTTGATCAGAACGGCGACTTCGTGTCAGAGGCTTTTTTTTATTTTTGTTGAACATGATATTTGTGACTAAATTATATATTATTACATAACCAGTATAATCTATCTGTTACAAAGATCCTACCAGCTAATTCTTAGTTGCAAGAATAATCTTGGCCAGCTCTATAGCGGCATCAGGCTTTGCAAAATTATCATGGAGTGCTTTAGCAATTGATTTCGCCTTGTATTGATCAGCATACAGTTCCCTAACTGCATCAACTAACGTAGATGGCTCATTAAAGGATGATTCCGCAAGCATTACGAGCGCACCTTTTGAATTAAAATACTCGGCATTCATGTTTTGATCTGCTAGATGTGGGCTAGGTATACCAATTACCGTCTTTTGCGCATTAGCGCACTCTTGCAACGTATTTGCGCTTGTTCTGGCAACAATTATGTCTGCGGCCAGTAACCGCGGAGCCATCTGCGCAAACTCTTCAATATGCCAGTTTTGCTGAAGATTTTTTGGAAGTTGATCACGATCAGTCTTAACCGCACCAACCTTTCCCTTACCAGCCAAGTGAATTATGCCCCACCCCTGTTGAAGCAACTCCCCCGCTCCCCTGCTCAAAACTTCATTCAAAGGGATTGAACCATTTCCACCTCCGGTTAATAACAGCACTGGCTGAGAGGGCTGGAAGCCAAGTGCAGATTTATGTTCATCTTGTTGTTTTTTGCTCTGAGGTTGATACACCTTCTCAACTGGCATACCGGTGTAAACCATTTTACTGAGGTCGTACGGATAGAATTCGGCCGGCATACCGGTAGCAATGGTCTTGGCAAATCGAGAGAGCATTCGGTTAGTGAGCCCTGGTTTTGTATCTGAATCGTGAATAATAATAGGTATTTTGAATAAATGCGCTACATAACCAACAGGTACACAGACGAATCCCCCTTTGCAAAAAACTACATCTGGTCGAGTGCGAATTAGTAGCCAAAGCGACTGAATAGTTCCAAGGGCTATATATATGAGGTCTCGAATATTTTTTAGAAGCGTTGGTAAATGAATCACGTGCCAAAGTAGTGATTTACTGCGGTACCTTCGCAATTTCCCTGCAAAAATTCGTTTGATACGAACATCAGCCATATCAGCAAAGATCTCTTGTGCGCGTCCATAAAAGCTTCTGTCTGTAATGACATACAGTTCAACTGTGCCTTTTTGTAGCCTTAGCTGTCGAGCGATTGCCTTAAGCGGCGTAACGTGGCCGCCCGAGCCCCCGCCGGCGAGTAGTATTCGCATGACCCGTATCTCCTTCGATCTCATTATGACCTAATCTAGTATACCGTGAAATATGAAAAACCACCCCTAGTGCTGCCAGGGTAAATATCAAACTTGTACCACCAAAACTTAGGAGTGGCAAAGTCACCCCGGTTAGTGGCATAATGCTCAGCATTGCGCCAATATTAACAAACGCCTGCACACACATCCATGCAAAGACTCCACCACTTATAAAGCGTAGGTAGTCGTTCGGTGCCCTGGCTACAATCCTTAGTATTCTAAAGAGCAGCGCTCCATAAATTGTAAAAACCACCAGCATACCAATAAAGCCAAATTTTTCACCCATAATGGCGAAGATCGAATCGTTGGCTGCTTCTGGCAGGTAACCATATGCCTGAACGCTTCTCCCTAGACCCTTGCCAAATAGTCCACCGCTACCAACAGCAATCAAGGCTTGGTTAATATGGTAGCCAGTGCCCATAACATCTGCCTCAGGGTTTAAAAACGTTAGAACACGGTCCCGTCGGTGACCTGCTCCAGCAATTGCCAGTACCCCGCCAATAACAATAATGGCAAGCACTGCGCTAAAACGCTTTAAAGAGATGCCGCTTAGGTATAGCATTGTTAACATAATTGCCACAATTGGCACCATAGTGCCAAGATCTTTTTGCAAAACCACTATTTCAAGCCCGATACCGGCCATCATCAGCATGAAAGCGTACATGGTTTCTTTGGTATTAAGCGTACCTTCTTTAATGCGCCTAGAAAAAAACAGTGCTAATCCAAAGATTAAACCAAACTTTAAAAGCTCAGCCGGCTGATACGTGATGGGGCCAATATGCACCCAACGCGTTGCCCCACCGTATGTCAGGCTTAGCGCTGGTATCAATAGAAAAAAGAACGAAATAATAGCAAAGAATATGATCAGCTTCTGAAAACGCGCCCACATACTAAGTGGTATGATACTAGCTGCAGTAAATACACCGAAACCAAGTAACAAGAACAATATTTGTTTATACATAAAGTGATTAGGGTTTACATCTCCTACTAACTGGGCGCTAATGGCTGGGCTTACTGAATAAATCACCACAAGACCTATGGCCAATAGCATAAAAATACAGAGCATCAAAATGTAATCAGGTCGATGTCTCCGACCAAGTGCATCCTCAACCCGTGCAGGTGCACGAACGCGGCGGGTACTTGGGTTCATAGAGACAGAAACCCTCCGAGTACAGCGAACAGTAGACCAATTACTGCAAACACTTGGCCGAGAATCCAAAAGCGCATGGTGACTTTTGTTTCAGGCCAGCCCTTCGCCTCAAAGTGGTGGTGAATCGGTGCGGAAATGAATATTTTTCGCTTCAGTATTTTTTTAGATGCAATCTGAAGCGCAGCACTAGCAACTTCGAGCACAAATACAAAGCCAATAACAGGAATTAGCAGTGTTGCATTGAGCATTATCGCCACAACAGCAAGGCTCGTACCGAAAGCAAAACTGCCTACATCACCCATGAAGAAACGTGCCGGGAAGATATTGAACCACAAATAACTGAGTAGCACGCCTACCATCGTCAAGCAAAATCCGGCGAGACCGAAGTTACCCTGTAAAAAAGCTATGAGACCGAATGAGGCGAACGCCGTAACAAGCAACCCGCCCGCAAGGCCGTCGAGGCCGTCTGTAATATTCACAGCATTAGCAGTAGCGATGATCACAAACACAAAAAACAGGAATAGTAAGGGTGCGGCAATCATAAACGTGCCTTCAAAAGGAATGTGGATCGAGCTGTAGCCAACACGATAAACAAACCAGAAGCTAAGTGCGGCGGCTATGAGCGTAGTCAGTAACAATTTTATTTTAAAGTTCAAACCTGCCGTACCCCTACCGCTACTACGAAGGTTGATTATGTCGTCGAGCAATCCCACAAACCCAGCGCCAATTGCGGCACCGAGAGGTATCCAGGTTTGACCCCTATCAAGGTTCCACAGTAACGTCACAACACTAAGTGCCGTTAAGCCAATCACTCCGGCCATGGTTGGAATGTGCCGACGATGCTTCTGCGCGTGCATCTTCTGATACACTGCTGCTTTTTCACCACTAACAGAATCTGTGCGCGGTTGCTTCCACCATTTATACTTATAGGCGAACTTAGTGTAAACAGGAGTTAAGATTGTAGCGAATGCTATACCCAAGAAGCCGAACACTAAGACCGGCTGAAGATTATCGAGTATTAATTGGATTGTAATTGGTACTTGTTGCATAGCTTCCTTATTCTACATTGGTTTTATGTTGTAATAATCAATAAGCCAGTTACTGATTTCGCCAAATATCGGGGCGGCGGCGGCACTTCCTGAATAGCCAGCAAGTTTTGAATCATCTACACGGACCATTATGACATATCGGGGCAGTTCGTCGCCACCAAAACCTAGGTAACTACCAATTGTATTAGCATCGGTATATTTACCTGTCGCCGCATCAATAATCTGAGACGTTCCGGTTTTTCCCCCAACATTATAGCCAGGACGCATGTAGCCTGCTACAGCGGAAGATTCTTTTAGAGCGGTTCGAGTCATTTCAATTATCTGCGCCGATGTTTGTGGTGTCACCACGCCGCTTCGTACTGGCTTAGGCGCCGAAGATAGCACGGCACCCGTATCGTCCATAACACCCTCGACTAAATGCGGCTTGTAGTAATTGCCGCCGTTGATAACGCTCGAAAATGCAGCTGCTGTTTGAACCATTGTCACCCCCATACCCTGTCCAAAACTCATGTTAGAATAGCGTACGTTATTTCCTTGCTCGGTTGTTGGGCCGTAGATGCTTCCAGTGCCCTCACCTGCTTGTTCAATGCCAGTTGCTTCACCAAAGCCATACCGGTCTGTGAAGTAGCCGTATAGCTTCTCACGAGCTTGTTTGTTGATTGAGCCACCACCAAGTTGAGACAATACGTGAACAACACCAGTATTAAGCGAGTACTTTAAAACATCAGTCATTGTACGAGTCCCGTTGACAGATTGTTCAACGTTTTTAATTTTTGCATCATCTACTTGTACTGAGCCAGTGTTTTCAAAGGTTGAATCTTTGTTTACAACGCCTTCATTTATGCCGCTTGCCATTGTAAGCACCTTAATATCTGACCCAGCCTCGTATTGATCACTTACCACACGGTTTTGAAATTTTTGAAATGCATCATCTTGAACTTCGTAATATTTTGCGGGATCAAAACTTGGGAAGTTAGCCATTGCCTTAACCGCACCTGTTGCCGGATCCATAACAATAACACTGCCTTTGGTTGCGCTACTTCGTTTCAAGCCATTTTGAAGTGCTTCTTCTACTCTTGCTTGAATATTACGATCTATGGTTAGAACAACATTATCGCCGTTTTGTGGTTTTTTAGCAATATTGGTAGCATCGTCTAGACTAAGTGGCACACCGCTCACATCTGTGGTAGCTTTTAATACACCTGGGGTGCCAGAAAGTCTTGTATTAAGTGCGCTTTCTATTCCGTACTGCCCCACGCCTTCGTCGTTAACAAATCCTAAAGCCTGCGCACTTAGCTGTCCTTCTGGATACACCCTTTGTGGCACTGGTATGACATTAATACCCTGAAGCTTTTCTTTATTTTTAAACAGTTCGTCAACTTGCGCCTTGTTGAGGCGTTTTTGAACAACTACGTATTCAGTGTCTTCTGTCTGTAATAGTTTTTTTACCTTACCGCTGTCTACCTTCAAGATTGCAGCTATTCTGTTAGTCGCATCTTCAATATGCTTTACAGCTGTTGGATCAGCATACAGCGTGTACACCGTAGCGTTCAAAACAGCTGGAACAATTTCATCACCATCACGAAAATAGACCGCCCCACGCGAAGCCGGAATGGTAAATTTCTTCTGATGTTCTGCATTGGCAAGCTGTGTATAGTGATCATGCTGCACTACCTGTAAGTAGAAAAGCCTGGCTACTAAAATAAGTCCCATAAATATAACGATCGCCTGCATGCTCGATGCCCGATTTATTTTAGGACGCTTAGCAGCTGGTGATTCTTGTTTAGTTGGGTATTGTCTGCGTCGTTGTGGATTCATGCCTTGCCTTCTATTATACGGTAGCAAGAAGTTATCGTACTCACTGATGACTATAGTTCATATTCATCACGAGTGAATGCAGTAACTATTATAAAGTTCTAACGTATTGTTTGCACATTAGATGGTGAAGTCAGATTTTGTGCGACAGTGCTATTCTTGACTGTTTCAAGAGAGCCCAGGCGTGCTGCTTCTACCTTCAGCTGCTGCTGTTCAGCAACAAGTGCATCTCGCTTAGCTTCTAGAGTGTTAATTGGGTATGTATAAGCGTTTGTTTTATTAATCTGAGCAAGATACATAAGACCCATAACACAAAGTAGCATCACTACTACAACGGTATGTGCTACAGGACCAAAATGTTTACCATCAAAACTGTGTCGAACGGTGTTTTGGTTTCGACGCCATGATGTATTTGCCTGAGCTCGTGAGAGCATGAATGTGGTGGAATGTGACATGTGAACCTTATTTATTTTGTTATTTGTTTTTGTTTTACGTTTGGTGTCTTCACTAAATGCATGGTGAGCGCCCCACTAAGTGAGGCGCTCGTTTTGAAGTATTAAGCCACTCGGACTTTTACTTTGTATGCACGGGAGCTAGTTCTTACCTGAATTGGCATTTTTGCCCCTTCCTTTTATGTGTTTATTTTGATGACTGCACGAAGCTTTGCGCTTCGAGCACGTCGGTTTAAAACATCCTCAGTTGCACCGCTTATTGGTTTCTTGGTTAACAGCTTGTATCGTGCTTCAAAACCTTTATTGGCTTCTTCAGCAAAAGCTCGTTTAACCATTCGATCTTCTAAACTATGGAAGCTAATTATCGCTGCCCTGCCGCCAGTTTTTAATAAATCTGGAAGAAGGTTCAGAATAACTTCTAGTTGTCGAAGTTCTTCGTTTACCGCAATGCGCAGTGCTTGAAAAGTACGAGTCGCTGGGTGCGTTTTGCCCCGACGACCATAAACTTCCTCAACAATAGACGCAAGCTCAAGTGTCGTCTGCAGCGGACGAGCATTAATGATCGCCTCTGCTATTACTTTTGCCTTAGGTTCCTCGCCGTAACTTTTCAAAATTGAGATCAGTTTATCTTTTGATGCACTGTTAACAATTTTAGAAGCGGTTACTTCTTGCCGAGAATCCATGCGCATATCGAGTGGTGCTTCAGTTTGAAAACTAAATCCCCGCTCAGCATTGTCAAGGTGTGGTGACGACACACCTAAGTCAATTAGAATCATGTCGAATTGCTTGCCTTCATCATGCAGTGTTTGTGCGGCGCTCGCAAAATCTTGATGGATTATTCGAGCACTACTCAACTCTGAAGATTCTAGCGCGACAATCGCGTTTTCATCTCGATCGACTAGTGTCATTTCTGACGTATCACCCAATTTCGAAAGTACCCTAAGTGCGTGGCCGCCATAACCTGCTGTCAAATCAAGATATGATTCGCCCAAATTGGGTGCAAGTAACTTTAGCGTAGCCTCAAGAAGTACAGGAACGTGGGAGTTGTTGTGGTGGTGTGATTCTTTTACCATTACTTACGCTTAAGAATAAAGAATCAAGACGCATGAATCAAGGATACTTGCTTCTTACTATATAATTCTTTCTTCTGACGAAGTATTGGTTCGAGGTCACCTACCTAGTAGCTGGCTTTTTATTTTTGTCCCGAATGCACGGGTTGCTTGTTTTTGTTTTTGTTTGGCCAGTGAATTACGATAACGGTTTGTTATTACATGTTTCACTAGCGAGAGAGACTTATGTGTGAGGTGGAGTTTTTTTGGGAGGTTTTTTTAAAACCGAAGGTACAAAGATCTATTTAATGTGTAATCTTAAGGTCCCACTGCCAACTACTAGATAGTTGACCTCGAAAGGTTGATACGTGCTAATTGTTAAAGTGCCCTATGAACTTACAGCTCTGCCGATTCGGTTGCCACTAAGCGCCAGTACTGACCGGCTCTTACTGCTGTAATATCTTTGGCAATCTTTGCGTATTCCAGCAAATGATTTTCCAGAGTGAACCTGCCCTGCTTAAGATCTAGACTGCTCTCGATCTTGCCCATCCGAAGTCGAACGTTCTTGTCGGCTATTGCCTCATCAAGAATATCGCCTCGTAGTGCCGGTTCTAGTGTTTGTTCCCAGACATCTTTTGGATATAGATGTAAGTAGGAGCCAAATCCACGTGTTACCACTACTCCGCTGGCAAACTCTGCTCGAAGTTCCGCAGGAATTGTTAACCTGCGCTTATCGTCAAGCTTGCGTTGAAAGTAGTCTACTGTGGCCATAGTTTTTTAAATGTTTGTTTGTGGGAGCAGCTTGTTTTTTGTCCTGCTCATTTCCACTGCAATCATCATACTACCCACAACTACCCACATGCAATACCTTTTTTACACAAAATTACCCATTTTACCCACCAAAAATCAAAAATACCCCACTTATCCACAGTTCGGTGGATAAGTGGGGAGATTTCAGTGCAGTTGTCATTCTCAGCTTCAATGTGTTCGAATAAAGTTGATAACCTGTTCATAGCGTTCATCATCGATTTTACCCAACTGTTTCAAAGAATCTAGCAAACCTGTAATTGTAAAAGCCGCCTCAATTTCATATCCAGCATCTCTTACAACATCAAGACCACCCTGTTCTCGGTCAACAAGTACAATAAATTTTTCTATAACCAATCCAGAACCTTCTACCTGCTTGATTGCTTCAAGTTTCGAATCACCCTTTGTAATAAGGTCGTCCACCAAAATTACCCTATCTCCTTCTTCGAAGTCCCCTTCAACAGCACTCTTTGTTCCGTGGTCTTTCACTACCTTACGTGGCTGAACAAGCGCACGCTTAGTTTTGTAACCTACGGCTGAAGCAAGAGACGTCCCCGCTTCTGGTACTCCGGCGAGTAGTACAGACAGGTCAACGTCCGCAATCATCTCTGAATAAGCGTCGGTTACTGCATGAAAGGTTTCTGGATGAGACTGAACCTTACGAAGATCTATATAAAACGGTGACACAATACCACTCTTCAAAACAAACTCACCGAACTTTAGTAAATCACTTTCATAAAATTGTTGAGCTACTCTCTCTTTTGTAATTTCCGACACTTGTCCCATAATCAAACCTCCTTTATTTCTTGCATTATTCTCTCAACTGCCTCGCGCGAGCTACCAATTTCTGCAGGTGGCTGAGTAATTGGTCTGCCGATAACTAAGTAATCTGCGCCACCTCGCACTGCGTCAGCTGGTGTTACGATCCTCTTTTGATCATTTGTTGCTGCCCAAGCAGGTCGAATACCAGGAGTTACCAGAATCAGATCTGCTGTTTGCGGATTTGCGCGTAGCAAAGATGCTTCTTCGGCTGAACAGACCACACCATCAAGCCCGGCAAGCGCAGCAGATTCTGCAAACTGTTGGACCTTCGCTATGACATTACCGCCATAAATTGAGATGCATTCTTCGTTATTAATTGTTGTCAGAACAGTTACGCCAAGTAAAATTGGTTTTAACTTGCCATTTACAGATACTACCCCGGCAACGGCTGCCTCCAGAGCTTCTTGTGTATTATCAGCCATGATATTGAAAAAATCGGGTTGATGTCTGGTGATCGCTCTGGCTGATTTTTTCACCGTCTCAGGAATGTCTTTGAATTTTGTATCACAAAATACTTTGGCATTCTTAGAATGTATGTAAACTATAACATCACGCCAGCCTTCATACGTGCCAAGTTGATTGCCAACTTTAAAAGTGACACCGAGACCGTCAAGATCATCAACAATTTTCTTTGCTTCATCAAGCTCATCTACGTCAAGTGCAACCATTATGCGCTCGGCAGGATCTTCAAAATGAACCTTACCCACTATGTGATCCTTTCGATAGCCTGGTGGCCTTCTTTAATAATAAACGTCGCAACCTGGATAACTTCTGCGCCTGCCTTGTAATACATGTCAGCATCTTCTGTATACTGAATACCGCCAACGCCATTAACTGCCACGCTATCCAGGAATACATTACGTAACTGCCTCACCTTCCCTAGGCTTATCGGCATCATCGCCTGTCCACTAACGCCAGCAAACTCATTTGCTAAAACCGATTCGCCTTGTTCATTCGGCACAAAACCATTTGGGAAAGTATTGCTTGCAACAACCGCCGCGACCTCAAGTTCGGTCAGTAAATCAGCAACCTTTTTCAGCTCTCCAGGATTGCTATATGGAGAAAGCTTAATAGCTAGCGGCAACTTCGTTACCTCCTGGACCGCCTGTACGATTTCTTTCATTGTAGAAAGATCAAAGCTTACGATTGGCTTCTGTTTACCATCAATACTGACATTTGGGCAACCAAGGTTCAGTTCAAGAATATCTACGCAACTTCTGTCTGCAAGCTGAGCCAGTTGAACGTATTCACTAGTCGAAAAGCCGGCAATGCTCAGCACGGCAACTTTATCTGATGTATGAATATAATCCACCATACCAGGTAATTCTTTGCTGTAGAATTCATAGCCACCGTTAGGCATTCCAAAAGAATTTAGTGCGTAATCATCACCCACAAACCATCGTGGTTCTTTATTACCATCTCTTTGTTCTGTTGTGATCGATCCGATAAGGACCAAGCCGGCACTCGTGGCGCACATAGCCTTTACGTCATCCCATGTTTTAGCAATACTACACGCAGCATTCATCACTGGTACTTTAATAGTTACTCCGCCAATATTCATAACTAGCCCCCTATTACCTTACCTGATCCTGGATTTGCAACTACAGAACCATCAGAAACCTTTGTTTGGCCACGAATCACCACTTTTTTCACCTTCCCATATACTTTCCGACCAGCAAACGGAGACCAGCCACATTTTGTATAAAGTGACTCGTTATTTATTTCATACTCAGTCATGTCTATTTCCAAATACGTGCCTTCGTCGACAGGCAGATTAAAAATTCTTGCCGGATTTGTATGACACTTTTCAATAATTTGTTCTAGGCTAATTCTTCCCTGTTTATATGCAGTCAGTAGTAAGGGTAAAGTTGTTTCCAGTCCGGGCACACCAAAGGCACCTTCTGCCTTCTCTTCGTGAGTATGGGGTGCGTGATCTGATTCAAATATGTCGATGTAATCAAGGTTTTTCCAAAGGAAGTCTTGGTCTTCTTGCGACTTCAAAGAAGGTAACATTTTACCGTATACACCCAAGCGGCTTTCATCCGCCTTCGTTAGGAACAGGTGGTGCGGGCATACCCCGCATGTAACAGGGAGACCGTCTTTCTTAGCAGCTATTATTTTTTGTAGTATTTCTTTACTAGGCATATGGCAAACATGGATCGGCCTCTTCAGATCTTTCATGGATTCAATTGCAATGTCTATTACATCCTCTTCAGCATGTAGTAACACCGGCTTTGCTTCAGGCCAAGCGGAATAGATTTTTTGTAGGTGCTTAGCATCGAGCAGATAGCCGCCAGTGGTTTTGTTAAGATACAACTTGAGTCCAATCGCTAGTCCTGCGGCTTCTTCAAAACTTTCTAGGTTATCGCCCATCGTGCCATAGTGGAATCCAATATCCGCAACTGTTTTTGACTGAGCAATGGCGATTTTTTGCTTCAATCGTTCAATGGTTGTTATTGGCTCGGCGTTATTCGGCATATCTACGATTGTAGTAAAACCACCAGCTAAAGCTGCCTGGGTACCAGTAGTAAAGTCTTCTTTGTGAGTCTGACCTGGGTCACGCAAATGAACGTGTACATCTATCAATCCCGGCAAACGTATAGTATTCCCCTCACTCATCATTAGTTTTCACTATAACAAAAACCCATTAACAAACCTAGTTGCTTCTCAAAGTTTTAATTAACTTGCCGTACCAGAGGGCGCTGGGTCGAGGACGACGCTTCATGGTTTTGTAGTCAACTTCAATCAGGCCAAAACGTGGCCAGAACCCTTCGGCCCATTCAAAGTTGTCGAGCAAACTCCAGTGAATGTACCCAGTGATTGGCACGCCGTTTGTCATGGCTGTGTTCATTGCTTTAACACTTTCAATAATCCACCATTTTCTATAGGTATCGTGCATATCTGCTACACCGCTTTCAGTAATTAATATCGGTAGCTTATATCTAGCATGCAGCTGCTCGATCAACGGTCCCATTTTATCTGGCTGCATATCCCAACCTAGATCATTTCTTCTTTGGTTACTATTATGCACCCTAGTACCGCACACCCGATTAGCAAAATAATAGTTTAAGCCAAAAAAGTCTTGCTGTTTTCTAACACGATTAATGAAGTATTCATTACTGAAGGCATGGCCAAGACGAGCCACTATTTTAGAAACAAACGAATCATCACCTGCGTAGTAGTACGCGCAGTTATGCGCAAGACCCACCTGCGCCTCGGGTCGCATGCGTTTGATTATTTTGTAGCTTTTTTTATGAGCCTTGGCAAGATTGCGCATCACTTTAAGCATTAAGAACTTTGATCCTTCTTCTGGTGGCCAGCGTCGCTCATGGTAGCTCATTGCTGCATAGACGGTAGGTTCGTTCAATGTGATGACGTAGTTGAAATGCATACCAAGCTGTTCTGTAACATATTCAACATACCGAGTAAAATACTTGATGTTACGTCGTTTTGCAAAACCGCCTTTGCCGGCAAACCAATCTGGGAAGGTCCAGTGCCACAGTGTGATTACCGGCTCAATCCCCCGCTTCTTCATTTCAGTAAAATATTTTTTGTAGTGAGCGACTGCCAAAGGATCAAATTCGCCTTCTTCAGGTTCAATGCGCGACCATTCAATGCCTGATCTCAGTACAGAGAAATTTAGCCTTTGGGCTATATCAAAGTCATGTTTATAAAGGTTGAAATGATCAGCAGACTTCCCTGAAACATAGTTTTCTGGTTTCAGCGCTTCTTTTTTTATTTCATTCCAAAGTGGTAAATGTTCGTAGTTATATGAAGCTTGAGCAACTTTTTCTTGCGCCGTTTCAAGTTCCCATGTTGTCCACTGATTATGGTTACCGCCTTCAACTTGATGAGTCGAAATACTGGCACCCCAAAGGAATTTTTTCGGAAAATTGAGACTTAATTTTATTTGTTCACCCATTAGACTCTAGTATATATTGATTAGTGGTTAGTAGCTAGTTAGTAGTTAAACCCCACAATCTGCGGGTTTTTCAGCTTCCAACCAACCATCCAAAAACCCCGAATACCAAGGGCTTCTTTTTGTCGAATGAAGCCAGGACTTGCCCGAACTAGTAACTAAAGAGGTTGTGAGGGATGCTTGCCATTGTTCTGGCGCGACAAAAAGGAGGTTTTGGTATGTCGAGTGTTTTTGGTCTGGTTGGCGGTTTTTGTTATCTTTTTGCTGACAAAAAGTAAAAAGAGGTTGTATGCGCGCTACGCGCATTGGATGTTTACTGGATTCCCGATCGGGTCGGGAATGACACCACGGCGCTACTGGATCCTGAAACCCCGAAAAAGACTCCTCGGGGCACGGCGAGTCCCGCCTGCCTGGCTGATAGGACGGTCAGGTCAGGATGACAAACTAATATTATGAATCGAGGATTCTTCGAAGCTGTGTTATTTCTTCTGCAGAAAGTTCTACATTCTTCTGGGTAAGAAATTCTTGAATTTTCTGCTCTTTTTCATCTGGAACCGATACAACCCCCAAATGCTCTCGAACTAAACCTAGTAACTCTTCACCGTAGTTTTCTATCATTTTCGGGCCAATACCGGTAACAGACTTTAGCTGTGAAATTGTAGTTGGCTGATTTGTAGCCAGTGCCTCAATTGTTTTGTTTCCAGCAATCATATAAAGTGGCACCCGCCGCTTCGAGCCTTCTTGCGCCCGCCAAGTTTTAAGCACTTCTAGCAAAGATTCATCGAGCTGGCGGGTCGAAGAAGTAGCCGCCTGTGGCTCATCCGCTTGCACATATGCTTCTTCGGCAGTCTGACTAGCCAGTTCATCTGAAGCTTGCTTCAACTGTTCGTCGAAACTGAAAATCTCTGGGTGCATTGCAAGTGCCGTATTGTTTATCCCCTTAAGATATACACCGCCAAGAGATCTTACGCGCGACAGCGCCACATAACCCATTCCAGGTGTAAATGCCCTACTAAGATCAATTTCTGCACTATCTAAACTCATACCCTGACTTTTATGAATAGTGATCGCCCAAGCAAGCCTAAGTGGCAACTGCGAAACCCTCGCCCGCTCCCTGCCATCTTCTTCAAGCGCCCAACTATGTTGTTCTACTTTCAAAATTCGCCTATTACGCTGTAACTCCACCAAAGGCATTCCGTCTCGAAAGGCCACAACTTTGCCACGCGATCCGTTTACAAAGCCTTCGGAAAAATTATTGGCCACAAACATTACTTCAGCACCAACCTTTAGTTCCAATACTTCTGGAGCTAGCACGCTTTTAATTAGAGAATCTACCTTAGACTGCACGCCGTAGGTTTCCATAACATAGGTCTTTGTTTCGTCTTCAATGGCCCTAAGATGACTATCGTTTATAGACTCAACGTCTTGGTTGTGTGAATAGAGTTTTGTAATTGCCTCACCTTGAGGTACTTCAAGCCCAAGGCGTTCGCTCAAAGCATCAAAATGTGCCTGGTTAATGTCGTTGCTGCGCATGGATTCTAACAAATCTAGTAACGGATCGTTTTCCTGCCGATGCTGTTCACTTAAATAACAAATTTCTGGCTTCAGTTCTTTCCAAGCATTGCTCAGGTGAACAAAATCAATCTTGGTGTCTCCCCTGCTAATTGGTGGTAATTGAAATAAATCTCCGGTTAAAATAACCTGTATCCCGCCAAAAGGTTCGTCACTTTCTCGTAGCCATTTACACACCTGATTGACCATATCAAGCCGCTTGCCATGAATCATTGAGACCTCGTCAATAATCAACACATCTACATTGTTATAGCGTTTCAGCAAACGGTCGTTGTCTTTCAGCCATTTTTCGTCTCTTTCAGATATTTCATCGCGAATACCCAGGCCAGACCATGAATGTATAGTGGTGCCGCCAATGTGTGTAGCCGCAATTCCTGTGCTTGCCGTAACAGCAACCCGCTTTTTTGCTTTTTTTGCGGCCTGAATAAACTGGTTCAAAACATACGTTTTACCACTTCCCGGTGCGCCGGTCAAAAAGACCGACTTCCCACTCATCATGACCCTCAGTGCCTGACTCTGCTTCACTTACCGCTCCCAACGTTATTACTACCAGTATAGCATTCTTTTCATCTGACGATTATTGACTTTTCTTGACAAATTTGATATAATACAAAATTATGCCTAAGAGATCGAGAGAAGCAGATGTGGCAAGAGCTGAAAAACACGCCGAAAAACGGGCGGATGGCTTTTTGCATGATTTAAACAATCCAGACACACCACAGGCTACAAAAGAAGCTATTGCATCTAGATTAGCGAATGCCCTGGCTGGCGCTAATGGTAACCGACCCAAACTAGTGCTTGTCGACAAAATGTCCACTTCTGAAATTTCAGCACCCGACACAACAGCTGATACGGACGATTTTGCCAAAAAGCTCGACGAAATATTTAACCCACCCTTCGGATCACCCGAGTGGATTCAAGAAGCCGAGGAACTATTTTCAGACCCTACAGCCACAGTTTTTCACAAGGCACAATCAAAATCATTACTACAAAAAATGAAGCCCATTAAGCCCGGTCGGCATGCCAAAGAATCGGCTCCTGGTCGCTTTAAAAAAGTATGGCTTGCGCTGGGTTCTGTTGCATCAAGCCTCGCGGTGAAAAACTCACCATTCTCTTCTACTAGTCATGAGGATATTGCTATCATCCCCGCTACCGAACAACCGCTAACTGGTCGTCATACCACAGACCCTGCTACCACCCGACCTGAGCACACCTACCCAGAGCGTCGTAGAAGCAGCAAGAACATGCGAGCAATTGGCGCAATGGTGGCTACGGCTGCAGTAATTACAGGTGTATTCTTCGCGGCCACTGACGAGAACAATGAGCCATACGAAAGTCGACGCGAAGCAGCCGCACGTTCGTACGAAGACCCCGCTCGAGAGCAGGAGATACAATCAGAAAATATTGTAGATACAACTCCAGCACCCGAGAACCAGGTTATGGATGAAACCCAATCACCGGGCCCAGCTGAAACAGTCACGGCACCAACTTCTTTCACTATTACTATTGAATCTGGTAGCAACATCTGGGATGCTACAAAAGCCGAGCTTAAAAAATCTAATCCGGGAGTTACTAATCAAGAAGTAGCACGGATGGTAAATCGCATAATTGTTGAAAATAACCTTAATACTCCAGAACTGGTTTACGCCGGTAATACATTCACAGTTTCTAACTAGCTACTTCGTTAACTTTTCTTGACGAGCCTTGTTTGCCCATTCATCAGCGCGTTCATTACCGTTATGACCAACGTGTGCACGTACCCATACCAGTTTTGCCTTTGAAGCACGGTACAGCGGGCAAACTTCTTGAACAATATCTAGATTCTTAATTCCGCCCTTCTTCTGCCAACCGTTAGCTTCCCAAGTGAGCGACCACTTAGTAATAACGTTGATCCAAAATTCGCTATCGGTCTGAATTTCACACTCTTCCTGCCCAGCCAGCTTCAGCGCAGCAATAAGAGCCATGCCTTCCATCCGAATATTTGTAGAATCAGGATCCCAGCCGAGTGCCACGGGCTCCTCTTCTTTAATAACCGCATAACCGCCAGGACCGGGGTTCGGACTGCAACTGCCATCTGTATAATAAATAGTCATTCTTTACAGTGTACCATGCAGTCAAGATACAAGAATTAAATATGAATAGCGCAAAATGAATGTACCTTTTTTGTTTAGAATTTGTTTAGGATTTAGAGTTTCGAATTTAGAATTTATACGTTACTAATCCCCACTCCTCTGACAACCAACATCTAGAAATGCTATAATAATAGTACAAGTAAATGAAAGAGGGATCTTATGGATACAAATGATTACGGCGGACAACCATATGTAGTAGACATTGAAGAATTGACTAAAGCAAATGATAAGTTCCGTGTTGCAAAATGGACCGGTTCTAACCTGCAAATGACCGTTATGGCTATTAAACCAGGCGGCGAAGTGGGTCTTGAAGTACATAACGACCACGACCAGTTCCTTCGTATTGAAGAAGGTACAGCAAAGGTTGTAATGGGTCCTGCAGAAGATGATCTCAGTTTTGAAAAAGAAGCTGAAGATGATTTTGCTATTTTTGTTCCTGCTGGAACATGGCACAACATTATTAACACTGGCGACGAAGCATTGAAGCTTTATTCAATCTACGCACCAGCCGAGCATCCAAAAGGCACTATTCACGAAACATTTGAAGAAGCCGAGGCTGCCGAAGCTGAACACCACCAGTAAATTACTTTGTCATCCGCCACGGCGGATCCAAGTCATAATAAAAACTCACGCTCTATAGCGTGAGTTTTTATTAATACATCGCACTCTTTATATATTCTACTTCTTCAAAACCGCATTTTGTTGACGCTTGCTAGATTCATGAATCGCGTCCCAAACCTCTGTAACAAGCTCCGGATCTAAACCTTCTTCTTTAGCAATTGCTTGTAGCTGATCAACCATAAGCGCGAGTCTGGTTGGCTGATGCGCAGCTTGGCCAGATTCCTTTTTAATCTCAGTTACCATTTCCACTAATCTACTGCGTTGCTTAAGCAACATAACAAGCTCGCGATCGACGCTATCAATCAATTCACGAACGTCTTCCAACTTCTGCTCATTTTCTTCAGATTTCATTATTCGATACTAGCATATTATTTATGAACGAACTATTGTTCCATCTAAGCGATAATTCAGGGCCAGATTATGTTAGCGAGAACATGATCTACTGTTTCAGCTTTTCGAATCAACTGTAAGGTTCCATCCTGGTGAAGCAGCACTTCGGCCGAACGCATCAAACCATTGTAGTTAAAGCCCATAGCGTGACCATGGGCACCTGCATCATAAATAACAAGTAGGTCACCTACTTCAACTTGTGGCAGCATTCGATTGATTGCAAACTTGTCGTTGTTCTCACATAGTGAACCGACTACGTCGTAGTGCTCTTCGTGTGGCTGATCTTCTTTGCCTAAAACTGTAATGTGGTGATATGCGCCGTACATTCCAGGACGCATTAAATTGTGCATAGAGGCATCAACTCCAACATATCTTTTATACTTTTCCATAACATACTGAGCTTTTGTAAGTAAATATCCATGAGGACCAGTTACAAATCGCCCGTTTTCTGTAAACACAATTAAATCCGTTCGATTACGTTTTTGCAGAACCTCGAAAATTTCGTCAGAAGCTGCTTGTGAATCAAAAGGCGCCTGGTCAGGAAAATAGTTAACACCAAATCCTCCCCCAAGATTTATGAATGTAAACTTGATACCTGCTTCGCTTTCAATACGCTCTATTGCATCAATCAACAACTGGGCAGTATCAGCAAAATAGTTGGGCTCAAGTTCATTAGAAGCAACCATAGCATGAAGGCCAAACTCTGCAATATCCTGCTGCTTTAAGATTTTAAACGTCTCAATAAGCTGCTGTGTACTCATACCGTACTTAGCTTCAACCGGTTCGCCAATAATGGCATTACCGGATTTTAAATCACCAGGGTTGTAGCGCGCTGCTACACGTTTATACGGTTGACCATTTAGAACGTCGGTAAACACTGCAACTTGTGTTAAATCATCTAGATTTACTGTTGCGCCAAGCTCTACAGCTAGTTCAAAATCAGCCATAGGAGTGTTATTGCTTGTAAAAAATATATCCCCACCAGAAACACCCATACGCTGCATAATTGTCAGCTCGGTCCGAGATGAACAATCGAAACCCATCCCCTCTTCTTGCAGAATCTTCAAGATAGCCGGAGTTGGAGTAGCTTTAACTGCAAAGTAATTTTTATACTGTTTCGCCCAAGCAAAATTTTTATTGAGAAACTGCGCTTTTGCGCGAATTCCAGCTTCATCATATACATAAATTGGTGAACCAAACTCAGCAACAATTTCTTCAGCCTTTTTTGAATCAAAAGGCAACTTTAAATTCTTTCTCATAATTCATGATTATAACAGATTACAATCAAGCATCTAACTAGGTCCACCCTAAAACATTCTCCAATAAACTGCCTTAGAATTTTTATAGTTCTAACCTTGGTAGACTAATGTGATAAATATCATATTGTATTAGCTAGTAATTGAGAGTATTTTCAAATTAAGACAAACATGTTTTCTCAAAACGTATCAATGTAATGTTACCGGGAGGAAGCTATGAAAAAAACAATACAAATATTTACGGCCGTAAGCATGGTCGTTTTTTTAGCTTTAGCGCCAACCGCTGAAGCCGCTCGACGAACAGAAGGTACAAGTTGGGTCAACTGTAAAGGTCGTACTACAGTAGGTACGGTAAAATGGGGAACTTCAAAACTGACGGCTTATCGCTGTACAAATGGTTACACGTTTGCTCATGTAAGTAGCGGTGCGAAAAAATTAAAGCGTGTATCAATTGAAAATATCACTCCACGTAGCTACACATGGCAGTACAACACTGGTATAGCTTACGCTGTAACATCTAATATGACCCTGCTAAATAACGGACACTGCTACACAGCCTTCGGTTACACAGAAGAAAATGGATCCCGCAAATTCAGCTTTTGCTGGTAACTAAGCCAGCGGTAACTTCTTCAAGTAATTCGGGAAACTCTTCGCCGTGCATGGTGTTGCCAATCATGTAGTGGCCATATTCTGGAATATCCCTATACTTCGCATCTGGAATCGCTTCTCTGATGATTCCTAGAGACTGCAGGGCTTGAGTGTCGTCTTTAGAACTATAAAACACCGTTACTCCATTTGTTACACGTTCAAGAATAGTAGGATCAATCTGAAAATTAAATAGTTTCCCATAGTTTTTAAGCGGATCTAGCCATGGCGCCACTAATATTAGTTTTGATAAAAATATGTCTTGCCTCTCCGTCATAATTCTCAGCATCAGGCCCGCTCCCATACTTCGTCCGACAGCTATAGATTCTGGGTTAATTGGAAATGCTGTAATGAATGCTGCACAATCTTCATAGTTTGGGTCATAAGGCCGAGGCAGTGTTGGCATATAAGTGGTTATACCGCGCTTTGCAAACTGATCAGCAGCCCACGGATGGTAATGGTCAACGGCAGGTCGCGGCTGGCTAAGATCTTCAAACTTCTCCCTTTTCGGCTTTCCGTGAATTAAGATCGCATTCTTCATCAAACTTCACGCAAACCCAGTTAAACTTGACCAGGCGTATTTTTTTTCTTGAATTTCGCGGGCATTTCAGTTGTTAATGTTTCTGGTTGAATAATATCTGGCTCATACACCAATGCATGCTCAGCCCAAAATCTACTATCCCCATGAAGTTGACCATTTTCATCTCGAACCATAGGTACAAGGTTTCCGCACCAAGCACTCCATAGTTCAAAGTCATTATTAACTTTGTTAATAATGACTACAACTGATTGAGTAGCTTCTGGTGCTCTATTCTTCACAAATCTTGAATAACTATCACGTTGTTTACGCTTTGCATATACAATTTCGTCGCTGTCATCAGTCGGCACACAATTTGTAGTCCCGACAATTCTTCCAAGATCTTTTTCAATTGCAATATTATCACCGCTAAGATGAGAAGCTTCAATAACCTCTCGCGCTAAAGAAAGGATTTTGGAATTCTCAAGTACATGAAGATGCATGTTGGTATGGCTAGGGTTTAAATATACCAACGTGCCATCGTAGGTAGTTGCTACTACCTCTCGTTCAAGGGGATACGCCTCGTTACTCATAGCGCAACTATAGATCCTTTATATCCACGCGCTTTTGCTCAGTTGTATCTCGGTTTCGGACTGTAACTGCGTCATCTTCTAAAGTATCGAAATCGATCACTACGCAGTTTGGGGTACCGATTTCATCTTGGCGGCGGTAGCGTTTACCAATGTTACCGTTGTCGTCCCACGTAATGTTGCCGTACTTTGCCTTCAGTTGTTTGAAGACTTCTCTCGCCTTTTCTACCAGCTCAGGCTTGTTCTTGAGTAGTGGTGAGACACAGAATTTATATGGTGCAAGATGCTCTGGAAGTGCTAAGTACACACGTGATTCGCCGTTTTGTTCGTCCTCTCGGTATGCAGCACATAGTACAGCCATCAACGCTCGCTCTACTCCAAACGATGGCTCGATAACGTGCGGAATAAATTTTGTGTTCGTACCTTTAATCGTGTATTCCATGCTCTTTTTTGATTCACGCTGAATGTTAGCTAAATCAAAATCTGTGCGATATGCCAGACCCAAAAGTTCATCTTTTCCATGAGGGAAATCAAATTCGTAATCTATGGTTCGTTTACTGTAGTGTGCACGATCTTCCTCTGGTACTTCAACTTCGTGAATTGAGGCTTCGGGCAATCCAAGCGCGCTCAAAAATGCCTTAATGTCTACTTGCCACTGCGCGAAAAGTTTCTCCCAATCAGCTGGATCAATAAAGTATTCAACTTCCATTTGCTCAAATTCGCGTGAACGGAATACAAAATCACGAGGTGAAATTTCATTACGAAACGCCTTCCCTTGCTGAGCAATACCAAACGGCAAATCCGGATAAAAACTATCAACGACATTTTTATAATTCGTGAAAATACCCTGCGCAGTTTCAGGTCGAAGATAACTAATAGAGTTTTCGTCTGCTACCGGGCCCACATGCGTCGTGAACATCATGTTGAATGTTCGCGACTCTGAAAGCTGGTTTTTTTCTGGACTTAAGATGTTTTTTTCTTTAATAGCCTCATCCATCTGCACCATGGTCATTCCGGTTGGATCAATTCCGTTATCTTTCAAAATGTGATCTGTACGGTAACGTTTCTTTGTTTCAGTATCTTCACAGAGTGGATCTACGAAAGTATCAACATGACCACTAGCTTGCCAGACTTTTTGATTCATCAAAATGGATGCGTCAACGCCGTACATGTCTTCTCGGTCATCTACAAACATCTTCCACCATAGATTCATGATGTTACGTTTTAACTGCACTCCCAAGGGGCCGTAGTCCCATGTACCGCTTAAGCCGCCATACACTTCACTGCCCTGGTATATGAATCCACGACGTTTACACAGACTTGTGATTGTTTCTAGATTTACCTCTGTACTCATGAGGCTAGATTATACAGCAGAAGAGATCTGATGTCATGCTTGAGCTACTGGATGTTCATCGGCCCAAGCAATTACGTCTTGAGCAAGCTCTGTTGAAAATGGCAAAAGCGCAATACCAAACATAACCGCACCAGCCCTTTTTATACGGGGCAGACGCTGTTCAACAATATTTTGCTTCTCTAACTCCATAACAATTCCTTTTCAATTCACTCAGTTATACCGCGCTACTTGAAAGCTGTCAATAAAAAAGTGGCGCCGTTATAGCGCCACCGGATAAAGATCAAGATTTTGATTAATTACGGTGATTAACGTCTATTTGTTCGCTAACCCCACCACCAGTTACAGGTATAGCGTAGCGATCAACATCAATAACTTCTACTTCTTCGGTTGGGTTTTTAACGACTATTTTTCCCGTTCTACTTGCCTGAGCAAGTGCTTTTTGACGGTCGTCATCTTCACGAAACTTAGTTTTTAGTTCTTCATCAAGTGGTCCAGTATGTACAGGAGGCAAACCATCTCCACTCCAGTCTTTAGCTTTTTCGACTATACCGAAACGTTCAAGGAAGCCTTTCTTTTTAGGCATGCCTAGCACTTCGTTAGCCCTATCTGAACCAAGTGGCGCCTCTGGAGCTATGTTGCCACCACTTGCTGCTGCGATTTCGTCTTCTGGAGTAGTTTCGGTAATTTCGTGATTCATTTTTTGATTTCCTGTTTGTTTTATTGGTTTATAAATACACTATAGCAAACATTAGCATTATTGTCAAGTATGTGTAAAATACATAATTACCCTACCCGTTTAATCCTCGCGAAGCGAGACAGTTATTCCCAACCATACAAAAACCCCGAAGAGCCAGCGGTCTCAAAAGCTGAGTCAAGCCAGTTCCTTAATCTTGGATCCTTAACTAGAAATATTATCCAAGATCGCTAGTCGTTGAACTGGCGCAGCTTTTGGGGACGATGAGTCTGTCGAGTGTTTTTGTTTAGGTTGACAGTTTTGTATTACTTTTGCTGACAAAAGTGATGAAAGAAGACAAGAAGATGATACATAATAACTGGATCCTGAATCAAGTTCAGGATGACACGACCAAAGTTGACTGGATCCCGGATCCCCGAAAAATTCTTCACGGGGCACGGCGGAGTCCGGGATGGCACCGAGGTGGGTCGAGGATGACACCACTAGAGAGTGGTGAGTTGTTGAATCAGTGGCTTCAGGTCCTCGGCTAGATTTTGAATGTTTTTTACTTGTTTCAGGAGCTTTGGAGCATGGGACTGAGTTAGGCGCAGAAGCTTGATGTGATCTGGTGTGAAGTTGCCTGCTACGCTACTCGTAAAGCTCATAGTATCTGTTGAAAATGTGTATAGACTGTCTGGAGTTAGCGTGGCGCCATTTTGATCTGTTGTGAGGTTTGGTTCCTTGCCCTGTAGTTTTAAGAGTCTCATGTAAAACCATAGTTCTACGGCCACAAGCGGAAGATCTAGATCGGCCAGTGCATCAAGTGTTGCGCGGGGTAGATCAAAGTACTCTCGCCCGGCTTCATCTTCAATAATTTTATCTAGCATCTTCATAGCTTCGTAGCCAAACATCATCCGCTGCAAATCACCGATAATCGGATCCCAATGCGTTTCTAACCGCGTACTTACAACTCGCGCAAGATCACCTCTGGTTTCTAAAAACGTAACGGTACTTTCTGAAAAAAGTTCTATGCCACCTGCCAGCTTACTTTTAGAGCGCCTCACGCCCTTAACCATGGCGCGAATCTTACCAATTGGCGTTAAGAACGTAACAATACGGTCTGCTTCGCCGTAATTTGTTCGACGTAAAATTATAGCCGGCGTTGTCTGCTGTTTCATGAAACACCTTGAAGCGAAAGCTGTTTTTTAATTGCACTCACCAGATCTTGTGGCTTTGTGTGTGGTTTGTATAAGTATTGCACTACCCCGTAATGTTGCCAGCGTTCTGGATCCATAGCAAAATCGTGCTGACTCACACTACTTAAAACAACGACCGGCGTGGGATTAATATCTGAATATGATGCCAATTCGTGCAGAAACTCGACACCATTGTGCGCCGGAAGAAACATATCTAAAATTATAAGTTCAATCTCTGGGCAAGTATCTAAAACTTGCAGTGCCTCTTCAGCCGTACGTGCCCGTTTGACGGTACACATTTTATTGTAGGTCAGAGCGTCGCTGTACATTTCTGCCAACCAATCGTCATCTTCTACCAGAAGAATGGTAGACATTTGTTAAGAACCCAGTCCCGTCATTCTCAGCTTGCTGTGCCCCGGGCAGTATTTTTCGGGGACTGAGAATCCAGTGGTTAATAAATCATTTTTTTTGAATAGATTCTCAGTCAAGCTGAGAATGACAAACCGTAAGAAAGTTTTCGTAACATGAAGTTTCATAATTCCCCAAACAAACTCAGTTGTTTTGAAAGCTGCAAGTTAACAAGAAAACTAGATCCGTCTTTGCGACGCGTTAGTTCTAGTTTACCGTTCATTGCTTCGGTAAGTTGCTTGGCAATGTAGAGGCCGAGACCGGTTGTTGTGGCCCATTGCGGAACCGGACGTTGCACGCGACCAAACTGAGAGAAGAGTTTTTTAAGATCGTTCTTTTTAATACCCTGTCCGTAATCTTTAACAACAAGCTGTGCATTACCGTGCCTCAGACGCGCCTCTAGTTCTATGGTCGCTTCGGCATCAGAATACTTGATAGCATTGTCGAGCAGATTAAAGAGTACAGCGTGTAAGCAACCTTTATCGGCTAGAATTGTCTGCCTCTGCCGAAAACTTTTTACGGCTATCAACTGAGCCTGTTTGCGAGCGTGAGGCATCAATTCATGAGCTACTTCTTCCATAATTAATTGAGGACTGATCGGTTCTAGCCTTAGTTCTAGCATGTGTTGTTCAAGTTCATAACCGCGCAAAATACTGTCGATTAATGAAAGAAGCCTGTCTGAAGAAAACTGAATTCGCTCTACATATTGCTGGTACTGAGTTGAGCTCACTTCACTTCCCTGCAACTGCGCACTCAGGCCACTAATAAGCGTTAGCGGGGATTTTAGCTCATGCGCAACGCTTGCAATCAATTGCTGATGCATGCCACTCGGCTGCGCCGCGCTCGGTGTAGCTTTTTGATCCGCCACGAATGTACTCCTCCTCTATTTCTGTAGGTTCATTATAGCGATCGTCCTTCGAAAAAATCGAGTGCTAATGCTTTGCAAATTACGGTACAAAGGTCAGGTTCTTGATGACAATGTTGTCAAAATCACCTCTGAAGTCTTTGTTCTCAGTCCATACTCGCATGGTTTTTTCACGCAGTGGGAAGATCACCATACTACCTTCTTGATCTTTTTTGAGTAATCCATCAAGACGCGCACCAGTTACGCCAGACACAGATACTGAAGTAGCTTTAAGTTCACCTTTTTTAACCTGTGCATCGTATTTCTTCAACTCTGTTGAATAGGCGCCTCGTACTAGGCTCATTCTGAGCGCATAGTTAACGTCGTCTGCAGGAACAAAGTTAGGGTGACCGTAATAGTCCATGGTTGCGTCTTTTGCAACCTTTACATAACTGCTCCATGTTTTTGGAAACTTAAGTACAACCGAACCAGATTCAGCCGGTGATGTATATTGCTTCAAAGGCTGTTTTTCTCGCTCGGTAAATTCAGCTTCAAGCTTTTCTTTTTGCGCGGTCTCCGCCTCAGTAACTGCCTCGGCAATAATTGGTTCGTTCTTATCCCTCTGTTCAACATATTGGTTATGATACATAACTGAAATGATGCTCAGTGCAATAACTGCAACGGTCAGTAATGTGACTGGAATCACCAATAAGCTAATGGCGCCTTTTTGATCAATTTTTTTCTCTGAAAACATAAGCATACTTTATCTTAAATTCGGCTATGGCGCAAGATTCATCAAAGAAACACCCGTCTTCCCTGTCTGTCATCCTGAACTTGATTCAGGATCTAATCAATAACTGGATCCTGAATCAAGTTCAGGATGACACCGGGGGATATGAAATTAAAATTCCTGTCAGTACTTATACAAATAAAGAGCACCGTCTGCTTTTGAAGGCTTCTTTTCAGAAATCTGAAATGTGTAGCTTACGAGTCGTCCATCTGAAAGCTCTTTAGTAAGCTTTTCATGCAATTTACTCATATATGGGTCTAGCAAAAATACGAACACCCCCTTGGTGCCGCGCGGAAGTGGGACATTCCAAAAATTGCGACAATATATATGTACCTGAGTGCCAAAGCGCAGTGTACGTAGTTTAGAAACAAACCACACAAATGGATTAAGCTCATAACCATAACAGACTAGGCCACGACGCGCTGCTTCAATAAGCACTGCCCCATCACCTGAACCAAGATCTACAAACACCTCGCCCTTCTTCAGGTTCAGAAGATCAAGCGCTTGTTTAGCCTGCGCCCTGCGAGTCGGAAGATACGGAGCGCCAAACAGCAGTACAAATCCAAACGGCAAAACAAACAAACAAGCTAGCAACCAGATGATCATTTTTCGAACTTTTGCTTAATAATTTCTACATTATTTTTAGCTTTTTCGAGCAGTTCTTCTACCTCTTTTGCAAGTTGCAGAGCCTCTTCGTACTTTTTCAGTGATTCTTCAATGGTTATTTCTTCCGATTCAAACCATGTGAGTAACAATTCTAATTTTTCTAGTTTCTCTGCAACCGTTTCACGTTGAGCTGACATGTGTTACCTTCGCCTTCGCTTCACCATCTTGAAATTGAACTGCTATATCATCACCTATTGTAACATTTGAAATACTACTAACCGGGGTGTCGCCTTTTCTAACCAAACTGTATCCCCGGCGCAATACTTGATTAGGATCAAGTTGGCCTAGTGTGCGTCGAATTGAACTTAGCGTACTTAATTGTCTTTCAAAATATATATCTAGAGATCTGTTAATAGCAGTTTGAACATTTTCAAGATCTTCTTCAAATACCCGAATCGCTGCTTGCACACCGTTACCAGCGGTTGTCGCTATCCGCTCGGCATGATGTAAAATTTCACTTTTATCAGGCACCAATAGTTCAGCCGCATTACTGGGCGTCGCGGCCCGTACGTCGGAAGCCAAATCCACCAAGCTGATGTCCACTTCGTGTCCGACGCCAACAATGGTTGGCGTTCTGCTAGACGCAACCGCGCGGACAACATCTTCATGATTAAATGCCGCTAAATCATCAGCGCTACCACCGCCGCGAATAATTGCAATTACATCAAGGGGTTCGGCAAGTTCATTCAAATGGTTAATTGCGCCCACAATCTGGCCCGGCGCATTCATGCCCTGCACTGTTACGTCGGTGAGCACAATGCTAAGCCCTCCCCAGCGGTTGTTTATAATTTTAATGAAGTCCGCATAGCCAGCTGCTCCGGAAGAGCTTACAACGCCGATTCGAACCGGAAAACGTGGCAATGGCCTTTTGCGCGCTTCATCAAAAAGTCCTTCTGCCTGAAGCTTAGACTTTAAAATTTCGAACGATTTTTTCAAGCTTCCCTCACCCACCGGCAT
>OEIV010000244.1_pt1 | contig 33731 bp, 36 predicted proteins | sample 1539231 | NCBI WGS metagenome assembly OEIV01 (sample SAMN03794762, study PRJEB22550) | activated sludge metagenome | feature: wastewater treatment plant; material: activated sludge; isolation source: Wastewater treatment plant of a petroleum refinery complex | place: Argentina: Buenos Aires ... | reverse complement strand
CTAAAGCTGCAGTTCTGCCGATGGACCTGCCTACACAATAAAAAAAACATAAACAACAAAAACAAAAAGGAGGATTTATGTACCCGCCACCCTATTATGGATATTCTTATCCACCCCCACCACCACCAGAAAAAGAGGATAAAAGCAGCAACTTTCTGTCTATTATAGGAGCGATAGTAATAATCCTCCTTTTAGGCTTTGGTGGTAGATATCTGGTCCAGTACTATATAAATAATATAGAAACTAAGACCATTACAGCTACGACAACGGATACTGTTGTAGTTAAGAAGTACGAAGAAGAGTATCCAAATAAACCAAAAAAAGATAAAGGTAAAGATACCTCAGTTACAGTAAAGCCAATTGCTACTGCCCCTATCTCTGCTCCTGTGGTAAAAACAGTTGCTGCTCCTGTAGTTAAGCCTGCCCCTCTTCCTACTCCTACTATTAAGTGGGCTAGTGTAACGAATGCAGTAGTAGCTAAACGTTTAAATTACAAAACTGTTAAAGTGAAAAGCATTTACATCTACAGTACAGGTGTATTCACAAAAGGGTCTAATATACAAGAATACGTAGCTTATCTTAACAAAAAAGATACCAAAGTTATGTACCATTACCTTGTTAATAACAATAGGATCCTAAACGTATATCCAGAGAAGTTACAAGCAGCACACGGTAGCGTATGGGCAAATGAAAACGCAATTAGCATTGCGATATCACCTAATCAAATGAGTACTGCTGAAATGCAAACTGCAATCATGAATACAGCTAAACTAACTGCCGATTTGTGTAAAAAATATAATTTAAAAAGCTCGCAAATCGAAAAAGGTGAAAATGCGGGCGTACTAAATAACTCTGCAAAATGGAAAGCATTCATAGCATTAGTAGACATATACTTATCCAAATGACCCTAAAATTAATAATAGTGGGATTGGATATATTGCTATGGAGCAGAATACCAAGATTGGAGTATAGAGCTGGACCTAATTTCGTATTTATGATTTGCTGGATCATTAGTTTACAATTAATCTATTTAATATATGCTACGATTGATGATTATGTTGCAAAACATGAACCCGAATAAGGAAAAGAATGATAGAGTTGCAATCATAGTAAAGAACCTATACTTTTCCAGCAGAACGATGCAAGCCATGTTATACCTATACCATGTAAAAATGTTAATTCCTGGATCAAGACCTACCCACTCTCTTTTAAGTTCACTAGTATCAATTACAGATAACTGTACAGTGGTGTTTATGGTCAGTCTAAACGAAGGGAAAACAAAAGAAAAGCACTACATCTATCCAAATGATTCTCAACATGAGAGGATTGGAGTGCTACATAACGTATTTAATGGCTTTTTAACCTACAATAAAGCATGGTTAAAACTGATGAGAATGTCCGAATACCAACAATAAAATGCAGATAAAAATAAGTCTGTTCGACATAAACCTTCCTAGACCGTTAGTACCTAAATGCGTAATGTACTTACCTTACATGTTTAGTTGGAGCATTTTTAATCCATTAAGCGTGGACAATAAACTTGAGTTGGAAGTGCGTATAGGTACAGAGGTTATAAATAAATTGGTTAGACTGCTATGTAAACATATGAAAACGAATGTAACAGTAGGTAGACTGCAATCCGATAAGTGGAGAGCGCCTACATTAGTAAAAATTAGCGAACTAACTTCTTATGAAGCTTCCGAGTTACTCAGTCATCTTAGTTACCTATTACAAGGTAGCTGCCCACCAATACGTACAAATATAGTATATATGGGTCAACAGCTTGACCAATCAGAAGTGGTTAAAATACTAACAACAAAAGTACTTCTTTTTGATAACGTTTTGAAAGTTGATTTTGAATAATGGTAGCAACAATAGAACTTTACGCTAATTACAATTCGGATTACATAGTAGTAACGGTACCGGATGTATGGTTTTCTAGCGATACTCCTGCAAATAAGGTGATGAGTATCTGCAATACAGAAAGAGTTGATCCTTCAGCTATATCAATAGCAGCACTTCCGCAAGAAACCAAAACTATTTTACGAGCTTTATTGGTAGAATTATTGCACAACTATTCGTACAATGTAGCATCAAAAAAGGGCTACAATTTTAGTACAATGGGGCTACTTGCAACCAATGAACTTATGTACACAATAGTTGAGCAAGAAGGCTATTTCTTACATTTTAGATTAACAAAATAAAATAATGGAAATAAGAATAACTATACTTGACAACAACGACAATACTTACATTATCGTAGTACCAAGATTTTTTTTCTTTTATTTTAGTGTAGGAATTAAACCTGACTACGATAAAGCAGTTTTGCGCTGCATTTGGGCTACAGATGTGTTTAAAGTGTTTCTACGTTATTACGTCGCAACCAATAAAGAAGGCAAATATCAAAATATACCCTTATTCGATATGGTAAAAGACGATTTATACGCATTAGTAAATCAATTATTTGAGTTAATAGTGCTAAATAAGCGTAGATTACATTGCAGATATACACACAGCAACGTTACAGTTAGGCAATTCGCAGATAACGACGAACTGTCTAAATTCCTACAAAGAATTATATTAGAAGACTACTTTTTCTTAAACGTACAAATCACGTAATGGAGGTATTAATTGAATTTATAGAAGAATCAAAGCATTCAAGTGAAGTCTTCTCACCATTAGATTTGCAACGCACCAGAGTACATAGTCTAATGTTTGCAGATTACTACTTCTCTGAAACGGGGTCAAGAACAGATTTACTCCGTATACTGAACAAGTATGTATTTCATGCCAATAAAGGAAGAGGTAGAGTATATTCTCATTTAACCCAACATAAACCACCAGAACTACGCCAATTTGAATACACTATAACAATTCATACAGCTCAAATAAGACGTGAATTACGAACAGTTATGACAGGTTTAATTGCAGATAGTGTGCACACAAATACAGCGACACTTATAAGTAACCAAGTGAATACAAATGATTACCACGAAGTAAAGCAGTATTTTAAATCTATGTTTTTCAAGGGCGTAAGCATAAAAACCAACTACAAATGAAAGCCTACGTTTGTTTAGCAAAAGCACATGTTCTAAACAATGCAGAACGATTTGCCAGAGATGATGTAGATTGGGGGTTTATAAATGCTATGCTGGTGGACGGCTATTTGGCACAAGAAGACTTCAGATCTGCGTTGTCAGATACTTATATTGTAATAGAAGACTTTTACTTTTCGTCTATTTTGCCGTATGATAATTTACTTTCCAACGAAGATGATGAAACATTTGGATTAGTAGATTATTATATAATTATACAATCATTCTTTTGTTGCAGTACATTTGGAGTAAACGCTCAAAATAATCAATACAGATTTAAGGCATACACTCTACTACAAGATGAAACAGCAAAAGAAGTATTTCTACGTGCATTTACACGAATAGGTGTTAGTTATGGGTATGTAAGTGCATTCTTTGTTGAAAATAGAAGCATTGATTTTATGCCTATGACCGACCCAAAAGTTGATAATATTGTACACAGGCTAAAAGAATATACTGGTACTTATGTTGCATATTTAATATTAACGGGATGACAGCGAAAATATATGTAATTCCTTATGGAGGAATTATAGTAAACAATAACCGAGTAAAAGCATTGACAATAGTGCAGCATTTTGAGATAAGTAGTAGTAATGATAAGTTTAGTTTGGAACTTTACGAACACATGAAAACCAATCTAACCTTAGCAAAAGATTACTACTTTTCAAGTACATCTAAACAAGCTGCACTGCTACACTCACTAACTCTTATCTTAGGGGCAAAAGCAGTCCAAATCGAAAAGATTAGAAATGTATTTATACGCCAACTAGAAAAAACATACAGTGAAAAAACAGTCAATCATGTAAAGTCTATGTTTGACATACACAAACAAGGTTACATAATTTTCAGGCTATCAAAATAAACAAAATGAACACAGACATTGAAGAAAAACTGGATTTAGAGATATCTGATCCATTACAAGCAGTATTGGATAGCATTACAGGAGATACAAGTGTAGCTTGTATACCGAACGAAGTAATGCCTTATATCTTTGAAGAGTCAATTCCTATACCTACTGTTGTTGAAGGTGACAATACCTATGTTGTAGTACCAAAACAATTCGTAAGTATATACGGAGTTGGATTATCACAAGCTAGGTTGGAAATTAAAGAAAGAGCTTTAAAATTCAACAAAAAGCTATCAATGCAAGATGTAGCACAAATACGAAGTAAGTATACAATACAAGAAGACGCTGTCTCAGAGCTATGGACTTACTATCAAGACTGCTTACAAGAATTTGCTAAGATATTTGCAGATGTAGACCACTTCACAGCATTACAATCGGATATAGCAAAACAAGTATATTACTATTTTGCTAAATTTGATGTGGAAGTGTATGTGTGGATATCTGAGAACACAAAGTACCGCCCTTCTACCTACAATCTAAACGTATCTTGTCCTCAATCAAATTCTTTGTTTTACCCTACCGTTGAAGCAAATGGTGTAGAGCTAATAAAAGAATTGGTAAAAGACGAAAAAGAACAAAATCTAGAAATAAGCGAGTTTAAATCACTTATTAATAGGTTTAAAGCAGAAGAGCAAGTAAATTTTATTATGCGCAGTGTCGAAAACGATTTAACGCAAAAGTGCCACACAGCAAAAAACGAAGCTGATGTTGCATTTAACAGGTTTAAATCTTATACCCAGCAGCACACGCAGCACCAATTGCAACATTTAGGACTACCAAAACGCAAAGAGCAGATTTTAAACTTTATGCGTTCTGCCCATCCATTTGTACATGCAGATATTATCTATGTAGATAATGTGCCAGCATTAGTGCTTATAACGCCTTGGAACATAGCAAAAAGCGTAAAACAGACGGGCGGCTCAAAAATGTCAGAGAGATTACTACCACCGTTTGCATTTATCATTAAGAATATATTTGACCCAATTGCGGCACGTAAATTTTGTATTGCACGTATAGTAGAATATAGAGTTGGGGAAATAGATTATGGTAAATCAATACACCAGTATTATACCCAGTACAAGTTAAAAACTACGCAATCTAACATGATCGCTCCATTACCACATGCTTTAGGAAGTGGTTTTGATGGTGTAAGTGTTGTTGATAACAAAATAACATTAACAGGTTATGGTTGGCAGTATGATATATGTGTATCTGATGCAGAAAAATTTATGCAAAACTATTACAAAGCGGTAGCATCTTACGATACTTCTTTTAATTGTTTTGCACAACTTTTAAATGTGGTTAATTACGACCTTAGTGATTCGGCTGGCGGAAGAGCTAAAGCTTTAGCGCCACTATCATTTGAAAGTGGTAATAGAATATTACGTGCAGCTGCAAACAAAGACATGAGCATAAACTTTATAACTGACCCAGAAAGAGTACTGGATACGTATAAATTACTCAGTCCAGAAGAAAGACTGCTAATGGAAAAGTGCTTTAGCCCAAACTCTCCATTAGAAATACGTTCTATGTATTGGCCTAATGGAATTAAGCCTAATTTAGAGGCAAGCGTAACAGAAGAACAAGAAGATTTTAGTGATATTCAATAACAAAACCAAAAAAAACACAATGAGTTATTTAAAACAGCAAGTACAACAAGTACAGAAATTCCAATCAGGAGTTGCATCAGTAACAAAAGCTCCAGAACTAATATTTGCAGCAGAAGCATGGCTAATGCTATATATGTTAATTCATATGAGCAGTCGTAGTAGCAGAACAGATGGCAGTAATATATTTACTCCATACAAAAGTACACCAAGTATTGTTGGTAGTGAATCTGGTGCTATATTTGTAGGGTATTTAGTAATTGGCACTAACAAAATATATGTGCCATTTATACCTGTAACAAAACAGCGTTCAGTAGGCATGTTAGTACAATTCCCTCCAAATGAACGTTCACGTGTTGAACAAGTATGCAGAGAATACGCAGAAGCTAATATGCCAGAATTTCTAAACACTGCACACTTTACTCCTATTACATGTATGTTTCATCATCATGTAGATATGGCACCAAGTATGAGCGGTAATTTGGATATCACTAACAATATGTACTCTAATGCTAGCCCAGCAAACGATGGGGAAAGCTTTAAAGTCAATACTAGTAGTGGCAGAGCACCCCATATCTCACTAATAGGCTGTATTTCAGGTCTAAAAGACTTTAATATGGACTATGTAGATGTAGAAACAAGTGTGGAAATGGAAAGTGTTGAAAGTAATCACTTCTTTCTGATTTATAATTCACCATCTCAACAAACGTTATCATTCCGTCCATATGTACGTGTGCCAGATACTGATGGAATCCCAATCATCACTAATTCTGACATTATCGATGAAAGCGAAGCGGAAGCTGCCGAAGGTAAATTGGTACAACTAGATTTAGAGATAACGACAGAAACCATGTTTGGTAGCTCAAGCATGTTTAAAAGAAATGCGCCACTTCTGTCAAACGAGCGTATAACTAGATATACAGTATATTCCGCATACTTGCAACTAATACCCAACGCATTAGATAGTATAAGCATGATGCGTAATTATCCTGTTGCTAACTTAATAGGGTTAATGGAAAACCATATACTCTCAACTGCAATTGCGCTTACTGATGAAGAAGAACTAAAAAAGAACCCAAAAGGTGGGGTAGGTTCAAATGCAGAGGTTTATAATTTTGTACAAGAACTTTTAAAGTAAAAAGAAACACTAATGAATTTAGTAGAAATGAACACAAGCGCCAATGGCGTATTCTCTATTGACGTAGAAGCATTGAAGAAATGTGGTGTAGACGAACAAAAATCTGACGTAGATGAACGGAAATCTGGTGCAGATGGTATATTGGTTATTGGAATAGGTAATATCGGCGGTAAAATAGCTGATTTACTTCTAAGGTCTGGCTTACCCCCTACCATGCTACAAATTGTAGATGGTGACACAGTGGAAGCCCACAATATTCCAAATCAACTTTGCGGAACAGTGGAAGGTGTACCAAAAGTAACAGGCTTTAAACGTGCTATCGCAACAACACTAGGCAGATCTACTGGAGAAGCAATTGTATCGCACAAACTATTCCTTGGATCAGATGAATACCCGATACAAAGACAAATAGAAATGTGCGAAAACAAAATAATTGTGTTTGCAATTGACAACACAGAATGCGTAAAAGACATCTACAATAACATCATAAGCAAGGCAGAAAACATACCTTTGATTATTGTAGGCAACTTCTCACGCTTTCTACGCGCAAAGAAAGGCTCAGGAGCGATAGGAGCAGTAACAATGCTACCAGGCAAAGGGTATTATAGGAGCTTCTTTAACAACTTTTACCAAAATGGTAAGCTTTACAAAGAAGAAGAACCCAGTGCTTGTAGATTGCCTAATGCTTCTTTTGCAGGCTCAGTTGTAGCTAATTTGTTAGTTGGTAGATTGTTGAACTATTTACGTAGTTTAAACGAACAGCTGCCAATAGAGGTTATTAATAGTCCGGAAGCTATGGCGTACGCAGTTGGACAAAACCTAACTGTAAACGAAGATGAAGAGGTAACAACTTATCCACTTGAGCATTCAGTGGTAAACTTAACTGTGAACTTGCACACAGGTTTAACAACACCATCAGTGTTATATGCAAGTAATGATTTTGATCCTATTGATTAACAAAAAAAAATAAAACTAAACAATGAGTATCTTTCAAAAAAAAGTACAGGCTGACAGCCCATTTAAGACTAATTCCGCATTCGGAACTCCCGTATTCAATGCTAACGCAACTGCTGGTATGCACAGACCAAAAAACCGAGAGCTATTTGTTACGGATAGAAGTAGTACAACTACAAAATGCCTTATTTCAGACAAGGACGATAGAATTTGGAATGTAGCAGAGCTTATAACTACAGGTCTAAAAACAATTATTAATGCAATGCCTCGCCCACTTGCGTTATTTCAAGATTTAGACTTGACAGATGTAAGTCAAATTCATGACCCTAACAGTGAAGCAAGAAAACTGCACGCACAGATTAACAGTCCAAGACAAATACGTACAAATGGTGACAAACGAGATTACAGATTTGGAGTCTACTTTTTAGACATAAATAACAAATTTGTAGTGCCTACGATAAACGGAGTAGAGTTGGCAACACGTATAGAAATTCCGTCTATCAATGAAGGCAAACCATTTGTGATTTTGGACGTAATGGAGCATCCAGACGCCTGTATTGACCTAACTAGAGTTAAGTACATCAAAACCTTAACACCTACAACAAGTTTAGCGGCAATTTCGCCGTGTGATATAAAAAACTAATTAAAAAAAATGGAGAACGCAACACCAAACCAGTTCGAGGGAAAAAAGAGTGAAACTGGGCCTGTAAGCTCAGTTAAAGGCAATCGTCGTTGGATTGCAAGTTTTGTATGGGATTTAGTAAATGCAGTAGAAACGCACCCTAATTTAGCAGTAGAAGTAAAATCTCAGCTAATTGGTGGATTACGTGCGATGTTTGTTGTGTTGAAGAACTTAGCTAAACACCATGTGCCTATCACAAGTGATAGAAAAGTGGTGGAAAATCCAAATCGTCCGCCTAGAGAGTTGGTGGATAATGATGGAAATGTGACACATTTAGAAATACCTGTGACACCGATCGTAACTCTCATTGTACCTATTGTTAACGATTTATCTAATCACTTAACCGATTTCAATGAAAAAAATAACATTCCTCCTCGCGTTTAGTTTATTATTTGCTGCGTGCAGTAATCCGCAGCCTTTACAGTATGCTGACGATGCAACTGTAACAGAAGAAAATACTTTGGTAACTGATACTTTGGAAACCGATACAGTAAAAAGTACCAATCCAGCCCCACCAACTACAGCAAGTTGGGACACAGTGTGTACAGTCAAAACACCAAAAGTGGAGCCATTGATAAAACCAGAAGTAAAAGAAACTAAGGTTGCGCCAAAGAAAAGTGTGAGTACTTCTCACACATATATCGTACAAAAAGGCGATACAAAGTACTCAATTTCCAAAAGATTAAATTATCCAATTGAAAAATTGGTAATTTCTAATCCGAATTGGAAGAAAAAAGACTTTGTGCTTTCACCAGGGCAAACTGTTTATTATTGGAAAATAGAAAACTAGTTGCCTCATCAACCATAATGATTTAGATTTGCAGAAAGAGTAGGAGCAATCTTACTATTATTCACGAAATTAAATTATTATGGAATTTGTTACAAATGAAGACAAAAGTTTAGTCTACGAACTATGTGTAGAACCATTAACTCTAATCTTCAATCTCTTCATCAAATTGAAATGGCTAATGAAACTATCAACAGCCTTAGCATTATTTATTGCTTTTACCTTATACGCAGCATCTCCAACTATTGGATTTACAATTGGATGTGTAGAGCAACTAGCCCCAGCAGAGGTTAAAAAGGTAAAGCAAGTACAGATTGCAAAGTACGAGAAAGAACTAATTCATACAACACAAGATTTTATTAAAGTTATGTTACCTCTTGTGCAAGAAGCTCATGCTGCTGCAATCGCTAACGGATATAAAGTGCCTAAAATATCTGTAACACTGGCACAAGCAATTTTAGAAAGCAGGTCAGGTAAATCAAGGTTGTTCAGAACCTCAAACAATGCATTTGGTATAAAAGCCAACGAAGCATGGCTAAAAGCAGGTAAACCAATTGTAAGATTTACTGACGATGCGCCTAATGAAGCTTTCTGTAAATTCAAGTCAGTGGAAACAAGTATTTATGGGCATGTTGTAACACTCAACAAATCAATATATGTTAGGCAAGGCGTATTCAAAGCTACAACAGCAAGAGAACAGATAACTGCAATTAAAGCTGCTGGTTACGCTACTGACCGACATTACGTGAGAACAGTGATGCAGAACATAAAAGTTTATAACTTAACTCAATACGACATCTAATGAAATTAGTTCATTTCGTAGTAGCATTCATCATTATATTAACCATCTACAATACCGACTATAAAGTCGTTACAGGTGAAGGTTTTTATACAAAAGAATCTTTAGATTCGCTTACTCAACAAGTTGGATTTCTTTCAAGAAATGAAGATGGTAATCCAATAGACATCAATCTAATAAACGTAGAAGGCGACGACACCTTATCGCCTCAATCTAACATTAACGTTAAGTACTTCTATCATGTAGAATTACATATGTTACCTAAAAGTTTATTTGATAGATTCAAAGTGGTGAGTAATAAGTAGAAAAAAAAACGTAAATAACCAAAAAAAGGGTAAAATGAATATACCTATCATTAAACACAGAGTAGTAAAAGTTCCTGTTATAGCAATTGATATCAATGCAAGTTCGCAAACTAACACGTTTACGGAAACATTGTATGTGACTAACATGGAAAACACACTTGTTGAAAGAGAACAAGATGTAGTATTTGGTACAGGCAAAATCAAGGTAAAGAGCCTCGATTTCGCCAAAGTAGGGCTAAGTGAAACTCCACAGATAGTTGGAGGATCAAACATTCCCTTAGTACTTACACGAGAAAATACCTATACTACAATATTGTTTCGCCAACACATCGAAGGGCTACTGAAAAAACGTTACCCTAGATACAGAGTTGAGTTCAAAGTAAGCACTAACGTAGAAACTATTCAAGCGTATAACAACACTGTGCCTTTGTATAACTTTGTACAAGTAGCAGTATCAGATGACCCTAATAACCTATATGTGCAGATTTACGACATTCCAACACATAGTGGCAGAATGTTGTGCGGGTATTCTGAATTTGAAGAGTTTGCAGAAAGCATTGGTGTCGATTCTAAGTCAGCGCTTATACAACTGGCTTATTACTACCGTCTGCTTGATGCTGAAACAACTAGAAGACGCATACAAAACGACATTAACAACTTTGGTACAACAAAGCTAAAAAACAGTATGCGAGAATTTGCAGGTAAAGATGTGGACAATATCCAAATAGTAACAGCTGGTGTATGTATACAGCTTAGTGAAACATATAACCTTAGTGTAGAACTTGCCGGCAATGCAACTATACCTATTACATTTGTTATCGACGAACTAAACGAACAAATAACTAACGATGTGGAAATACACCCCGACATCGCAAGTACTGACGAAGTTACCCCAGAAATCAAAGTCTGGTCAAGAAATAATAAATTGGTTCAACGATCTTAGTGTATGCGCAATTGACACCGAAACAACAGGCTTAGACTTTAGAACTGATAAAGTTTTATTAGTCAGTCTTAGTGATGGTGTAATTGCATATGTTTTAACGATTGACGATTTTGTAACAATATGGAACTCAGTTGACAAAAGTAATAGAGATTCAATCTTATACATAGGTCACAATATAAAATTTGATTTGACTATGCTTAAGAATTACGGAGTGGAACTGCCCAAAGTTTATGATACGCAGCAAATGCACATAATACTGTTTAAGGGGTTTGATAAACCGAGTAATCTTGCAGCAGTAGCTGAACAATATTTTAACGTCCACCTATCCAAAGTTGAACAGAAAAGTTTTGCCAATATGGGAACCACAGAGTTCACCAATGAGCAATTAATATATGCAGCTAATGATACCTTACTACTTCCTAAACTACGTGAGAAACAGCTATCAGGCATTACGAAATTCAAGATGGAGCGTTTAGCTGACATTGAGAATCGGTTCACAGTGTGCTTGGCAGATATGGAATATCATGGAGTCTTAATCGACAAGGACAAACTACAAGCTAATATAGATGCAAACACAGAATTGTACAAAAAGGTCGAAACAGAGCTCTATTCTGTACTACAAGAATTATTTGATGAAGTGCCTAGTCTTTATGATATTCAGTTTACTAAAACTATCAAGTATGATAAACAGGTAGAATTAGAAACAGAAGTAATAGAAACAAAAACAAAAATCAAAAATTCAAACAGTCTTAATAACTTTCCCTTCAGATCCGCAGTACAATTGAAGCTGCTATTGCAGCATTTGGAGTTGCCCATAAAAAGTGTCGGTAAAGAAGAATTAGAAAAGTATCTGCAGAGTGCAGATATTGACCCTTATAACTTGACAGAAGAGGCGAAGAATAAAGTGGAAAATAGTACCGTATTACGATTTGTTAGTAAGCTACTTACTCAAAAGAAACTTGCAAAGCAAATTAGTACTTACGGTACTAGTTTTCTGCAACTACTGGATGAAAATAACATAATGCGATCAGACTTTAAGCAGAATTTTCCTACGACTGGCAGAATTTCATCTGGTGATAAAACCTATACCGAAACAAATAAGAATGGCGGGCAAACTAAACGCAGCTTAAAGTTCGGTACCAATTTACAAAATTTACCTAAAACAAATGCAGTAAGAAACTGCTTTATTGCACCCGAAGGCTATCTATGGGGCAGTTGTGACTTAAATAGTTGTGAAATGCGAATTACAGCAGACAAAAGTAAGGATCCATTGCTCCTATCAACAGTAATGCATGATTACGATATTCACAGCTTACTAGCTACACAGTCTTTTAGGATCATATACAATGATCAGAACTTTGCGGTAAGTAAATCAGTTAATTCTCATTTAAGAAACAAACATAAACCCTGCTTATTTGGTTGCCTTTATGGAGCTGGACCGAGTAGAATAGCAGCCGTTTTAAATATACCTCTTCCTATTGCGAAGAAGGTGTGGCAGTCAATACGAGATACTCTTCATGTAGCCTTTGCATATTTAGAAAAGATAAGTAAAAAGGCTATGCTCGATGGGTATATGATTGCTAATCCACGAACAAATCGTAGAATTTCTATTCCTGAAATCCTAAAAATACAGAAGAAGGATAGAGCAAATTACCGTCCAGAGAAAAGTCTAAATGAAATGTTGTTTAACTTTCCAATTCAGGCTACTAATGCCGATATGATGAAAGAAGCAGCAGGAATAATAGACGACTATTTTAAAACAGAAAGTAACTTAATTTACGCTCCTCGTCAACTATTTCCAGTGCACGATGAAACTAATTTCATATTTCCAGCAAACAGGTTGGACATAGCACAAAACGTACAGAAGATAATGGAAGACGTAGGATCACTTTACTTAACTTCTATTCCAATGAAATCCGATTTAACAATCGATAAGTTTTGGAAAAAGTAAAAAACAAAGAAATAATATTTTTCACAAAAAAAAATTGAATTAACAATGGTAAGAGCGACAAAAACCCTGATTGCAATATCAGGCTTTATTGGAACTATGTTTATCGTACTTCTTGGACCTGCATTAACAGGAGCCAGTTTGGCTATGGGTTGGGAAGTAAGTACAGCAATCCATGAATTGACAGTACAAGCACACCTTATGTTTGGTGATGCAGTAGCAGAAATTAGCTGGTTAACCGCAGCATCGGCAGATTTAGTTATTACTTTGTTGGGTATGTATTTGGCGTACTTAATTGTTCAAAGTGTTATAACAGATGACCCAGAAGGGTTCTTTCACTTAAGCTTATGGGAAGAACAAAAACGTCAATACCTTGCTAATCTTCCAGTAACCCATGTAGATGGACAACGTTCATATTCTGCTTGGTCATATTTCCAAAATGTAAGAGTAGTGCCTCCAAGTACAGGTGCAGATGGCAAAGTAGTACCACGCAGAGAGATTAAACACGGTATAAATGGCTTAGGACTAACAGTAATTGCATTTACTTTAATGTTTACAGCAGCCCTTATAAACTACATAGTATTTGCAGGGTCGTTATATTATGTTGTATTTATGGTATTTATGCTTATCCCATTAGGGGCAGCTATATTTACACAATATACCTACAACGAATTAGGCGTAACAAATAAAGTTGCCTATACCACTGTAATTATCAGTACAATAACTGCACTTTTGTATGCAATTCTTGCGTACTATATCTACAAATATGCATTCGCATACCCGTATGCAAAACTGTTAAATGATCCGTTATGGGTAGCCAAACAATACACAGAACATTTTCCAGCAGATAAAGCTATTAAAAACGGATTGCCAGTAAAAGCATTTGCAGACAATTTAGTAGACTTATGGAACTCAAAACTAATTGTGTTTGCAACCAGACAGCTTATGATGTTTATGTTGGATATTGCAGCAGGTTTGGTATTGCTATTTGGCGGTGAAGGTGCAAGTATTGGTAAAGTAATGCAAATGGCAGGTGCTGTAAATGAAGCTTTATATACAGCTAGTTATACTGATGCTTTACCAACTGAAAAAGTGACAAAAGAAGCACCAAAAGAAGAACGACGACGTGAAGTAGTAACTAACACTCCTATTACCCCTGCACCGCAATCAAATATAGATACGGAATTGAACCCGGAATTATAACGCCAATTGTAGAAAAAATAGTGAGTATGTTGGAAGACATACTCACTTACTTTACAATTGGCGAATCTACGCTGCATAATTATATTGCACATTTAGAAGATGCAATTTACGACATACCTCAACAAGAATTGTTAGACGATTTTCTGCACAACATAACGTCTACATTTGACGATTTTAAAGCCGCAGAAAGAGAAGTCGGTACTGTAGCTGTACAACCTCCCTACAATTTATTGGATAATCCATACGATGCTATTTTAGCGCAGTATGCTAAATTTACCCAGTATTTTGTAGATATAGCAGAGAATTTGCTAGTATCTACAACTGAAATAGGGCATATGGAGAATATATTTGACAAACATCTAAGTCAAAATGTAGCTTTAATGCAAATATCGAATACAATACAAGAAACATTGTTGCAGATTATTGCAAAAGACCTATCCCCTGATGATGTAGATAAAGTGTACATAGAAGAACAAATTGCGATAGCTTTACGACATAAAGAAAGTTATACTGAAAACGCATCTGCTATGCTAACTACACTTAATACACAGTGTACAGTATTAGAATTGGTATTAGATAAACTTACAAGTTCAGTCCCAGAAGATAGAGCAGCTTTGTTAGTAGATGTAGAAGCTATGCTAATGAGCTCTCCTTTCCATCTTCCTGTTGAATTGTTTGTTTCTAACAGTGTTGAAGATGTACAAATAAGTACACTTATAGACGAATTAACAGATATGGTTTCAAGGGTTTATCAAGAATACCCCACAGTTAATGAAATTACAAACGAACTTATGCACTCCGATGTGTTCCGATTAGCAATTGATAACCAAGAAGGCTTCGTAAAAACACTGAACACTTTAAGAAGTGTTTGCAATACTTATTTTAGAGTGTATGCAGATGTAGAAGAAATGCGAACAGACCAAGTAGCATACGAACCAATTGATTTAACTGACCAAACAGTACTGAATGAGCGCATGCAAGTTACTACCCTACTTACAGGAGCACCTTACTTTTTAAGTAGTAATCTTTTTCAGTTGCCAGAGGAAACAATGTTAAATGAAGCCGCTTTAAGACAACAGGCTGCTCAACTATCTGCTTGGTTAGACTTAGTTGCAGACACAGAACAAAACGGTATTAGGTATAACAGTGAGTTTGTAAAGGATATCATCAAATCAATTCAAGACACACCTGCTAACATTTCATATACGAATTACAAAGTATTTAGAATGTGTGCAGATGTAGCAATTAAAGACTTAGAAATAACCGATAACGATTTAATAAACTGGCTAATAGCAACTTCTGAAACTTCGCCTGCACTAGTACAAGCAAAGAATGAAATTATGTCAGGTAAAGCTAAACTTACAACTAAACAATGTGTTATTAAAGATTGGTTACACCACAATGATATGGCAGAACCTAATATTCTTGCTTTTACTGAAACTATGCGAGGAAAATCTAAAAGTTCAAGTAAGTACACAGCTAAATATTTACAAGAAACTTTAGTTTCTGCAACAAAAGCAGTGGCATCTTTGTTTACTATATACCCTATGGCATTCAAGATACAGGAATCTATAAATCCTGTTACGCTTGATCCTAATACTGTATTTTCGTACAGCAAAGTGTTTCCAAACATGTTTAATGTAGTTTATCAAAACAAAGAAGAAGCCAAGGTAGAAAAGCGTATCGCTGATTTAGCTACTTATTTATGTGGACAACTTGTTGGTATAGAATTATCTACTTGGGACGGAGCACGTAACAGTTCTGAAATTCCTGATTTGCCAATTACAACTACGCGTGTAGAGCAACTGTCTGCTTACACTGAAAGGATGAATACCGCCGTCAATAAATTCTTACGCTCAAAAGAGGAATTTGAATCTGCATCAGCAGACGCAGTGCGTGCAACCACAGCTAAGAAACAAGAAGAATTAAAGACTGCTAACTGGGAAGGTAGTGTACAAAGTTTAGATGAACGTATAACCACACTATCTAAAGAAAGAGACGAAAAAGCACGAAACTTAGCGACTATAAATAGCGAAATCGAAACTAGCAACAAAGTTCTTAAATCGGAACATGAGTTAATTACTACACTTAGAGAGTTTAATGAAAAGCTAAAAACATTAAGCAAACAATATGCACAGGCGGGAAATAGCTTTGAAGCTATGACCAGTGACAAAGAATATGTACAATTTATTACAGATAGGCTAGTCACACGCTATTCTCCCAGATTTAAGTTCTTGCTAGATCGTAATCTAAATTACGCTGAATTGTTGGACAAATTAGACGCTGCACATAAAGATGCGAGAACTCAATACAAACAAGTAGTCGCTGTGCTTGAAGCAAGCAAAGAAGAACACGAAAATATAAAACAAGACCTACAAAAAATGCAAGAAAGGTTAGACACTGAAATGGGGCTAAAACGTGAGTTGCACGACGAAGTTGCAAATATGTCAGATATGACCACAACCGTAAACGCAGCTAACATAGCTTTAGACAGAGCTGCACATGCATACGAAATTGCTTCTACCGCCTTAGTGGACCTAACCAAAAACAAAATTGTTCCGATAGTACTAGGCTTTGGGGTTAAGTTTACCCCAGAGTTTTCTGCATTGTTAAAGTAAGTAAAAAGAAAATAGAAAGGAAAACAGAAAAAAAACAAACAAAATGGCAATTTCAAAAGACGAATTGCTATTGTTGTTCCAGAGTAATCCTACTATTGAAAAAGAGTTCTTAATACGAATGCACATAGCAGGTGTAGTTGAGCTGACTAATTTAGAAAGCCCTTCACTTGCTAGTGCATCTATTAAGACTGACTACGCACCTGAGAAGCCCATTGATGTTGACAGCTGGATTGACGACTGGAGGCAGCTTTGGCCTGATGTAATGCAATCTCATAAACATTTGCTCCTATCAAAAGGTAAAGCAGGTGTTAGAGGTAGATGTTTGAAACTTATGACTGAATTTTGTAAGAGGTATAATTATACAAGAGAAGAGATTTTCACAGCTACGACTATGTGGTTGAACGATTTGAAGTTACTTGGCACTAACGGTAGGTTAGCTAAAAACCCAGAAGGTTTTCTTGCGCCGCATGATATGTCAAGACTTGCAAATAAGGATTTTGAATCTGGCGAATTGTATGATTATCTTACAAACAAACTGCACAATAGTGAAGAAAACAATTTTAATGTAATGTATAACGATTTATAATGGGAGTATTAGTTTCAAGAGTTAAAGCTTTTAAGGCTGCACGAGCACGTTTAGCAGCTGGTAATTATAATTGCATACCTTTTAAACCATACTTACCAGACCTCAGTAAAGCCATACCAGGGTTAATTAGGGGCACCTATTGGGCAATCACCTCATTTTCTAATGTAGGTAAAACACCACTCGCCAAATATCTTTTTGTTCTTATTCCACACGATTTTAAAATACAGCATAAGCCCGATCTAAACTTAAAAATACTCTACTTTGCATTAGAAGAGAGTAAGGCTGCATTTTTTGATAGTATTATATGTGCTCACTATGCAGATGTAACAGGTGAAAACATAGACGTACTAACACTAAACGGGTACAGCGATACACCAGTTAAACCTGAAATGTTTGACGTATTAGAAGGTGAAGCATTCAATAATTGGTTTGAAAGTTTTGAAAGCTGTGTAGAAGTAGTTTCACATCTAACAAGTGTTAAGCAAATTGCTGACTATATAGATAACTTTGCTAAAAATCGTGGGGAATATGTTGACGGAAGATACAAACCGAACGATCCAAACGAGTATGTAATTGTAGTTGTAGACCATATAAACTTACTTGACCCTGAGAATACTAATCTTATGGATCAAATGGCTAAATGGTCAAGCTATGCTTTGCAAGAAGGAGTAAAGAAGTTTAATTACATTATGCTGAATGTGCAGCAGCAAGCAGCTGAAGGAGAGAATGCAGTTTACAATAAGTTCAACCAAAATGCAGCTTCGTTAGCTACATTAGGGGACAATAAAAAGACTGCACGTGATTACCATGTAGTACTTGGTTTAGATATGCCACAACGCTATGAAGCAGGATTGAAAGAACATTGTGGATATAAATTAACTGAAATGAGTAACCCTGAACTATACCGAAATATAAGTGGATTAAAGAATCGCTTTGGTAGAGCACAGTTCAGGAAAGGTGTTGAGCTTAATCCTTATTCTTTACAGTTTAAGGAACTAGTAAGAAAAAAACAAAACTAATAAGAACAGACAATGGGAGTATTTGACAGACCGAAGAACAATTTTTATGGGAAAAACAAAATGACACAAACAAATAGAGAAGAACCAAAAATAGCCTTAAAACCTAAAACTAAGCCAAACTCTTTGTTTAGCTTGTCTAATAAGTTTTTAGAGCGCCCAAGAAGTGGAGGTAAAGTAAATGGTGAAGATGTTAGACCAGAAAGTACTTTAGTATCTATGGTATTAGATACCATAAAAGCTTTAGCAAGTGGCAACATAGAACTGTTTATGAATAGTGATGGTAGTATTGACCCTACGATAATGAATGCAGTTGCAAAACAGCTTGCAGTGGGGTATTATAGTGCAATGGAAGGTATTATTGAAGTTAAAACTGAAGCGGACAGAAAAGTAAATTCAGAAGTTTAAAACCAATCAGTAATATAAATTAATGGACAAATTAAAGCTCAAATCCATTGTGATAGACACAATATCAGGATTACAAATTTCAAACCACGTAGAAGCTCAAAAAGTACGTGGTAAACTTAAACAAGATGAATGGAATGATACTGGCATTGACTTTACAAATCTATTCTTTGGGCTTAGGGACTTAGGTTTTACACTTGTGTTGATATTTGGGTTTGAAGGAAGAGGTAAAACGTATGGAATAAAATCACTAAACCCAAGCGAGTATTTATGGTTTAATGCTGACGGTAAGCCGCCAACGTTTAGGTATGACCCTAAAATACCTGAACAAGCAGAAAAAGGTAAGGAATTTAGTAAATGGTACGGTACAATAACAAAGCCAGGTCCACTTATGAAAGTTCCAACTAAAACCAAAAGAATGTCGTTTGATGAGATTTTAAAACAAGTAGCTATGATTAAAGCGTGTGTTAAAACTCCAAACTTAGAAGTCTGCTTTGATGAAAATCCAGTAGCTTTCTTAATTGGACACAGCTTTATGATGAAAGGTCCAGACAATGAACTGTTTGAAACTTTGCGTGTATTAGGCAAAGTATCTACTAAATTTGGTCCTGAATCTACAACTACGATTACAGGTATTGCAGAAGTTAACGTACAAAATGGTAAGCCTGTACACGAATTACGAATACAAACATTAGGACAAGATTCCGCAAGAGCACCAGAAGGTATGTTTGAAGGTTCACATATCCCAAATAGTTATCAGCTGATTGTAGATAGTATTGATGAATATTATGGACATAAAGCACCGAGCACAGAAGAACCAAGCGAACCACAATCGAAACAAAAATAGTGAGTTAGAAAAGAGAAAAAACAGACAAGTAGAAGAAAAAAGCAAAAAAAAAACAAAGAACCAAACAACTCAAAACAACTCATGGCTAATATTTTTGGAGCAGAAAGAATCGTATCTAATGGTGAAGGTAGTGTAGTACTAACAGGACTTGCATTTGGTATTCCAATGTTTATAAACCCTACGCAGGATCAATTAAAATCAATGGGATTTGAAAACGCAAAAGAACCTATTTATGATTTTGTAAAAGAAGGTAAACCGCAAACTAAGATTGACATTTGGTTAAAGATACCATATCGTGAAGAGGAAGTTGGCATATCTCAAATCATTGCAGATGATACTAAGTACAAATACACTACATTTACACTTTGGTCATATTTTGATGACAACGTTTATGAAAAAGGTGCATTTAAAGTAAGTCCTGCAAGTTGCAAAAGTGAGTGGTGGCCTGACAACGACAGAACACAAGTAAAATATCCTAAATTTCCGCCTAATGACCCTGGAATTAAAACAGGTGTTGGTAGAGAACGAGAAGTGTATGGATTTATTGACACTTGGTTATCGTTAGATGTTACTAAATCTCTATACAACATTACTACTCCGTTTATCTCGATGTTAAAAGGCAATTGGAAAGAGATTAACGAAATGTTTAAAGCCAACTTAACTCGTACCGATCGTGCGCCACGTGGCGTTAAAGTGCTTTTAGGAGCAAGAGAACACGAAGGTAATGTATACCAAGATGTTTACACTGGTGTTGTATTAGGCGAAAATGTAACAAACCCAAATTCGCTAATTAGAGAACTTAATCGTACTGCAAACACAGCTTATGCTTGGAATGCACAAGATAAATCAACTGGCAATAATTTCACATTTAAGAAATACGAAGCTCCACAAATGCCCGCACAAAATATCGATCCTACCGAAACTATGAAGGACGACTTACCATTCTAAACTACACTCCATATGGCAGCAACAGATTTGAACATAGAAAACGTACTAAACGCTTTACGTGAGCAGCCTGATTTACAAGTTGCCATAATGGAGGCTACTACTGGATACAAAGTTAATTTAAACGCAAGATATACTTCACCATTCCGTGAAGATAATAATCCTGCGTGCTTTTTTAAGTGGGAAAATGGGCTGTTGAAGTTTAAGGACTTCGCAGCCCACTTCTCATTATCAGGATCAGTATTAGATACTTTGAGATTAAGTAGTGGAAATTCAATGAGTGAAGTGTTGAAATATGTTAACATAAAATATAATCTATGCTTAGGCTACGACCCAGATTTAGATGTGTCTACACGTATGATTCTACCTATTAACAAGTATGAAGCTGCCCCAACTTCGGTACCAGCAATAATTCGTTATGAGAGCTATCATACAGCCTCAGCATTTGATTATTTTTATCAATACGGCATAACAGACGCCTTACTTACGAAGTACTCAGTAAAAGCCTGTAAAACAGTCTGGGTGCAATCTAATAAAGGCACAATAGAAACCTTTCATTGGCAAAATAATAATCCATTATTTCTATACTGTTGGCGTGTAAATGGCAGACTGTTAGATAAGTTTAAAATGTATAGACCGTTGGCACAAAAAGCAGGTAAATGGAGATGCAACACTAATTTGATTGATGATGTTGGTTTAGAAGAACAAACGGTAGACTTCATAACTAGTAGCAGAAAAGATAGAATGGTGTTAGAGTTAGCAGGCTATACAAGCATATGCGCACTAAACGAAATGGCAGTAATTGATACTAATCAATATTCTGCTAAATATACCTTTATGGACAATGATACAGCAGGTATTGCAGCGGCAGCTAAATACAATTTACCTTCTATTTTTGTCCCTAATAGTGCAGACAATAACAATAAACAGATAAAAGACCCAGCAGATTACGCTAAGGTCTTTGGGATTACGGCATTACAAACATTAATAAAAGAACAAATAGCCCATTATGAAGAAATTGATTCAAGCAGTAAACAATAAAGTAAAGACTCTAATACACAGAATACAGTTACACTCCGCTATTCGTGCAACAGTAGCAGCTAGTGACTATGAAAACATTGTTCCATACACATTAGCAATGGCATGGCACAAAAGGTTTTACCAAACTGCTGTTAGCGTAGAAAGTAATAAAATGAAGGTTGGAAGTTATATTGATAATAGAGTATTAGATGAAAACTGGCAACAAATACTCAAAGATGAGTTTGATATTGAGTTTGAAATTGTAAGATTAAAAACCAGTGACGATGTTTGGCAGGAGCGTGTAAATACCACACCAACAAAGAACCGTAAAAATAGAAGTGCGCTTACCAAAGATAAAATAATTGACATACTTAACGATCTTAACGATTCCAAAGCAGATCATAACAGTCCTTGGGGAGAAGATGTGCCAAAAGGAAAGAGCGAAGAATATGTAGACAAGCGTAGTAATAGCACTAATGCTATGTATGTTAACGTAAAGCACAAATTGATCATTAGTGTAATAGAAAGTACTAGAGAAGGTGCCGTATACAATCGTAATTGGTATGATGCTTGTGTTTATGCTCCATTATCAGAACAAAAAATTGCAAACAAGGTAGCGGATAGATTGGATCAATTAAACACGCCAATCTATAAGGTTGAAAAGAATACATCAGAAAAAGAAAACAGTGTAAGTTTACATACAATTGTAGCATATACACAAGGTTTTGGTACTAACAAGATAGACATTGAAAAGAAAGAGTTTGAAGACATAAACTACAACGACACTGTTTGCGTAGCTTTTAAAGCTCTTGTAGCAGCTCTGCAAAATGATGTTAATGGCGTTATCTTACTTCATGGGGTAGCAGGATCAGGTAAATCTACACTACTTAAAATCTTAGTAAATAAAGTAGGAAATACACGTAAAGTTTACAACATTTCGTATAGTTTGTGTTTAAGCTTATTAACTGATCCTATACTTCAGCAGTTCATACGTAACTTATTGGAAGAACCTGCAATACTTTTAATAGAAGATGCAGAGGATTTAATACGTACACGAGATGATGGTACTGGTAACTCAGCTCTAATAAATCTACTTCAATTAACTGATGGTTTGGATACTAGTGGTGCAGCAATTATATTTACTTATAATACTAAGAAAACAATTGACTCTGCATTAAAACGTCCTGGTAGATTACTTGCTGATATTGAAGTTGGTATATTGTCAGCAGAGAAAACAGCTGTACTAGTAAAAAAAGTTGGTGTGCCAGCAGAGGAAGTAAAACCACAAATGACCTTAGCCGAAATCTACAACATAGCTCCAATCACCACAAAAGATATTGGGAATAAAATTGGGTTTAACACTAATGAAACTAAAAAGTAATATATGAATAACCTATCATTTGAAGATTGGAGAACTACATTCTATCCACGTCTTAAATTCCAAGAAAAAAAACAAATCGTCCGTTCTTATACGTATAAAGACTATCTTTGGAACAATGAAGATATATCTATGCAGCATCACAATAAAATATGGTCAGTAGTAAAGCGTGATTTGCCTACTGACGATAGTGAGTTTGACCGCTCATTGCACCTTCAATTAGTAGCAGGTAAAGCACATGATGCACTACATTTCATGGTTACTACATTACCAGTAAAAAACGACGTATTTGTAATTTTAAATTAAAACCTACTAAAATGCAAACCAAAATCACAAAAGAATACGCAGGCTTATTAGGAGCAGCATTAAAGGCAGAAACTCTCTACAAACGAGACAGAAAGTATACAACCGAATTAGAAGCAGAGGATCCTAAACGTACATTAAAAGTAGTTATGTCTTGCCCTACGTGTGGAAAAGATACGCATACATGTGTAGAGAATTGCAGGAATTGTAATACTCCAATTGATTGGTTGAATTTATGTAGAAAGAAAAGATAAAAAAGTGCGAGAACCAACTAAAAACAAGAACGACCCTAAACCAAGAGCTGCTAATCCAAACAGAGATAAAGGGCATAGGTTTGAAAGGGCAGATGTAAACATGCTTAAAAAGAAATACCCTGATGCAGTTACATCAAGGTTAGAATCAAAAGCAGCAGACGCACGTAAGGTAGATATAGTAGGTATTCCCTACTTATGGCAATGTAAATATGGATATCCAAAGGGTATTGATTACCATACTCTACATGCCGATATGCACAGATTAAATCCAAAAAGTAAATTACCTTTATTTATTCATCATAAATTTGGTAGAAAGAAACTTCAAGATTTAGCAGTTGTAAGTGTAAAAGATTTATTAACAATTATTGATAACTACAATACTGAGAAAGAACTAACAATTGACTTATCCACTTTCTTAGTTGTTGTGCCATTTAACGAAATTAAAGATTATGTTTGAATACGAAGGAGAAATACTGCCAACAGATTGGTTGCCTAGTTCACCAGCTGAAACAGATGAGATTCAAGAAGTTACTATGCCAAGTGATACTGAGTATAGAAAAGATCCTGCAATTAGCCAATCTTTTCTGAAAAGTAATTATTGGTCACCTGGTAATTTCACAGATGATAAATACACACCTAAGCATTACTTCTCTATTGGTGGAGGAGTAGATTGTATGCTTACAACCAATGAGTTTGATAACCAATATTACCTTAGTCTTGCACCAACACCAAGCGATTCGTTGCTTAAAGTAGTTAATTATTTACTCTTAAACGAATTAAATTGGACAGACGAAAATCTATTAGCAGCAAGAGCAGAGTTTGGGCTATACCCAACTTATGGAGATGAAGCTGCAATTCGTAATCTTAGTAAAATCAAAGACTATTACGATGAAAAGATTGCAAACAAAGGTAAAGTTGCATTATCTAGACAACAGATGGATATTATAGAAGCGATTGTGTACAGCTTTAAAAACAATGCAAGAACAAAACGCTACTTCTTACCATCTACTGACGATGTTAAAATCTACTATCAATTACAGGTATACTTCAACCACAATGGAGTAGACTTAAAAGGTATGCTAGATTTAGTTGTTATAGATTATGTAAATCGTACTATTGAACCATTTGATATTAAAACTACTGGTAAACCTGTAAGAGCATTTACTAGTAGCATTCAAACTTATGGCTACAATATACAAGCTGCACAATACACTCTTGGTTTACAATACGCTGCAAATAACCAAGCAGTGCTGAAAGTTGGTAATGATGTTTTAGATTTGAATATACTTGGTTTTGAAGTAAAACCTTTCAAATTTATTGTTCAAACCACAGATCCACGTTTACTATTGAGTGGAAATGTTAGTCAACCTCAAATATACCAACTAGATGCTGCACTATTAGTTGAAGGAAGATTTGGCAAAATTGCACAAGCTGCACCACATAATTGTGATTTATCGCCCTCAACTACTATAAATGATGTACTTATGGTAAAGAACCCAGGCTTAGAACAAATGATCGAAGCTTTTAAATTCCAAAAGCAATTAGAAGCAGAAGGTGATCCAGATGCTTGGGTACTAACAGAACGTGAATTTAAAGACTATAAAAAACGAGGAGCTGTATTAATTCATTAATACATGTCCACTTATGAAGAGCTGTTGTACATAAATACTGCTGAAATGTATTGGTCTAATCCTACGTATAGAAATATGGGAATAATAGAAATAATGGATACATATAAAACAAGTTCATGTTTCTTTATGTGGCGAATGATAGCACATAATTTTCCTAAAAATGTTGCTATGGCAGATTACGATATGACCGTATATACATACATAGATAGCAGTATACGATGTAAAACAGAATCTAACGAAATCTACGTAGTGTTACCGTACTACCAATTTAATTTTGTAGCTAATCAAAACGATAAATACAAAACAGTTTTAAATGATGCTATAAAATGCGTAGACGGAACCAATCTAATCTTAGCGTTTCAAGTACCTGATAAGTATTTAAACGACTACAAACTAATCCTAGAAAGTAGGTACTCTGAAGTATCTAAAGAGTTCCAAACTACTGGCACAGATTCTAGCGTTGCAAATCAAGTAATACAAAAAAGTGCTGGATTAAAACTGCAATGGGAACGTGCCGCAAAGATACTAAAATGCCCTTTGGAAATAATGCTAGCTCCTGACCAATTGTACCCTCCATTCTTACAAGAAAGAGAAACATATTGGTCAGAAAGTAGCATTGAGAAATTGGATCAACTTCTCTCTTTAAACATTTAGTAAGTAAAAAAACTAAAACAATGAATACACAACAATTCGGAATTAACAGTTTAAACATTTCAAAAGCTGCACGTAAATATTTAAAAGCACAAAGAAACCAAAGTGCCGCTTTTCTTGCAGGTTCAGTATATGCAGATATGTTAGAAGAAAACAATGAATACCTATCTACATTTGTCCAAAACGAACGTAATCGTATTGCTATCGAAGCATTTTTAACAGAAAAAGGGTTTACAGAAATTCGCCTTGGTTTAGATTATTTAAACCAAATTATCACTCGTATTCGTATTGCTTTACGTTCTAATGCACGCTGCGCTGAAAATGCTCTACAAAGCGTTTATCTTAGCGATATAGGCGAGATTGACCTAAGTACAATACAATCGCCCACCTTAACAATAGAAGCGTACAGTGAGGCTAAAAACCGCCTTCTCAATGAAGTTTATAAGACTATTGTTGAGATAACAGGTTACGAAGTTGATTTGCCGTACAATGCTAAATTAGATGCAATTGTAGTTGCAATGAATAGAGCTTGGCAAAGTAACAATAGCATAACGGAATTGGAAACAGCTATCAAAAATGCATGTATGCGAGCCAGTACACCAGAACAAGAAGAAGATGGTGAAGAGTTAACTGAAGATGCGTTTGATATAGACGAAGATTTATTTAATAGTATAAACGAGAATTTATTTGATAGAACAAACGAGAACGTATTTGAAGAGCAATAAAACAGAAAAGGAGTGTAACATTTGTTACACTCCTTTTTTTTAGACCTTTATTTAATTATCTTTGTTTGTTTTCTACTGCTTTTTTATTTTTTCTTTTCTATGTACTTTGGGAAAAGTACTGTACTTTTAACAGCTTTTCCAGTATACGTACGATTACTCGTTTTACCATAAATCTGATCAAGTGTTTCCATTAAAGGTTTATATCTCATGGTTGTAGATTTATTATTAGCTTCGTAAAATGCTTTTATATCATCTCTTTCAGCTAATTTAGGGTTGTTCTGTATAGTTTGATATGCGTATTCAGTAGACCCTACATGCCCGCTATCATCGCTCCAGCCCCAAAACATACCATGGTTTCTAGCTACTCCACCAAGGTATAGATAGGGTTCTAAACTTTGTGCTGTATTACCAATTTGCTTTTTACCATTTATAGTTATTTGATAATCAGCAGCTTCACCAAACATATGGTTAGAAATGTTAGTAGCACTTGCACCTTTTGCTACAAGTCCAGCTTGTTGTTGTGCTGTACGTTCCTTTTGGGTTATATTTACCTTAACGTTTGGTCCATATATCTGTTTTAATGTAGCTTCTGTATCAAGTCGTATTTGTTCTGCTTTGTCATAGAAATTAGTTGCTTTGTTTGTTTCAGGAGCAGTTTTTGGCTGTTCTTTTAGATTTCTTGCATCATACGCTGGTCTTGCGCCAATAGTAGGAGCAAGATTATTAAACGTTTTATTAAATTCATTCCCCCAATCAACGGCAGAATTAGTTTCTTGCACAGGAGCAGCAATTTCTTGCTGTGGCACAATGCGTTTTACAGGAGTAGCTTTAACAACTTTTTTAGTTGGAGTAATTGTACGTGTTGCTGGTTTTTTAGTTATTACAGGTTGTACAACAACTTTTGTGTCAATAGGTTCCTTTGTATATGTATCACTTACACCATAAAAAATATCTTTACCGTTCCCATTTTTTATATTACTATAATCTGTATATACTTTATCGTCTATTTTTATACTTTTCTTTTTATCTGTTGCCATTTTATTTTATTTTTTTAGACCTTTAACGAACAGATTTATACTCTGAATCTGCAAGTTCAAATATTTTACGTAATCTTGCTAATAAAGGTACCCAACCTATTGTATAATAAAACATTGGTGTTGTGTCTTTTGAACTGTTTTCACCTACAATTAAATCCCTTGTTTCGTCCATGCCATTACTTAACAGTTTAAACACATCTTCTACAAGTGACCAAACAGGTAAACCGCCACCACCAATCAAACGATTAAAGTCAGTAAATGAATACATAGAAGCAGTTTCACCCCATACTCTATTGAACACTCTGTATGCTTGTCTGCCTACCCAAGTTTGTCTATAATCTGGTTTGCCATCATCATCCCAATCACCGCCTGCAAACATCATAATTATCGCCATCAATGCGAGTACTCTTAACTGATATATTAAAGTTCTTAATTGGTTAATCTTAGCTTGTTGATATTGCTCAAAAGTAATCTCATCACCGTATTGATTTTTAGCTAATTGAGGGTGATTTTCTTTCCAATTTTCAAACCAAATCTTAGCGCCTTCTTGATCTTGTTTAACTTTACTTGTTGTTAAATTTATAAATGGTATTAAATCTACTGCAATATAACCTGCAATTGTAGCAAATCCTTTTGCTATTTCTGCCCATGTTTCATTACCTTTATTTAAGTCTAAGGCTGCTCTGCCAACTGCTGTATATCTGCCTATATCAACAATATCAGTGTTCTTATTGTACATTAAAGGTTTAGTCATTTCATTTATTAAATTAGGTATCCAGTTCCTAAACATGCCCATCATTTTACCTAATAGCTTAACAGAATACAAAGATACATTACGATCAGATTGTGTGCCCATTATACCTTTTTGCACTTCTTGTACAGCATTTCTGTATCTTACAAGCACATCGTCCATTTCTGCTTCTGTAAGTTCTTTGCCTTGATCGTTTACAACTTTAGTGTTAACTTCACCATTTGCACCTTCTGACATACTAAACATATCCCATAATGATTTAGGATTTGGATTAGTTGCACTTTTTAAGTTACTAATATGTCTAAGTTTATTATTTGCATCTAAACCATACGCTTGCGCCATAGATAGTGCAATCGTATCAATATTTAAATCATCTCCATATTCAAATGCAATAAACTGTGAACGCTCAGAAAAGAACTTTTCAATGCCTGAACGAGTAGAAGTTTTCCAACCAGCATGTTTAAAATGGCTTTGTGTATAAGGATCAAATCTATAAAGAAAAGTTTTAACTTTTTTAGCTTCAGCTGTATCACTTTTAAATACTGTCCCTATAATACTGCCTTTGAGTTTTATTGCTGCATTATGCTGCTCCTCTGTAAATACTGCGCCTTTTACTGCACTTATCTTAGTACCTATTCTACCTGCCCAATAAGCTGCAAATGGAGCATAGAGGTTATAGCCTAATACTTTTTTAGCAAATAAAGTTTGTGCAGCCATAATCATCTTTTGAGCTGAATAGCCTCCAATACTTCTATCTTTATCTACAATAACTTTACCATTTATATAGACAGATATATAATCATCAAATGCTTTTACTACATCTTTATCAACTGCACGAGTTTGAGGATTTCCAGCTGGGTCTAATGCAAGTCCACCTGCTTTATTTGTTTGATAAACTTCTGCGTAATCCTGCATTGTATTCTTTAAAGCATGAAGTACGCCTTCTTCTTCTTGTTTGTAGCGGTAAGCATAAGCTCCTCGCATAAAATCCGTTAGTACACGTTGCATATCATAAGATTTAGCCCCAGGAGTTAATTCAGAAGTTACTTTGCCATCAGCGTCTTTGCGTACAGTTTTAAATGGATTTAGGTAGGCTACAGGAATATTACGTATAATATTACCATTACCATCTTGGTATTCAACAACTTCATCTATATTGATTTTTAGGTGAGCCATATACATATTCCAACTAGTTTGCACACCATTTACAACTCCTGCATCACGTATTGCTGTAACTACTTCATTTAGCATATTTGGTATAAAATTAGCAGGTAATACACGGTTATCAAATATACCAAATATCTCTCTTGCTTCACGCATAGATTCAGTCCAGTGTTCGTACCAGTTTAGCAAGTCAGGGTTAGCTTGCATAAATTTATAATGGTCAGTATAATATTGCTGTTTAAATGAATCTTTCCATTCAGTGTTGATATTTATATTCTTTTCATTTAACCATGCGATATTATTATCTATATCACTTTGCTTACGATTAAGTATATATTTACCATCAGAATCATAGGTAACATTATTACTAGTTACAAAGAAATTATTTCTTGCTTCCCAGTCCCTTACTTCTGATAGTAAAGTTGCTACTCTTGTTTTGTATTTAGAATGTTCAGGATCAATACCAAACAGTAATTCATCTTCAAGTCTGGCTATAAAGTTTGCTAAACGTAAATCATAAGATTTCTGCCAAGTGTCTTTTATTTTAAAGTTATCTTTATAGAATTTAGGGTCTTTACTTTTGGCGGCTTTCATTCTTTCTGCTTCCAGTTTAGTTCTAACTTCTGGGTTATAGATAGCTTTTAAATTTCCAGTTTTAAAATTAATGAAGAAATCTCTAAATTTAGCTTCGTCCCAATTATTCCTTTGCATCCAAGTCTTTAACTTAGTAAATATACCTTCAGATTTAGCTAGAAATTTTTCAAAATCTTTTGTTGCTTTAACATCGATCATTGCAACTCTTCTGTGCATTTCATTCAAGAATGGGTTATTTGAATTATTAGCCCCTTGTGTATGAAACTGCATATATGTATCATCTTCAAAGAATACTTTTTTATCAGGAGAAGGCATACCAAGATCAGTACTTAAAGCAAATACAGCTGCATGTTGAGCTTCTTTTAATCCTATTTTAAGCATCTCCATACGTATGTGCAATTGTTTTGCAATCTCTAACGTTTCTATTTTTTGTTCATCACTCATACCAGGAGAGTTATTGATAATATCTGTAGCCATAGACAATAAGTTATTATAATAACTTAACTCACCTCTAACCTTACTTATATTTACAACTCTATTATACTTAGCTTTTATTTCCTTTTCTACTGGATCAACAATATCTTCTACTGTAGTATCTATTTCTTTACCGTCTAGCATTCTTTGTGTTCTTGCAAGTAAGGAATCTAAATATTCAAATGTAGGAGTTAAATTATGAAATAAGGTTACATTGTTTATCATATTATTTATGCTTGCAATCTTTTTACCTATAATCCCTCTACCTTCAGAAGAACGTTCTCTTGCCTGTGCCTGAGCTAAGTCTGACATTTGTCTATTGCTTTGATCCACAAACCCTCTTAAAGATTGATTAGCTAATACTTCCTTACTTATAATTACATTAGTAAGTTTCTTAGCCATACCAGCAGGATTAGCTGTATACATTGTTTCAATATTAGTAACTGAATCTCCACGCGTATCTCCCTTAAGCGCCTGTTCTCGGTAAAGTTGTTTTTTATATTCATCTGAATAGCCTGGTGTACTATATATCTCACGTATCTTTTCATTCTTATTCCAAAATGTAGCAATAGGGACAATACGACTAGTTCTAATAAATTTAGCGCCATACCGTTTCAATAACATATCTTCATATGCAGGTACAGTCTTTTTCCATTTTTCTAAACGTGTATATTCATAACTATTATCACGTGTCACTACTTTTGTATAAGAGATATTCCCTCTACTGTCAGTTGAAGCTATAGATTCTGAGTATTTAGTACTTGGTTCAAATGTTTTATAATCTATATACCCCATAGACATATCTGAATATACAATAACTAAATCCCCTGTACCAGCCAAACTTTCAGATAGTTCTAAATTCATCAGTTTTTGTTCAAATCTAATTACAGGGGCTTTAGTATTGTCTATTTGAGACTGTTCTGCATACACATCATCAACAACTCCCATTGCAGTTATAATCATATTATAAACTGTTAATTTATCAACTTTAAAATCACCTGCGGCTGCTGCTTTATCAAATTCTTTTAACACTTCTTCACTAACTCCGTCAATAGCACCTGTAGAATTGACCAGTTTATTTATAATGCTTGTTATCAATGCTTCAACTTCTCTTTTAACTTTAGGTGAAGTATGTGGTACCCACATATCAGTGCTTTTTTGCTTGTAATCATGATATGCTAGTCCTGCTATTTGCCCTACAGAGTGCAGCAATGTACCTAATTGCATTTGTTTTTTTACGTCCTCTGTCTTTGTTTTATCTACACCACCTTTTGATTTATAAAGCTTATTAGCAATGCTGGACACACGTTCTGCTATCTCTGCCATACGTTTGCCTGAACTCTTTTCAATTATACCATACTTGTTAACAGATTCATCTATAACTAATATATCGTTTGTTAAATCCATTAGTTTAAGTATTTCACCAATAGTAGAAGGCCTTTTATTAGTAAAGCCCATGTAAATTGCATCATTAATTTCTTTTAAATTAGATGTATAAGGTATTGTACATGCCATTATATTTTATTTTTTTTATGTTTATTTTTTATTCTTATTTTAACTACCTTCACATATTTGCTTTACATCAAAGCCTGCATTTTCTAACACCTGTATTTGAGCTTGTTCATCTGCTCCTAATAGCTTCACAGTTTCTCTACTAGCTTTTGATACTCGGTTTTCATTTTCTGCATAGTATGCACTATAATCTACCACAAACTTACTTGTAGGAGTAATATATGTACGATTTTTATTGTAATAATCATAAATACCTTTCGTTGAGTTGTAAGCTCTATACCCCAATGCTGCTTCCATATATCTAGATTTTGTTTCAAGTGGTGCTACCATTGCTCCATGTTCTACTGTAAACCAATCCATAAAGTCTGATACGTATTGATCTACTGCTTGTTTAGCTGCAGTCGCTCCTTTTGCTTTTTCTATGTACCCTATCATTGCATCAAATATTTTAGTTGCATGTGAGAGTGCACTTAAGATACTATTATTGGCAAAATCTACATTATCATTAGGCATAACCTTAATTAAACTATAAGGTGAATTATTTAAACCAGCTTGATAGAGCGTAATTGCAGTGAACATTTTATACAATTCAGGACTAAAAGTTCTAACATCTTCAAAAAGTTCTATTGTATTATTTATACCAGCAGTGGTAGCTGTACGTTCTGCTAATTTAATTAAATCAGTATAGCCATCTAATTGGCGTTCATGCCTATTAAGTTCAAAAAACAAAGTATTTAATAGTCTTTCTGCCATACCTGAACTAACATTAGCAAACATTGAATCAGTAGATGGAGTTCCTGCTTTAATTGATTGTAAAGAAGAGTAAATTTTATTTATCATTGATGGTGCACCATTAAATATTCTATCTGGCGACATTGGTCTTTTATCATCACCAGCAGGTAATACTTGTTGTGCATACGGATTCATTCCATATGTATCATATAGTAGTTTTAATCTAAAGTCATTCTGTGCTCTTGTAACTGTCTTGGTTAACATATCTTTACTTTGAGCATAACCAGTTTCTATTTTTTCTAATAGTAAATCACTTAGACCGTACTTTTCTATATAAAAGAACTTAGAGAATAACTTTTCATAGAATTTTTGCGCTTCAAAGAAACTACTTATAACACTCATAGATTTAGTATTTTTTCTTGGTATTATTTTAGCAGCATCTTCTGCGCTTATTATTGATTCTCCACTAGCGACCTTATCTACTAATTCTCTTTGTATCTTAGCTTCTGCAATTGACCTATGTGGTTTACTGTCTGGTTTAAGTGCTCTGACTACATTTGTATATTCTTTACTTATCTCTATAAGATCCCAGAAGTAAGCTAATTTGAGTACAGGATTTCTTATAAGTATAGTTGGATCACCTTGTACTGTTGGGTGGTTATAATTTAACGTGAAGTGTGCACTTGTTTTTGTAGATTTATCGTAAGGAAAAAAGTTAAG
>OEIV010000243.1_pt1 | contig 33821 bp, 32 predicted proteins | sample 1539231 | NCBI WGS metagenome assembly OEIV01 (sample SAMN03794762, study PRJEB22550) | activated sludge metagenome | feature: wastewater treatment plant; material: activated sludge; isolation source: Wastewater treatment plant of a petroleum refinery complex | place: Argentina: Buenos Aires ... | reverse complement strand
TGTAGCTCACATCAAAATCTGCGTTGGTGCCTGCCGAACTGTAAGATAGGCCGCCTGCCACCCGGGAACGATCCGAGGTACGCCGCCAGTCACCTGCCAGATTTCCCGGCTGAGCCTCGCGGGAGCCCGCCTCGATCTGAGCAAGGGTCATCGGCCCGGGCAACTCCAGTTCGCTCGCGCTCGCCAGAAGTGACAACCGAAAGCGAGTAGTCTCGGTCAGGTTCCCTTCAATGGCCGCATAGCCGCGAGAAGCCTCCTGTTCATTGTGGTCCCGGTATCCGCGCTGCTTGAACCAAGTACCCGTGGCGAAGGCGGAGACCTCGTCGCCGCCGGACAACGAAATCTGCCCTCTGCGATAGCCAAAGCTCCCCGCCTCGCCACGGCCAAGCGCCTCCAAAGGACCCGCGCCCTCCTGGCCGCGAAAGTCGACCACGCCGCCTAGTGCAGCAGCGCCGGCCAGGACACCGCGTCCGCCGCGCAGAACGGCAACAGACTTGAAGAACAGAGGATCGATCCACTCGACGAAGTCGAAGCTCGTGTCGGCAAAGCTCATGGGCAAGCCGTCCAGCCGCAACTCGATGCCTCGACCGGCCGGTTGCGTGCCGCGCTGAAGTCCAGAGCCGCGAATGGCGAAGCGCGGGTGATCGATGCCGCCGAAGACCGGTTCGAGCACGATTCCCGGCGACGCCCGGAAGAGGTCCGGCAGCGTCGAGAGCCGGCCTTCGCGAACAGGGAGAACAGCCATACGCGCCGATTCGGCGCTGTCGCTTCGCCCGAGCACAATAATCGTCTCGATGGGTTGATCGACAGGCTCCGAGATTTCAGGCGACGCCGCAAGCGCGGCGCCAGTGCATAGTGTCGAGAAGGAAGCGGAGAGCAGCAGCGCGCGCGCGCGGCGAGAATAGGGCGACATGTAGAGAACTCCGGACAGGATCGACGGCGCGGCCACGCATGGCCCTCGCGCCGGTTCAGGCGGTTCGAACGATCAGGTCTGGAGGAGGGGTGGCGCGCGCGGCGCCTGTGGCCGGAAGGGCGCATCGGCAGGCCCGCCCGGCGACTCGTCGCGAACGATGAGCCCGTTTTGCACCGCCAGCGGCAGGCTGACGAGGGGCGCGGAGGGCGGGGGGGGGAGACCCGCGACCGCCGCGAAGGCGCATGGCGCGTGCGCCGCCGCCATGACGCCGTCGATGCCGCTCGCCGGACGGTCCGCACCGTCCAGGGTCTTCGCGCCATCGACCGTGCAGATCACCATGGCGAACTGGCCGTCCTGAACGCCGGGCATGAAACCCTGCGGGATCAGGCTGCGCACGATCGCGGCAAACAGAGCAAGGCCGAGCAGCGCATCGCGCCACCCGAGTTCACCCGTCCACGAGATCCGAAGCCGCTCCATAGCGGCGGCACCATACAAATCGCCGCGTCCGTGTCGATGCGAAAGATCAATGTCCCCGGGGAAGCCTTGACTTGGGGGCGCTCCGGCGCACATTGAGCCGGTTCACGGTCGCCGGACTGCAAGGCCCGGCGCGAAGAGGGAATCCGGGAGGGCCGAGGTCCGGTCCGGAGCTGCCCCCGCAACTGTAAGCGGCGAGTCCTGCCGATCTGGCCACTGGCTTGCCGCCGGGAAGGCCGGCAGGACGGCGACCCGCGAGCCAGGAGACCTGCCGCGACCGGTTCGAAGTCCGCGGGCGGGGTGTCTCGGGGGCGTGGGCAGGACGCGGCGCGTCCGCGGCCCGCGTTGACGGCCCCCGCTCCCTTCCGGGAGTAGCCGTGCCGTCCCTCTGCAGTCCCTGCCCCGGCCGTCCGCGTTGATGCGTCTCACGCGTCGCGCCCTTCTGGTCGCCGCTCCGGCTCTGGCGCTGGGTCGGATAGCGCGCGCCGCTGCGCCACGGCGCATCGTTTCGCTCAACCCCTGCCTCGACGCGATTCTGCTGCGGCTCGCCGATGCACCACAGGTAGCCGCCCTCAGCCACTATGCGCGCGATGTGCACACCTCCACGATTGCCGCGGAGGCGCTGCGCTTTCCCTTCACGTATGAAACGGCCGAGGAAATCGTCGCGCTGCAGCCCGATCTCGTGCTCGCCAGCCGCCACACGGCGCTCGCGACACGGACCGCGCTTGCCCGCATGGGCATTCCCTTCGCCCTGTTCGGCGTCCCCGACACGGTGGAGGAGAGCCTCGATCAGATTGCCGAGATTGCCGCCCTTTGCGGGGCGGAACCCCGCGGCGGCGCCCTGATCGGCGAAATTCGCGCCGCCATCGCCGCCTCAGCGCCGCAACCTGGACGGCCGGCCATCGAAGCGCTGATTCTCCAGGGCCGCGGTCTTGCGGCGGGTGCGGGAACGCTGCTCGACGAGATGCTGACCCGCACCGGCTTCACCAACGTCGCCGCCAGGTACGGGGTTTCCTACTGGGGCAACGTGCCGCTGGAACTGCTCGTCGCCGACCCGCCCCAGTTGCTCCTGGCCGGCGCGGCGAATGCCGGCGCGCCGGACCAGGCGCAGCGCCTGCTTTCGCATCCCGCGCTCGCCGCCGTCTCCGGCCGCATGGCGCGCGCCAGCTTTCCAGAGACGCTGTTCTACTGCGGCGGGCCGGTTCTCCTGCAGACCGCTGCGAGGCTGGCGGCCGCGCGCGATGCTTTCTGGGCATCGCGGGCATGAAGCGGTCGGGCGTTCTCGGCGGGCTCTGCGTCCTCATCGCCGCGCTGGTGCCGCTGTCGCTGATGACCGGCCGCGCCATGGTGCCGCTTGAGGCGTGGTTCGATAACGCCGATCCCCGCTGGCCGATCATCTTCGAGCTTCGTCTGCCCCGCACGCTGCTTGCCATCCTGATCGGTGCGGCGCTGGGCATGTCGGGCGCGGCCATGCAGGGCTATACGCGCAATCCGCTCGCCGACCCCGGCGTGCTCGGCGTTTCGGCGATGGCGGCTCTCGGCGCGGTGCTGACGCTGTATTTCGGACTGGCGGCCCACGCCGCCTGGATCCTGCCGGCCGCTGCGGTCGCAGGGGCAATTGCCGGCGTATTCCTGCTTGTGGCGCTGGCCGGGATGACGGCAAGCGTCATCACTTTCGTGCTCGCCGGCGTCATCCTGCAGAGCGTGGCCGGGTCGGGCGTCGCCCTCGCCCTCAGTATCGCGCCCAACCCCTGGGCGGTGCAGGAAATCCTCGGCTGGCTGATGGGCTCGCTGACCGACCGCAGCATCGAGGATTTGCGCCTCGCCCTGCCGTTCGTCGCCGCCGGGATGGTGGCCATGCTGTCGCTCGGCCGGGCGCTGGATGCGCTGGCGCTGGGCGAGGCGTCGGCGGCCTCGCTGGGGATCAATCTGGCGCGGACGCAGTGGGTGCTCGCCGCCGGCGTCGGGCTTGCGACGGGTGCGAGCGTCGCGGCGTCGGGCATGATCGGCTTCGTCGGGCTGATCGTGCCGCACCTGGTGCGCACCTGGATCGGCGGCACGCCGCGGCAATTGCTGGTACCTAGCGCGCTGGGCGGGGCCTTGCTGGTTCTGGCCGGTGATACGTTGATGCGGGCGATCCCGCTGGAGAGCGAGCTGAAGCTCGGCATCGCGATGTCGGCGCTGGGCGGCCCCTTCTTCCTCGCGATGCTGATCTCGATGCGCCGCCGCGCCGCCTGAGGCGGAACGCTGGCGACCCCGGAGAGATTCGAACTCCCGACCCGCTGCTTAGGACGCAGCCGCTCTATCCTGCTGAGCTACGGGGTCGCGCCGCGCGTCCTATCGCATAGCGCGCGCCGCAGCGGAAGGGGCGGCGGCCGCCGCGGCACAGGGCGCTAGGCGGCACGGGCCAAGCCGCTAGGATGGGGTCATCAGACCAACCGGGAGGCATGACATGAGCGCGTACAAGACCCTGATCGTCGAGGAAAAGGGCGACGTCGACTGGGTGACGATGAACCGGCCCGAGCGGATGAACGCGCTCAACGCGCAGCTGGTCGACGACCTGCTCGACTATTTCGGCAAGCTCTACTGGAACCGCGCCCGGCGCATCGTCGTGCTGCGCGGCGCCGGCAAGGCGTTCTGCGCCGGGCTGGACCTCAAGGAAGGCAGCAACAACAGCGGCGTCGGCGGCAACACGCCGGCGAACGGCATGTATACCCAGCGCCGGATCAGCGAGATCGTGATGCGCATGCGCCGCTGCCCGCAGCCGATCATCAGCCTGGTCCAGGGCCCGGCCTGCGGCGGCGGTTTTGCGCTGGCGCTGGCCAGCGACATCCGCATTGCGGGCGAGTCGGCGCGCATGAACGCCGCCTTCATTCGCATCGGCCTCTCGGCCTGCGACATCGGCGTCAGCTATTTCCTGCCCCGCCTCGTCGGCGCATCCGTGGCGAGCGAATTGATGCTGACAGGCCGCTTCATCAATGCCGCCCGCGCCGAGCGGACCGGCCTCGTCTCGGAGGTCGTGCCGGACGACAAGCTGGCCGACGCGGCCGCCGGCTATATCGAGGAGATGGTGACGACCTCGCCGCTGGGCCTGCGTCTCACCAAGGAGTGCCTCAACATGAGCGTCGATGCCGGCAGCCTGGAGGCAGCCGTGGCGATGGAGGATCGCAACCAGATCCTGGCGGCGCAGAGCGCCGACTTCGGCGAAGGCATCCGGGCGTTTCTGGAGAAGCGCCGTCCGGTCTACGCCGACCGCTAGACGCTCCGGCGGCCTGGCCTCAGCGCAACGGCGCGGAGGCCAGCGCCATCGCCCAGTAGGGCTTGCCCGACTTCGGCGAGTAGGCGACCGCAAAGCCGAGCCGCGTGACGCGCGGGTTGGCCATGTTGCGCTCGTGAACCGGCGAATGGACCCACCAGTCGAACATCTTGTCGGCCGTGCGGATGTTGCGGCCGATATTCTCGCCCGCATAGACGTTGAGGACGCGGTTCGCCTTCAGGCGAGAGCCGAAATCGCCGAGAATATTGTGGTCCATGTAGTCGGCATCCGCCATGGCCTTGGCCTGCTGGTAGGCGACCTGGGTCATTTGCGGATCGAGCTGGACCGGCGGCAGGCCCTGGCCGGCGCGATACTGGTTGAGCAGGGCGAGCGTCATCCGCGCCGACTCGCTAGCCATCTGCTCGCCGATCACCCCCTCAGCGCGCAGGTCGGTGCCGAACGAGCCGCCGTTCAGGCTTGCCGGCTCGACGCTGGACGAAGCGCACGCGACCGCCGCCATGAGTGGAAGTGCGGCGAGGGCGGCGGCGAAACGGGCCATGGCTCTGACGAACATAACGATCCTGTCCCCGAACGAAACTGCGCCATTCTCCGTCGGGGATGTTAGGGCGGCCTGAAACCGCCCCGCACAATTTTAGGCGAATTTCCCTGGCTGCTGCCGCCGCGCTCAGGCAGCGCAGCAGCCTGGCACCGCCGGTCGCGCCATTGCCTCCGACCGTTCCGCCTCGGCCCGCCGGACGAAGGCGGCGATGTAGTCGGTCAGGACGGGTATGGCGGGCAGAGGGAAATCGTCCCCCCCCCCGTCCAGGAGGACGACCTCCGACCCCGGAATCGCCGCCGCCGTATGGGCGCCCGCCTGCCAGGGGATCAGCGTGTCGGCGGTGCCGTGCATGACCAGAGCCGGCAGGGCGAGCCGCTTCAGCGCCTCGGTGCGCGGCGGCGAGGCGAGGATCGCCGCATACTGGCGCGTTGCGCCTTCCGGATAGAAGGCCCGGTCATAGGAAGCGGCAGTCAGCGCCGCGACCGCCTCTTCGTCGAATGCCCAGCGCGTGCTGGCATAGACGCGCCGGTTCTTGAGCGCATGGGCAACGACGTCGGCACGCGCGGTCGAGGCCGGCTGGCTGACCAGCGCCGCCTGTGCCTCTGGCGTCGAGCGCGGCAGCGAGGGATCGCCGGTCGTCGAGAAGATCGAGATCAGCGAGCGCGCCTTGGCCGGATGGTTGAGGGCCACCAGCTGGGCGATCATGCCGCCCATCGAGGCCCCGGCGATGTGGGCGCTCTCGATCCCGAGGGCCTCCAGAAGCCCCGCCGCGTCGGCCGCCATGTCGTTGAGGACATAGGGCACGTCCGGCGTCGCGCCTTCCGCGACCGCCCGGGCCACATCGCGCGCCGCCGGCGTGCCGGCGAAGCGCTGGCTGAGCCCGACGTCGCGGTTGTCGAAGCGGATCACGCGGAAGCCGGACGCGGCCAGCGTGTCGCGAAACGAGACCGGCCACGAGGTCATCTGCGAGCCGAAGCCCATGACGAGCAGCAGCGGCGGCCCGTCATGCGGGCCTGCGGTGTCGTACTCGATCTGAATGCCGTTTGCGCGGATCTGGGCCATGGCTCAGGCCGCCTTCGCGCGTGCTTGGGCGCGGGCGAGAAAGCCTCCGACATGCGTCAGGAAGTGCGGCATCAGCGCTTCGGTAAAGTCGTGCCCCATGCCCGGCACGACCACGAGTTCCGCGCCCGGAATCGACGCCGCCGTGTCTTGTCCCCCGTCCAGCGGCACCAGCGGGTCGTCGGCGCCGTGCAGCACGAGCGCCGGGCACCGCACGCCGGCCAGCAGTTCGTGCCGCGGCTCGGAACTCATGATGGCGACCATCTGGCGGCCGATTCCCGCAGGATGGTAGGGCGCACGGTCGACCTGCATGTCCGCCAGCGCGTTGATCTCCTCGTCGGTCGCCGGGAATCCGGGCGAACCGATGGTGCGGAAGGTGTGCATGAACTGCCTGCGCCGGTCCTCGCGCGCCTCGCTCGCCGGCGGCGTCATCAGCGCTGCCATGATCTCCGGCCGGGCGGGGGTCAGGCCGGGTCGCCCGGTGGTCGACATGATCGAGGTCAGGCTGAGTGTCCTGGCAGCATGCCTGGCAGCCACGATCTGGGCGATCATGCCGCCCATCGAGGCGCCGACGATATGCGCCCGCTCGATATCCAGGGCGTCCAGAAGCCCCGCCGCGTCGGCGGCCATGTCGTCCAGCAGATAGGGCGCCCCCTGATAGCGTTGACCGGTCATCGCGGCGCCCATCGCCGCGGCGATGTCGGGCGGGCCCTTGTCGTCGAGCTTGGCCGACAGGCCGATATCCCGATTGTCGAAGCGCACGACCCGGAAGCCGCGCTCCACCAGGCCGTTCACGAAGGACATCGGCCACATCGTCATCTGGGCCGAGAAGCCCATGATCAGCAGCACGGCGGGATCGCTTGCGGCGCCGTGAACGTCGTACTCGAACTGAAGTCCGTTGGCCGTGACCTGAGGCATGTTTCCTCGCCGTTTTCGGGAATGGCTGTCCGCAAAAGCTAGCAGCGGCCGGGGTGCATTGACAGGGGCTGGCCGCTCACCTTTCTTGGCGCCCCGCATCCGTCTCCCGGTCCTTTCGTGCGCCGCGACTTCCCGAGCCTTGGCCGCCAGACCTACGATCTGCTGATCGTCGGCGGCGGCATCACCGGCAGCTGCATCGCCCGCGATGCGGCGATGCGGGGCCTCAAGGTCGCCCTTGTCGAGAAGCTGGACTTCAGCCACGCGACCAGCGCCCACAATTCCAAGCTCGTGCATGGCGGACTGCGCTATCTGAAGAACTTCGAGCTGGGGCTTGTGCGCGAATCGCTGCGCGAGCGGCGCATCTGGCAGCGCATCGCGCCGCATCTGGTCTATCCGCTGCCCTTCCTCGTGCCCCAGCCGGCAAGCCGCAAGGGCACCTTGATGCTGCGCCTCGGGCTGACGCTCTACGACTGGCTGAGCTTCGACCGCCGCTGGCTTGACGACCCCGACCAGCGCCTCCCCGGCCATCGCCGCATCGGTGGCGAGGAACTCAGGCGCCGCGCCCCGCTCGCCGTGGAGAGCGGCTATCCGACCGCGCTCGAGTATCACGACTGCCAAATGTATGCCCCCGAACGTCTTGGTCTTGGATGTCTGGTGGACGCCGCGGCGCGCGGCGCGGCGATCGCCAACTACGCCGAAGCGCTGGCGCTGACGACGGATGCGTCGGGGGCGGTCACCGGCGCGCGCGTGCGCTGCGCTCTCGGCGGCGCCGAGCAGACATTGAGCGCCCGCGTCACGGTCAACGCGGCCGGCCCCTGGGCGGACATGGTCATGGCGCTCGCCCAGGGCGGTGTCCCATCGCATCGCCTAGTGCGCGCCAAGGGCATCCACCTCATCACCCGCAAGCTGACCGAGGACGGCGCGCTCGCCATGTTCGTCGGCAACGGCCACTTCTTCGTCCTGCCGTGGCGCGGCCACACCATCATCGGCACGACGGACGACGTCGACGAGGGCCGGCCCGACGACGTCGCGCCGAACCAGGCCGACATCGCCAAGATGCTCGATGCCGTGAACACCGGCCTGCCCTCGGCCAAGCTCACCTCGGCGGACGTTATTCACGCCTATGCCGGGGTCCGTCCGCTGATCGACGAGAGCGCTCCGAGCGACAAGGGCGGCAGCTACAAGAAGAGCCGCAAGGCGGAGATCATCGATCACGCCGAGGGTGGCCAGCAGGGCCTCATCTCCGCCCTTGGCGGCAAATGGACGACTTCGCGCCATGTCGCGGCCCAGGCTGTCGATATGATCGAGCGCAAGCTCGGCCGCACGCCGCGCCGGGCCGCGACAGACCGCACGCCGCTGGGCGGCCAGTCGATCGGCAACTACAAGGCGTTCGTCGCGCGCATGACCGCGGCGCACCGGCGGATCGACCCTTCGGTAATCGCCAATCTGGTGCGCAACTACGGCATCGCCGCCGGCGAGGTGATTGCAGAGGCCAGGGGCGACGCCCATCTCCTGCGCCCGCTGTCGGACGCCCTGCCCGACTGCGGCGCCGAGATCCTCTATGCCGCCCGGCGCGAGATGGCGTTCACGCTGGCCGATGCCGTGTTCCGGCGCACCGGCATCGGCACGCTGGGGCATCCCGGCGAGGAGGTGATCGCCCGTACCGCCTATCTCATGGCCGCCGAACGCGGCTGGAGCCAGGAGGAACAGACCCGCCAGGTCGATGCCGTCATGGCCGAGTTCAAATGGCCCTCGCCGGCGCCATGAGACGTTTCGCCGTCATCAACCCGGCATCGGGAGGCAGGCGCACCGGCGCCATGATGGGGCAGATCGGCGCCGCGCTGGAAGGCACGCTCGGTTCGATCTATGCCGCCCGGACCGAGGGTCCGGGCGACGCGACCCGGCTGGTCGCCAGGGCGCTGGACGAGGGCTATCGCCACATCGTCGCCATCGGCGGCGACGGCACGCTGAACGAGGCGGTCAACGGTTTCTTCCGCGACGGCGCGCCGATCGCCCCCGACGCCGTCTTCAGCTTCGCCATGAGCGGCTCGGGGGGCGACTTTCGCCGCACCTTCGCCGTCGAGGGTGATCTGTTCGCGGCCATACGCGCCCTCGGCACTGCGCGAACGCGCCCGGTCGACCTCGGCCGCGTTACCTTCCAGGACGAGGAAGGCGAACCGGCGACGCGGCTGTTCCTCAACATCGCCAGCTTCGGCCTGTCCGGCGACGTCGTCGAGCGCGTCAACCGCGCGCGGATTGCCAAGTGGTTCGGCGGACCCTTCGCCTTCAAGTGGCACAGCACGGTGGCGGCCCTCGGGCTGAAGCCCTGGCGTGCCCGTCTGACGGTGGACGATACCTTTGATGAGGAGCTGGAGTTTTCGACCGTTGCGGTCTGCAACGGGCGTTTCTTCGGCGGCGGCATGAAGATCGCGCCCGACGCCGCGCCCGACGACGGACTGTTCGACATCGTGATCATCCGCGAGACCAAGCCGCGCGCGATGATCGCCCGCATGAACGACATCTATGCCGGCAAGCACGTCGACAACCCGGGCGTGACGGTGCTGCGCGGCCGCCGCGTGACGGCAACGCTCGCGCCGGGCGCGCGGCCGGTCTATGCAGAACGCGACGGCGAGGGCGGCATGATGCTGCCCGCCAGCTTCGACATCCTGCCCGGCGCGCTGACGCTCGCCATCTGAAGGACGCGACATGACGCTCGACCGCACCACGCTGCGCTGGAACGGCTGGGGATTCGCCGGCCACCAGGATGCGCTTGCCGGCAACGAGCGGCTCTGGCGCTTTCTCGCCGACGCGCTGGGCGTTCCGGATCTGCCGACGACGCCGGCCGTCGCGCTGGGCGATTGCCGCATCCCCTCCTCGCCCTTGTCGTTCGGCGACATCGGCCCGTTCCAGGCGGCCGGCTGCGAGGTGGCGAGCGATGCCGCCGACCGCGCCTTCCATGCCCGCGGCGATTCCTATCGCGACCTGCTGGACCTCAGGGCTGGCCGGCTCGATCCGCTGCCCGATGCGATCGTCTATCCGAGATCGGCCGAGGCCTGCCGCGCCGCCGTCGCCGCCGCGCACGAGGGCGGTATCGCCGTCGTGCCGTTCGGCGGCGGCACCAGCGTCGTCGGCGGCGTGTCGCCGCTGCGCGGATCGCATCGCGCGGTCATCGCCATCGACACGACCAGGATGAACCGCCTTCTTGCGGTCGACCATCGCTCGATGACCGCGACGGCGGAGGCCGGCATCTACGGTCCCGATCTGGAGAACGCGCTGAACGCCGAGGGCGTCATGCTGGGCCACTTCCCGCAGAGCTTCGAGTTCTCGACGCTCGGCGGCTGGATCGCGGCGCGCGGCGCAGGCCAGCAATCGAATCGCTACGGCAAGGCCGAGCACTGGCTGGTGTCGGCGCGGCTCGCGACGCCGGCGGGCGGTTGGAGCACAGAGGGGTTTCCGGCCTCCGCCGCCGGCGCGCGGCTGACCGATCTGGTCGCGGGCTCCGAGGGCACGCTCGGTATCATCACCGACGCGACCTTCGCGGTGCACCGCCGGCCGACCGCCCGCGACTATCGCGCTTATCTGTTCAAGTCGTTCGAGGCCGGTCGCGAAGCGGTGCGGGCCATCGTCCAGGCCGAGGTCCCCGCTGCGACGCTGCGGCTGTCGGACGAAAGCGAGACCCATTTCTTCGGAGCGCTCGGGCGGCTGCAGGGACCGGAGAAGTTCGGCCATCGCGTCCAGGACGCCTATCTGAAGCTGCGCGGCCTGGGCGGCGACAAATGCGCTATGATTGCCGGCGTCGAGGGCGACGCGGAGCTCGTCGCCTATGGCCGTTCGCGCATGGCCTCGATAGCCTCCGCTCATGGCGGCCTCGGCGTCGGCGCCGCCCCGGCCGACAAATGGTTCAAGGGCCGCTTCCACGGGCCCTATCTGCGCGACCCGCTGATGGACCGGGGGCTCGGCGTCGATACGCTGGAGACCGCGACCTCGTGGTCGAACGTCCCGCGCCTCTATGACGCGGTCCGGTCGGCGCTCATGGACGCGATGGCCGCGCAGTCCGGCATCGCCGGCGGGCGGGGCATCTGCCTTGCCCATATCAGTCATTCCTATGCGGACGGGGCGAGCCTCTACTTCACCTATGTCTGGCCCCGCGCCCGCGGCGGCCTCGACGCCGAGATCGCCCAGTGGGAAGCCATCAAGAGTGCTGCGTCGGATGCCATCGCGGCCCATGGCGGCACGATCTCGCATCATCACGGCGCCGGCGCCGATCACGCCAGATGGATGGCCGCCGAGAAGGGCGCGTTGTCCATGGACATCCTGCGCGCGACGAAGCGAACGCTGGACCCCAAGGGTATCATGAACCCCGGCAAGCTGGGGCTCTAGGCACCTAGTCGAGCGCCCGCGCCATCGCCTTGCCGATCTGCCGGACCGCTTCGGCGGCCTGGGGCACGACGCCGCTCATGCCGAGAAAGCCGTGCACCATGGTGTCGAACTCGACGAGATCGGCCTGCACGCCCGCCGCCTTCAGCTTCGCGGCATATTGCTTGCCTTCGTCCTTCAGCGGATCGAAGCCGGCGACCAGCACGAAGGCCGGGGCCGCGCCCGAAACGTCCTTGGCCGCCAGCGGCGAGAGGCGCGGATCTGAGAGATCGGCGCCGGGGTCGAGATACTGGTCGCAGAACCAGTCCATCGACGCCTTCTCGAGAAAGTAGCCGGTCGCCAGTTCGTGCATCGAGGCGGTGTCGGCGCGGGCCTGCGTCACCGGATAGATGAGCGCCTGGAACGCGACCTTGGGACCTTTCGCGCGCGCGTGCAGCGCGACGGCCGCCGCGAGATTGCCGCCCGCGCTGTCGCCGGCGACGGCGATGCGGTTGGGATTGATGGAATGATCGGTCGCGTTGGCCGCCGTCCACACCAGCGCCGCGTAGGCGTCGTCGAAGGCGGCGGGGAATTTGTTCTCGGGCGCGAGCCGGTAGTCGACCGCGACGATCCGGCAGCCGCTCTCGTTCGCCAGCATCCGGCAGATGCCGTCATGCGTGTCGAGGTCGCCGATCACCCAGCCGCCGCCGTGATAGTAGACGCAGGCCGGCGTTACCCTTCCGGCCATGCCGACGGGCGTGTAGAGGCGCGCGGCGAGCGGGCCGCCGGGGCCGGGGATCTCGACCGAGTCCACCTTGCCGATCGCGATTCCCTTGGGTTCGAACATGTCGCGCATCGCGCTGAACATCGCGCGGGCCTGCGGCGGCGCCACTTCCCAGAGCTTCGGTGCGGGATTGGCGGCCATCTGTTTCATGATGGCGTCGAGCGTGGCGTCGAGCATGGCGTCCCCTGCAAGGTCAGGGACCAAGGTCTAGCACGGAAGCCGGCGCGTCAGCGCGGGCGAAATTCAGTGGAGCGTCGGCCGGCGGTGCGGGTCGATGCGGCCAGCGATCATGTCGCAGGCGACCGAGCGCAGCATGCGCCACAGTTCGGCGCGTTCGTCGTCGCCCTGGAGATAGAGTTCCGCGATGGCGCGATCGGCCCAGATCACGGCTTCGGCGCCGTGGGCGTCGATCAGAAGATAGGCGAGGTCCTGGAAATCCCCTGCGCTCAACATGGCGTGCCTCCTGACGTTCCCCGGTGTGCGGGAGCGCGGCCATGAGCCAGTCTAGGCGGGAAGAAGGTTTCGCCTTCGTTAATGCCCGGGCAGGGCCCTCGGGATTGTCGGCACGGCGCCTGGGGTCCGGGCTCTCAGGGCCGGGCGACGGCGCGCCATGACTCGGCCGCCGAGACGATATCGTCGGCGCTTCGGTCAAGGCCGGCGAGGCTGGAGGCGAGCCCTGGGAATCCGAGCGTCCTGTCGAGCCGCGCCGCGCCCTTCCAGAACCGATAGCGGGGCTTCACGAAGCGCTCGGGCTGGCGCGTCTCGATGAAGAGGACGACGCTGGTTCCCGGCTGGTGCCGCGCCAGCCGCACGATCTCGCTCCACGGAATGAGCCGCCCGATCCGGATGTCGCGGTAGCCGGCCTGATCGACGATGACGACGTCTTCGTCGGTCCGCAGGCGGCGCCAGACGAGGAAGAGGACCAGAAGGCAGAAGAGGGTGAGGAGCAGCCCGGTCCCGGTCAGCAGGACGCTCGCCATCACCAGGCCGAAATAGAAGAACACGCCCATCGTCAGCACGGCGAAGGACCAGACGGCGAGCCACCAGTGCCGCACCCAGGGCTGGTAGCGCGCCGCGATCGGCTCGGGCAGGTTCATCGTGATCCTCGCTGCCCGGCGGTCGGGCCGGAGCCTTCTGTCATTTTCCGGTGCGCTTCGCCAAGGGGGCTAGACGACGATCACGTCCGCGCCGGGATGGGCGGCATAGAGGGCTTCGACCAGAGCCGCCCGCCGCTCCAGCGTCGCGCGCTGGTTGACGTAGCCCTTGTCGGTGATCTCGTGCCCGTCGATCGAGGGCGGCTCGGCCATCAGGATCGCCCGCTGGATGCGATGGGACGAGCCGCCCGCGGCCTTGTTGTGGGCGCGCAGCTTCTCGCGCAGGAACTCCACCACAGGCGGTGCGGCCAGCACCTCGGCGAGCGGCGCGTCGGAGGCAAGACCCGCCATCGCCCGTGCCGCCGCGACGCTCGGCCAGGCGAGGAGTCCGATGAAGTCCTTGTCCTGACCGGCGACGACCGCGTCCTGCAGCAGCGGCGAGGCGGCGGCAAGGACGTCGGTCCGCAGCGTGCCCACCGAGACCCAGGTGCCGGACGAGAGCTTGAAATCCTCCGTCACCCGGCCGTCGAAGACGAGGCCCTGGTTCGGGTCGCTCTCATCGACGAATTTCGCGGCGTCGCCCAGCTTGTAGAAGCCTTCCTCGTCGAACGCCGCCGCCGTCTGGTCGGGGCGGCCGAGGTAACCTGGCGTCACCGTCGGGCCCTTCACGCGGACCTCCAGCTTCTGCCCGTTGGGCACAAGCTTCAGCGTCACGCCGGGGACCGGCAGGCCGATCAGACCGACCCGGTCGGTCAGCCAGCTGACCACCGTCACGCCCTGCGTCTCGGTCGCGCCGTACATCGTGGTGAAGCCGAGCCGCATGCCCGTTTCGGCGATGGCGAGCGCCTGGAACCGCTCGTAGATGTCCTGGCTCAGCGTCGCGCCGCCATAGCCGACATATCGCATCTTCCTGAAGAAGCTCGCTCGCAGCGCCTCGTCCTTCTCCATCGCATCGCACAGCATGGTGAAGGCGATGGGGGCGCTGCCGAAGACCAGCGGCGAGACTTCGCGCAGATTGCGGATGGTCTCGTCGAACAGGCCCGGAACCGGCTTGCCGGCGTCGAGATAGATCGTGCCGCCGGCGTTGAGATTGCCGTTGAACGAGATGTTGCCGGCCGAGATATGGTTCCACGGCATCCATTCCAGGCCCTGCGGAATCTCGTCCGGATCGGGCGGCTCGGCGCGCTGGGTCTCGCCGGCGGCGATGGTGGCGCACATCATGCCGTGGGTCTGGATGACGCCCTTGGGCATGCCGGTGGAGCCGGAGGTGAAGAGATACTTGGCGATCGTCGCATGGCCGATCGTCTCCATGCGGGCGGCGACCGCGGGCCCGACATTCACGTCGAAGAGCGCGGCGTAGGATGTCTGTTCGAGGCCGGGCGCCGGCACCAGCGTGACGATCTCGACGCCCTCCTGCGCGACGACGCCCAGCGCCTTGGCGAACATCGGCCCGTGATCGGCGAAGACGAGCTTCGGCTTCACCAGATCGAAGACGTGGCGCAGCTTGCCGTGATCGGACGAGAACAGCGAATAGGCGACAGAGATCGGGGCGACGGGCACGCCCGCCTTCAGGCCGCCGAGCATGATCACCATGTGCTCGATCGAGTTGCCCGAGAGGATCATCACGCCGTCGCCCTGGCCCATGCCGCGGTCGATCAGCGCCTGGGCCACCTGGTCGGCGCGGGCATTGGCCTCGCCATAGGTCATGAAGCGCCAGTCGCCGGTCTTCATGTCCGGCCCGACGACGCGCTGGGCGATGAGCGGGCGGTCGGGATGCGCGGCGGCACGCTGTTCCAGAAGATGGGCGATCGAGCGGTGCATCGGGCCCAACTCGTAGCCGTTCTCGATGATCCAAGAGCCGTCGGCGCGCTTCTGCGCGCGGGTGACGGGCGGCAGCATGGGAAGCGGCTTGAACGGGGGCAGGCCGGCGTCCTTCACGGCGATGTTCATGGAGTTTCCTCTAGATTCTTGAATGGCTGTGGGCGGAGGCTACGCCCCCGGCCACAGCGGCGGAAGGGGAGCCGGCGTCCGCCGCCCGGAGCCCGTCACCCCGGCGCGAACGATAATTTCGCGATCCCGACACAAAGCATCTTCGTTCCTCACTCGGGGGCGGGAGGGGGGTGGGTCGCGGACGTGCGCCGGCCCCAGGGCGCGGATATCCAATATAGGATTATTATCCGTAAATGTCGAGACGGCAGGTTGGCGCGGGGGACATCCGGGGACCGCGCGCCACCCCTTGCCCGGCGCGCGGCGGTCATGTCTGCTCGCCGCAACAAGACATTACAATCGGAGGAACACCCATGCGCGCCGCCGTCTTCAAGGGAGTGGGCCAGCCGCTCGTCATCGAGACCGTCGAGGACCCCGCGCCCAAGCCGCATCAATTGCTGCTGAAGGTGCATCACTGCGGCATCTGCGGGTCGGACCTTCACATGACCGAAGCCCATTCCATCCAGCCGCTGCCGGCCGGCAGCGTGATGGGCCACGAATTCTCGGGCGAGATCGTCGGGGTGGGGACGGCGCTGAAGGGCAAGTTCCGCGAAGGCCAGAGGGTTGCGGGATTTCCCTATATCCAGTGCGGCGAGTGCGACGCCTGCCGGCGCGGCGATCTGACGTTCGGCGCGTGCACCGGCGCGGTCGGCATCGGCCTCGGCCAGCATCACGGCGCCTATGCCGAGCTGGTGACCATCGGCGGCAACGGCGCGCATCTGCTGCCCGATATCGTCTCGTTCGAGGAGGGGGCGCTGGTCGAGCCGCTGGCGGTCGGCCTGCACGCCGTCGACATGGCCAAGATGGAGCGCGGCGCGACCGTGCTGGTGGTCGGCGCCGGGCCGGTCGGCCTCGCCGTCATGCTGTGGGCGCGGTTCCTGGGCGCCCGCCACGTCATCGTCAGCGAGATGGCCGAGAACCGCCGCGCCACCGCCGCCCGCTTCGGCGCGACCGACGCCATCGACCCGAAAAAGCCGCTGACCCCGCAGGTCGAGGCGATCGCCGGCAAGGGCCCCGACATCATCTTCGAATGCGTCGGCGCGCCGGGCCTGCTCAACGCGGGGATGATGGAGGCGCCGCGCGGGGCGAAGATCGTCGTCGCCGGGGTCTGCCAGCAGATGGACCAGATTCTGCCGCTGATCGGCATCGTCAAGGAGCTGACGCTGCAATTCGTGCTCGGCTACCGCCCCGCCGACTTCGACTACGTGATCGAGATGATCGCCAAGGACCGCGTCGAGGTGGCGCACATGATCACCGACAGAATCGCGCTGGACGACCTGCCCGCCGCCTTCGAGGCGCTGCGCAAGCCGACGACCCAGTGCAAGGTGATGGTGGGGTTCTGATGACCGCGCTCGCCCACACGCTCGTCGCCTTCAACACCGCGACGGCGAGCGAGAACAAGATGCACGACGACGAGGTGGCGGGCCGCTTCGGCTTCACCGGCGGGCTGGTGCCGGGCGTCGACGTGTTCGGCTATCTCGCCCATCTGCCGCTCGCCCAGTGGGGCCGGGCCTGGCTGACTTCCGGGGGGATGCACGCGCGTTTCCTGAAGCCCGTCTATGACGGCGACGAGGCGACCGCCGCCGCGACGCTGGAGGGCGAGGATGCGATGACGCTGTCGGCGACGGCGCGCGGCACGCTATGCGCGACGGGGAGCGCGACGCGGCGCGAGGGCGGCCCGGCGCCGGCGATCCTGCCCGCCGCCCCGATGCCGGACGAGGCGACGCGGCCCAAGGCGAGCCCCGAGAGCCTCGCCCCCGGCACGGTCATGGGCACGCTGCACGATGTCTACCTGCACGAGCAGGGCGCGGCGCACCTCGCCGACATCCGCGAGGATGCGGCTTTCTTCGAGGGCGGCGCCATCGCCAATCCCGCCTTCCTGCTGCGCCGCGTGAACTACATCCTCGCCGCCAATGTGCGGCTGGGACCGTGGATCCACACCGAGAGCCGCATCCGGATGCACGATCTGGTGCGCGACGGCGAGGCCTTCGAGACGCGGGGGCTGGTGGTGGAGAATGTCGAGAAGGGCGGGCACCTGATCGTCGCTTTCGACTTCACGATCTCGGCCCATCACCGCCTCGTCATGTCGGGCCGCCACTGGGCGATCTACGAGCCGCGCCAGGTGCGCGAACGCGCCTAGCCCGCCAGTGTGCGCCAGACGATATAGCCGGCGACCGCGACGATGAAGGCGGCGAAGACCCGCTGAAGCGCCGAGCGCCGCGCCGCGAGGCGGCGGCCGGCCCAGACGCCGAGCGCGCTGCCCGCCGCGCCGCCGAGGATCATCAGCCCCGCCACGTCCCACAGCACGTCGCCGTGCCAGGCATAGGTGGCGGCGGTGGTGAAGCCGAAGACCGCGACCGAGACGAGCGAGGAACCGATGGCGTTCAGCATCGGCATGCCGGCGGCGGCCATCAGCCCCGGCACGATCAGGAAGCCGCCGCCGATTCCGAAAAAGCCCGACGCCGTGCCGGCCGCGAGGCCGAGCAGGACGAGGCGCAGCGCGATGGGCGCGCTGATATGCACTTCCGGGTCGCCGCCGGACGCCGCCGGACGCAGCATCGACGCCGCCACCAGCACCATCGCGCCCGCGAAGGCGAGCATCAGCGGATCGGGCGGCACGAGGCGGCCGAGCGAGGAACCGGCGAACGCGCCCACGGAACCCGCGAGCGAGAAGACGACGGCGCAGGGCCATTTGACCGTGCCCCGCCGCGCATGGCCGGCGAGCGCCGTCAGCGCGTTGGCGCCGACGCCAAGGGCGCTGGTGCCGATCGCCACATGCGCGCCGGGGACGCCGACGACATAGAGCAGCAGCGGCACGGCGAGCACCGAGCCGCCGCCGCCCAGCATGCCGAGCAGGAAGCCGACGCCGCCGCCGCTGAGGAGCGCCGCGATGTCCTGGATGAGGGTCATGCGCGCCTGCGCCGCGGCGGTCGGCAATAAAGGCCGGCCAGCGTTTCGACCACCGCCAGCGCCGCCGGATCGGCGATCGCATAGAGGATCGAGGTGCCCTCGCGCCGCGTCGCCACCAGCCCGTCCTCGCGCAGCCGCGCCAGATGCTGCGAAAAGGCCGACTGGCTGAGCCCGGCGCCGGCCTGAAGCTCGCCCGCCGACCGCTCGCCGCCCGCCAGCTGGCACAGCACCATCAGCCGCGCCTCGTGCCCGAGCGCGCGCAGCAGCGCCGCCGCCGCCGCCGCGTTCTCGGTCAGATCGTCGCGCTCGCGTTGCGTCAGGGCCTGCACGATGAATCCCTATTTCAGATATTGCTAAATTAGCATCATCTAATATATAGGGCAACAGACGATTGTCCCCTGCCCTGAGGAGCCGCCGATGAGGCCCGAAATCCACGCCTTCTTCGACGAGGCGACCAACACGGTCACCTATCTGGTCGGCGATCCGGAAAGCCGCCAGGCGGCGGTCATCGACCCGGTGCTCGACTACGAGCCGGCCGCCGGCAAGATCTCGACCGCCTCGGCGGATGCGGTCGCCGACGCCGCCGACCGCGCCGGGCTGAAGATCGTCGCGATCCTGGAGACCCACGCCCATGCCGATCACCTGTCGGGGGCGCAGCGGCTGAAGGAGCTGACCGGCGCGCCGGTCGCCATCGGCGCGGCGATCGGGGCGACGCAGAAACTGTTCGCGCCCCGTTTCGACGCGCGCGACGTCAAGCCGGACGGCAGCGCCTTCGACCGCCTGCTGAACGACGGCGACACCGTCGAGGTTGGCGCCATGACGATCGCCGCGATGCATACGCCCGGCCACACCGGCGCCTGCATGACCTATCTGGCGGGCGACGCCGCCTTCGTCGGTGATACGGTCTTCATGCCGGATTTCGGCACCGCGCGGACCGACTTTCCCGGCGGCGACGCGCGCACGCTCTACCGCTCGATCCGCCGCATCCTGGCGCTGCCGCCCGAGACGCGGCTGTTCGTCGGCCACGACTACAAGCCCGAGGGGCGCGACGAATTCGGCTGGGAGGCGAGCGTCGCCGAGCACCGGGCGACCAACATCCATGTGCGCGACGGCATCGGCGAGGACGAGTTCGTGGCGATGCGCGAGGCGCGCAACCGCACCCTCGCCCCGCCGCGCCTCATCCTGCCCTCGCTGCAGGTGAACATCCGGGCCGGCCACCTGCCCCCCGCCGATCCGGACGGCACGATCCGGCTGCGCATTCCGCTGACAATCGCGGCCTGAGCCGCGCTACATCGTCCAGGCGCCGCCGGCGTTGCTGCGGTAGCCGAGCGCGGCGTAGGCGGCGTCGATGAGGCTCTGGCCGCGGTCGTTGAGGAGGATGCCGAGGCCCATGCGGTTCATCGAATAGCCGAAGCTCATCCTCGCTTCCGGGTCGGCGAAGCCGATCGAGCCGCCCGCGCCGACATGACCGAAGGCGGCTTCCGACATCACCGCCGAGCAGCTCTCGGCGTTGTCGAGGGCGCGGTTGTCCATCGACTTCATGAAGCCGAGCGAGAAGCGCGTCGGGATCGCCAGCGTCGCGTCCTCGTGCGTCGCCACCGAGACGCGGCTCATGCGGGTGAGCGTGTCGGCGCCGACCAGGCGCACGCCGTTCAACGCCCCGCCATTGGCGAGCGGCGCATAGAGCCCGGCGAGGCCGCGCCCGTTGGAGATGCCGTTGGCCGAGCCGATCTCGGCGGCGTGGGCCTCGCGGCTGTTGGCGTCGAAAGTGGCGAGGTTGAAGAGAAAGAGCGCGGCGGGGCCTTCGCGGTCGGCCATGGCGGCCGCGAGGATGCGCGAGGGCGGCGCGGCCGGATCGGGCACCGCGCCGATGACTGGCGCGGCGCGGGCGCTGACCGCCTCCGGCGCACCGATGTGGAAGTCGATCCCGAGCGGCCCCGCGACCTCGTCGCGGAAGAACTGGCCGAGCCGCCTGCCGGTCGAGCGGCGCACCATCTCGCCCACCGTCCAGGCCGAAGTGACGCCGTGATAGCCGTTGCGGATGCCGGGCTTCCAGAACGGCGCCTCGCGCGCCAGCACGTCGCACATATAGTCGTAGTCGAGGAAGGCGCCGGGCTTGAGCTGGCCGCGCACATGCGGCAGCCCGACCGAATGGTCGAGCATCATGCGCACGCGCGCGCCCTCCTTGCCGGCCTGAGCGAATTCCGGCCAGTAGCGCGCGACCGGCGCGTCGAGATCGAGGAGGCCCCGGTCGGCCGCCATGTGGGCGGCGAGCGCCGAGGCGCCCTTGGTGCAGGAGAAGACGATGGAGACCGTGTCGCGTTCCCAGGGATCGCCGCCCGGCGTCTTGCGGCCGCCCCAGATGTCGACGACGGGCTTGCCGTCCAGCGTGATGCAGAGGCTGGCCCCGACCTCGCCGCGCCTTTCGAAATTGTCGGCGAAGGCATCGACCACGGCGGCGAAGCGCGTATCGGCGGCGCCGGAAACGGGACCGGCGGCGGTGGCGAGGGCGACGGGTTGCATGGGGTCCTCCGGATGTCTTTGGTTTTATCGGTCGATCGTCATGTAGTGCATCGTCGCGCCATCGTAGCCGGGCATGATGCCGCGCGGGACGAAGCCGGCCTTTTCGTAGGCGCGCACGGCGCGGCGATTGTCCGGGTCGGGATCGATCTGGACGCGCACGACCCGCTCCATCCCGAAAAGATGCGCCGCCATCGCCCGCGCCAGCCGCACGCCGAGCCCTTCGCCGCGGCGCGCCAGGAACATGTCGAGCCCGAACGTCTCGGCCGGAACGCCGAAGTCCGGCCAGAAATCGTCGCGGTTGGCGTGATAGGCCTGCAGATAGCCGGCCGGCGCCCCGTCGAGCACCGCCAGGAACGGCGTGACGAAGGGGTGGCCGAGCAGGCTCTCGATCTCGCCGACGTCGCTGTCGTACCAGCGCGCGATCTCCGGATCGGCGAGCATGGCGGCGATCGCGCCGAGATCGCCGGCGGCGAGCGGGCGCAGGAGGAGGCCTCCGCCCGCATCGACGCTCCCGGTCAGCGCCGAAGCGAACGGCCTCACCCCGGCAGGACCCAGAAGCCGGCGCGGGGGAAGTGCACGACCACTTCGCCGACCGCCGGATCGCTGCGGCGGATCGCGATATGGGTGGACGAGGAGGAAACCAGCGTGCCGGCGATCGGGTCGCGGCCGTAATCGTCGGCCATGACGGTGACGGCCATGCCGGGCACGAGACCGTTCGGTTCGAACGGATCGGCGCGTTCGGCGGCCTGCGAGGTCGCGGACTTCGCGACGGCGAGCGCATCCTCGGGGGTCATCGGGGCGGGGGCGCCGTGGCCGATCGCCTTCAGCCGCGCCGCCCAGTCGCGCACCCGCGGGAACTCCCTGAGCAGCGGCTCGGCCTCGCCGGGCGTGAAGGTCGAGAGGAACCAGACGTTCATATAGGCGTGGGCGTCGTCGAGGCCGGGTGCGCCGCCGACGAAGTCGCCCTGCGCGGCAAGCGCGGCCTCGACGAACGCCGCATGGGCCCGCCATTGCTCGCGCATCAGCGGCACCGCCGCCCGCATCTGGGCCGGATCGAAGGGCCGTCCCGAGAGCGCCTCGCGGTCCTTGACGAAGGCGGGATCGACCTTGTCGCCCAGCGCCCCGAAGATCAGCGGCACGCTGGCCATGAAGAAGATGCGGTCGGCCCAGAAGGCGAGGCCGCCGGAAAGCCCGGACGGCGGCGAAGCCTGCGGCCCCGGAAAGCGGCGCTCCAGCTCGGCGAGGATGATCTGCGAGTCGCAATAGACGTCGGCGCCGATCTGCATCACCGGGATCTTGCGGTAGCCGCCGGTCAGCGGCGTCAGATGCGGCTTGGGCATGATGCTCGGCTGCTCGACCGAGCGCCAGGCGAGGCCCTTCATGCCGAAGACGAGGCGGACCTTCTCGCTGAACGGCGAGGTCCAGTAGTGGTGGAAGACGATCTCGCTCATCGCTCAGCTCAGCTCGTTGGAGAAGCGGATGGTGCCGGCCTCCATGCCGGCGGTCACCATGGCGGCCCCGCCCGACCGCATCATCCACTCCAGCCGGTGGTCGCGGTATTCGCGCTTGAAGAGCCCCGCCTTCACCGCGCCCGCGACGCCGGCCATCTGCCCCGCGATGGCCCGGATCGCCTCGTTGCAGGCGGCGACGCTGGGCCGCGCGTTGGCGCGGGCCTGCCGGCCCCCGGGGCGGGAGTTCGGGTGGGGCCGGGGGCCGAGGCCCGCCGCGCCGTTGACATAGGGGATGGCCGCAAGGTCGCCCCAGCCGAAGCGCTCGCCGCCGAACCACGGCGCCTCGTCGAGTTCGCGCGACAGCCAGGCGTGAAGGCCCTCGAGCTGGCCACGGGCCCGCGCCGTCAGCGCCGCCGCCGCCTCGCCCTCGGCGCGTCCGAACCAGCCGATCTCGCCCATGCCCCAGACGATCGCCTCGTACTGGGTGTCCATGATCTCCTCGACGGTGCGGGCCCGGGCCCGGGCATAGGCCCCGGCCGGCAGCAGCGGCGGATCGGGCCAGCGGTCCTCGATGTATTCCAGGATAATGGTGGAGTCGAAGATCGAGACCGCGCCTTCGACCAGGGCCGGGACCTCGCCGCGCGGATTGGCCTCCAGGAACCCCTCGTCGCGCGCCCCTGTGCCGATCGCCTGCGGCATGCGGGCCTCGAAGGCGACGCCCTTCTCGGCCAGCGCGATCTTGCATTTCTGGGCATAGGGGCTGAGCGGATGCTCGTAGAGGATGAGCGGCATGGGGGTTCCTCGGGGATTATGTTTGTGCTGGGAGTATAGGGCCGAACCGCGCCCCTGCGAGTCCTCATGACCCTGCCCTACGATCTGCCGCCCGAGCCGTTCGACCGCACCTCCGCCCGCGGCGCCGTGACGGTGCGTGCGCTTCGCATCGGCGACCGCGCCGCCTGGACGGGGCTGGGGCGCGACTATCTCGTCTTCTACGGGACGGCGGAGCGAGGCGCAGTCCGAGTTGAACGGGGCGCGGCTGTTGGACCCGGACGAGCCGGTGTTCGGCTTCCTCGCCGAGCGGGGGGGCAAGGCGATCGGCCTCGTCCACATCGTCTTCCACCGCTCGTTCTGGCTGCCGGGGCCGAGCTGCTATCTGCAGGACCTCTATGCCGACCCGGAGGTGCGCGGCGCGGGCGTCGGCCGGGCGCTGATCGAGCATGTCTATGGCGTGGCGAAGGCGGCGGGCAGCGCCAAGGTCCACTGGCTGACCCGCCACGACAACGCCGTGGCGCGGCGGCTCTACGACCGCATCGCGACGGAGACGGGTTTCGTGCAGTACGCGAAGACGCCGTAGCCTTAGCCGCCGCCTACGCCGCAAACCCCCGGTCCAGAAACCGTTCCGCGACCGCCGCGTAGAGGGCGATGCCGTGCGCCATCGCGTCCTCGTCGAGCATCATCCGGTTGGAGTGGCAGGGCGCGGCGGTGTGGAAGTCGCAGCCCGGCGGGGCGACCCCCAGGAACGTCATGCAGCCGGGGATCTTCTGCAGCACATAGGACCAGTCCTCCGCCCCCATGACGGCGCTGGGCATCGGGAAGAAGCCGGCATCGCCCAGCATTTCGCGGGCCGCCTCGCGGGCGATGTCGACCATGCGGCCGTCGTTGACGGTGACGGCATAGCCTTCGGTCAGCGTCACCTCGGCCCAGGCGCCGTGCGCCTTGGCGATGTTGGTGGCGACGCGCGGGATCGCCTCCTTGGCGGTCTTGCGGGCATGCTCGGAGACCGAGCGCAGCGTGCCCAGCATCTTCACGGTTTCGGGAATGACGTTGCTGGTCGTGCCGCCCTCGATCCTGGCGATGGTCAGGACCACCGGCTCGAAGGCGTTGATGCGGCGCGTCACCATCGACTGCAGCGCCAGCACGATCTCGCAGGCGATGGGCAGCGGGTCGAGCGCGTGGTGCGGCGAGGAGGCGTGGCCGCCCTTGCCCCAGACGGTGATCTCGATCGTGTCGGTGGAGGCCATGAACGGCCCCGGCCGCGAGGAGAAGACGCCGCTGGGGATGTTCGGCGTGATGTGCAGCGCGAAGGCGCCGTCGGGCCTGGGGTGGCGGTCGAGCAGGCCGTCCTCGATCATCTTGAGCGCCCCGAAGTGACCCTCCTCGCCCGGCTGGAACATGAACTTGACCGTCCCCGACAGGCGGTCGCGCCGCTCGTGCAGCAGCCGCGCCGCCATGGCGAGCATGGCGGTGTGCGAATCGTGGCCGCAGGCATGCATGGCGTTGGGCACGCGCGACTTGAACGGCACGTCGGTGTCTTCCGGCATGGGGAGCGCGTCCATGTCGCCGCGCAGCACGATGGTGCGGCCTTGCGACGGGCCCTTCAGCGTCACCATCAGGCCCGAGGAGGACGGCCCTTCCTCGATCGTCACGTCGAGCCCTTCGAGCGACTCGCGCACCGCCTTCACCGTCTCGGGCAGGAAGAGGCCGAGTTCGGGATGCTCGTGGACGCGGCGGCGCAGCGTCACCGCGCCGGGCAGGAGCGCCTTCGCGCCGTCGAGCCAGATGGAGAGATCGTCGGACATATGGTTCCCCGGAATGGATGCGGATGAGAGCCGTTCAGGCGCGCTTCTGGCCGACGTCCAGGGCCGGACCGGAAGGGGGTTCCGGCTCGATCTCGACGTCGAAGGTCTCCAGAAAGCGGCTCACCAGCATGTAGAAGCCGATCGTCACGACGAGTTCCTGCATTTCCTGAGCCGACAGGTGCGCGGCGAGCGGATCGTAGGTCGCGTCGGAGGCGCGGACATGGGCGACGATATCGTCGGTCAGCGCCATCACCTGGCGCTCGATCTCGGTGAGGGCGGGGGCGGCGGGACCGTCATGGATCGCCGCCAGCAGCGCCTCGCGCATGCCGAGGTCGCGGCCGATGCGCATGTGCTGGTGGACCTCGTAGGAGGCGCCGGAAAGGACGCCGACGCGGATGATGGCGATCTCGCGCAGATGCGGATCGAGCCTGGTGCGCGACAGCAGATAGCCGCCGAAGCGCGAGAAGGCCGGAAGCAGCCCGTCGCCATGGGCCATGACCCGGAAGATGTTGAGGCCCGCCATCTTGGGCAGGACTTCGGCGGCCTTGGGCGGCGCGGCGGCCGGGTCCAGCGGTTCAAGGCGCGGCATCGTCGGTTCCCCCAGGATCGTTATCGTTCGTTGCGGCATCGTTTCGCCTTGCGCGCCGCTTGGCAAGGCCGTCCGCCTTGCCTCGCGGCCGGAGCCCGCTAACATCGCGTCAACTGCCAGAACAAACCTCCAGGGAAGGACCGCCGAGCCCATGTTCGATCTCGACTCCATGCACAGCCTCGCCGACATCACGCGCCTCCAGGCGAAGGCGCGCCCCGGCGAGATCGCCCATGTCTTCGAGGATCGCGTGACGAGCTTCGCCGACCTGGACGTCCGCGCCAGCCGGATCGCCAACGGCCTCATCGCGCTCGGGCTGAAGCCCCATGCCCGGGTCGGCTATGTCGGGATGAACTCCGACCGCTTCTTCGAGACGGTCTATGGCTGCTTCAAGGCCAATGCCGTGCTGGTCGGGGTCAACTGGCGGCTCGCCCCGCCCGAGGTCGCCTATGTGCTGAACGATGCCGGCGCCGAGGTGCTGTTCGTCGGCGCCGAGTTCGTCAAGCTGATCGACCAGATCCGGAGCGAACTGACGACGGTGCGCCACGTCATCGCGGTCGACGGGCCGCATGGCGACTGGCCGGTCTTCGACGCCTGGCGCGACGGCCAGTCCGCCGCCGACCCCGGCCTTCCCATCGCTCCCGACGACGACGCGATCCAGCTCTACACCTCCGGCACCACCGGCCATCCCAAGGGCGTGCAGCTGACCAACGCGAACTACCTGGCCTTCATGGCCACCGCCCAGGAGGCCGGCTGGGCCAATTACGAGGCCGGCGAGGTCTGTCTCGTCGCGATGCCCAATTTCCACGTCGCCGGCCTCAACATGGGCGTGCTGACGGTGGCGGCGGGGGCCAAGGGCATCATCATGAAGCAGGTCGATCCGGTGAGGGTGCTGGACGCCGTGGAGGCCTACGGCATCGAGAACATGTTCCTGGTGCCGGCCGTCATCCAGTTCCTGATCGCCGTGCCGGACATCAGATCGCGCAAGCTCTCGACGCTGAAGCGGGTCTTCTACGGCGCTTCGCCGATCTCCGACGAGGTGCTGCTGAAGGCGAAGGAACTGCTCGGCGCCGGCTTCACCCAGCTCTATGGCCTCACCGAGACGGTCGGCGGCGGCACCTTCCTGCCGGCCGAGGACCACGATCCGGCCCGCGGCAAGCTGCGCTCGTGCGGCATTCCCTATCCGGGCTTCGAGATCAAGGTGATCGACGGCGCGGGCAAGGCGCTGCCGGCCGGCGAGGTCGGCGAGATCCTGATCAAGTCGCCGAGCGTGATGAAGGGCTACTGGAACAAGGCCGATGCGACCGCCAAGGCGATCGTCGATGGCTGGTTCTACACCGGCGACGCCGGCTACTTCGACGCCGACGGCTATCTCTTCATCCACGACCGGGTGAAGGACATGATCGTCTCGGGCGGCGAGAACGTCTATCCGGCCGAGGTCGAGAACGCCCTGATGAGCCATCCCGCCATCGCCGACGCCGCGGTCATCGGCGTGCCCGACGAGAAATGGGGCGAGGCGGTCAAGGGGATCGTGGTGTTGAAGGCGGGCGCCGGCGCCGGCGCCGACGACATCATCGCCTTCTGCAAGACCCGGATCGCCGGCTACAAGACGCCCAAGACCATCGACTTCGTCGAGGCGCTGCCGCGCAACCCCTCGGGCAAGATCCTGCGCCGCGAGCTGCGCGACCCCTATTGGGCGGGCCGGACGCGGCGGGTGAACTGACGGACCAAGCGAAGGAGCGCGGCCCTGAAGACCATCGCCGACCATCGCTTCTGGCGCAATGTGTGGGCGGTGGTCGCGGCGGTCGCGGTCGTCGTCGGGGTCGGCGCGCTGGTGCTGCCGGAGCATGGCACGGGGGAAAAGCCATTCGTCGCGCTGGCTACGGTGAGTCTCGCGATCGGCGCGGCGTCGCTGATCGGCACCTATCTTCTGAGCAACGCCGTGATTCGTTTCGAGCGGCTGGACGCCGGCGTCGGGGAGCTGGCCCGCTGGTGGATCGATCCGCCGACCTGGCGGCAGTTCGCGGCGGCGGATCGGGCACGCCAGGCGGGGCTGGAGCCGCGCTGGGGCGAGAATGTTCTGATCGTCGCTGAAGAGATCGCCGCGCCGCTGGAAATCGTCGTGTCGCGCGAGGCAGTGCGCGTGGGCGAGGCCTATCACGAGCTGGACCGCGACATCATGCTGGGCACGCGGCTCATGCCGGGCACGCCCGTCATGCTGGAGTTCTATTTCAAGATCATCAAGCCGCGGGGTTTGCCGGTGCCGTTCATCGTGCGCTTTCCGGTCGCGGCCGGAGCCGAGCACAAGGCACAGGCGGCGCTGGCGCATTACAACCAGCCGATCGTGTATGGGCGGTTCGCGCGGGCGATCATGATCCCGGGCCGGGGGGCCCGCCGCACCCCGCGCAAGGCGCGCAACATCGCGCTGCTCGTCGCCGCCGTTGGCGCCGGGATCGCGGCGGTGGCGATCTGGCTGGCCAAGCCCCCAGTCGCGCGCGCCTGGGAAAATCCGGATCCGTATGCCGATCTCATCGCGCTGGGCGTGGGCCTGGGTGCGTTCCTGGCCGTTCCCGCGCTGCTGGTGGCGCTCGTCTCGCACCTGCGGATGCACCGAGCGAGCTGACGCCGAACTGACGCAAGGTTAGGCTTGCGCAGGCCCACAACCGGTGCACCAATCCGGCATTGGCATCAATTAAGGCCGCACCAGCCGGCCGACCGGGAGAATTCGCATGGCCATCAAGCTGCGCAACGGCATCTTTCTCGCACCCTTCCATCCGCTGGACGAGGATCCGACGCTCTGCATCCACCGCGACCTGGAGCTGATCGAGCATCTCGACCGCCTCGGCTATGAGGAAGCCTGGGTCGGCGAGCACCATTCCGCCGGCTTCGAGATCATCGCCAGCCCCGAGGTCTTCATCGCCGCCGCGGCCGAGCGCACCCGCTCGATCAAGCTCGGCACCGGCGTCGTCTCGCTGCCCTATCACTCGCCGCTGACGACCGCGAACCGCATCATCCAGCTCGACCACCAGACGCGCGGCCGCGTGATGTTCGGCGTCGGCCCGGGCCTCCTGCCCTCGGACGCCTTCCAGCTGGGCGTCGATCCCTCGACCCAGCGCGACCGCATGGTCGAGGGGCTGGAGGTGATCCTCAAGCTCTTCGCCGGCGAGCGCGTCACCCACAAGAGCGACTGGTTCAATCTCGACAACGCGATCTGCCAGCTGAGGCCCTATACCTGGCCGCATCCGGAGATCGCCGTCGCCTCGTCGATGACGCCCTCGGGCGGCAAGCTGGCCGGCCGCCACGGCTTCGGCATGCTCTGCGTCGCCGCCACCCAGGCCGGCGGCTATGACGCGCTGGGCGTCAACTGGAAGATCGCCAACGACGTCGCGGCCGAGAACGGCCGCACCATGGATCCCGAGAAGCTGCGCCTCGTCGGCCCGGTGCACATCGCCGAGACCAAGGAGGAGGCGATGGCGAACGTGCGCTACGGCTATCACAAATGGGCGCAGTACTTCGCCAATCTGAGCCCGCTCAACATCAACCAGGATCCCAACGAGGACCCGCTGGAGCGCGGCATCCGCGAGGGCACCATCGTCGTCGGCACGCCCGACGACGCCATCGCCCAGATCCGCCGCCTCCAGGCCAAGCAGGGCGAGTTCGGCGCGTTCCTGCAGCTCGCCCACAACTGGGCCAACTGGGACGCCACCAAGAAGTCCTACGAACTGTGGCAGCGCCACGTGACGCCGGTGATCAACAACGCCAACGTCAACCGCATCGACAGCTACGAGGACGTGCGCCAGCACGGTGCGAGATACATGGGCGCGGCGGTGAACGCGGCCATGGCGACGCTGCAGAAGCACCAGGCCGAGGAAGCGGCCAAGCAGTCCAAGACCGCGGCGGAGTGATCCCATGGACTGGAAGACGCTCGCCATCGTCGCCGGCGTCTTCCTGATCGGCCTGTTGCTCGGCCGGGGCTTCGGGGCGCGCGGCGGCGGCGGGAGCGATACGCGGCCCGCCGCTCCGGCCCGGCCGGCCGCGCCGGCCCAAGGCGGCCTCAGGGGACTTGAGTCCGGCACGCATGGCGTCCGCCTGCTCGACGGCGGTCCCAACAAGATCGCCGTCATCAAGGAACTGCGCGCGCTGACGGGGCTCGGCCTGAAGGAAACCAAGGACCTGGTGGAGGCCGCGCCCTGCCTCGTCATCGCCCATGTCTCGCGCGAGTCGGCCGAGCGGGCCGCTGATCTGCTGCGCAACGCGGGCGCGCGGGCCGAGACCGGCTGACGCCGTCAGAGCCGCTTCAGCCGATCGGCGAGCGCCGCGGCATTGACGGTCAGCGGCTTGTGCGGCCGCGACCAGTCGGCGTCGGCGGCGCGCGCCTCGAAGATCGCGTAGTCGAGCCCGGCCGAGCCGAAAAGGTTCATGTGGGCGAACATCCAGTGCGGCTCGGACTCGATGTCGACGACCAGCGTGCCGGGATGGCAGAAGACCGTGTTGAAAAGCGCCGACCCCGCCGCGCCGACGACGATCGAGGCCGACGAGAAGCAGGCGATCTGCGCCCGCATCGACATCGTGTGGGGCCGCACCTCCTCGAAGCCGAGGGCAGCGAGCCGCTCCACAACCTCCGCCTCGTTGAGCATCGGGCGCGGCGTCCGGCCGCCGGGACCCCAACCGCGGCGCGAGACATAGAGGCGCCGTCCCGCCGGCGGGACGCCGTAGCGGCGGCGCAGATCGGCGAAGACGGCGCGCGCGGCGTCGTCGAGCAGGCCGTGCGTCGTCCGCATCGAGGGAATGACGGCGTGTTCCAGCGCATAGGCAAGGCCCGGCTTCTGCATCGTCAGGCGCCCCAGGGGAACGCCGGCCAGCGCGAGCAGGTCGCGCATGCTGCGCGTCAGCGGCGGCGCGAGCACGGCGCCGTCTTCCGGCCAGGCCGGGAGCGTCGCGAGCTTGGGAACGACGCGGAAGAGGAAGGCGCCGTAATTGCCGCCTTCCAGCGCGCAGAGCGAGACGACCGTGCCGCCCAGGCGCCGGACAGGCCGGTCGCGGCCGGCGAGCGCGAACGTCCCTGACGCCTCGCCGGCCGAGAGCCCGAGATATTCGTTCTGAAAGGCGTCGCCTTCCATCAGGTGTGCGGCGTAGCGCTCGAACTCGCCGTCCTGAAGATAGGCGTCGTCGCCGAACCACCGCCCGTCAGCGGTCACATAGCTGCGCGAGCCGATCTGGGTAACGCCGCTCGCGCGGATCGCGAAGGCGGGCGGTGACGGCAATGTGATCGGGCCCGCGTCGGCAAGCAGGCCGGCGCCGTCGGGGTCATCATGAAAGACGGGGGCCGGCCGCGCGGTGGTTCGCGGCACGTCGGGCGGCTCGACGAAAACCCCGGGCGGCCCCGGCCGCCAGAGATCCCCGGCAGCGAGGCGATCGAGCGACAAAGGCGGGCAATAACGGACGCTTGCGGGCAGAACAGGCCTGCAAGGCGACGGGACGCCGTCATCCGCGCGCCGTCCGGGCGACATAGCGGGAACGGCTCGGCCTCGTGTCGCGGCGCGTCGGCATGGGAGGGGGAAACTCGCAACGGCCGCGCACCCTGTCAATCGAACGGCCCGCCCCGCTTGCCGCACCTTCGATCCCGGGCATAGCCTGCCGCCAGACCGATCTGGGAGAGCCCGATGCTGACTCGCCGTACCCTTCTCGCCTCCGCCGGCAGCGCCGCCGTCGCCGGATTGCTGAGCCGTTCCGCCTTCGCCAACCCCCCGCCGCCCGACGGCCTGAACGCGGCGCCGCCGGTCGCCCGCATCGAGCCGGTCACCGAGACCTTCTTCGGCACCGCCGTCACTGACAATTATCGCTGGATGGAGAACGCCAAGGACCCGGACTGGGAGCCCTTCATGCGCGGCCAGTCCGACTATGCCCGGGCCCGGCTCGACGCCATTGCCGGCAACGCCGCGATGCAGGCGCGCGTTTCGGAGCTCTCGGGAGACCTCGAGATCGTCGGCGGCATCCAGGTCTGCGGCGATCTGGTCTTCGTCAACAAGCGCCCGGCGGGAGCGGACAATTTCCTGCTCGCGGTGCGCGAGGGGATCGACGGCGCCGAGCGCGTGCTGATCGATCCGGTCAAGCTGACCGAGGGCGAGGTGCACTATTCGCTCGACTACTGGTCGGCCTCGCCGTCCGGCAGCCATGTCGCCTATGGCCTCTCCAAGCAGGGTTCGGAGGATTCGGTCCTGCACGTCATGGAGGTCGCGAGCGGCGCGATCCTGCCCGAGCGGATCGACCGGGCGCAGTACGCCAATATCTCGTGGCTGCCGGACGGCAGCGGCTTCTTCTTCAACCGCCTCGCCGAAGGCGCGGCGAAGGGATCGACCGACTACTACAAGAACTCGGTCTGCTGGCTGCACCGGCTGAACACCGATGCCTCGGCCGACGTCCGGGCGATGTCGCGCGGCCAGTTCCCCGACGTGGAGGTGAGCGAGATCGAGTTCCCCGGCATCGCCGCCCAGCCGGGATCGGACATCGCGATCGCCGGCCTCTTCGCCGGCGTGCAGAACGAGATCACGCTCTACGTCAACACGCTGGCCAACGCGGTGTCCGGCCAGGGCGGCTGGCAGAAGATCTGCGCGCCGGAAGACAAGGTGACCGGTTTCGCCTTCCGCGGCGACGACATCTATCTGGTCACCTATGCCGGCGCGTCGCGCTATCGCGGCCTGCACCTGAAGGCCGCCGCACCCGCCGTCGCCGGCGCCGCCGAAATCGTGCCCGAGGCCGAGGCGGTGCTGCAGGGCATGCTCGCCGCCAAGGACGCGATCTATCTGCAGTATCTCGACGGCGGCGTCGCCCGGCTGAAGAAGCTGACCGAGGGCGGCGTCGGCGAGGTCGCCCTGCCTTTCGACGGCGCCTTCGGCGGCGTCGTGGCCGACCCCGGACGCGAGGGCGTCTTCGTCAATCTGCAGAGCTGGGTCGTGCCCGCGACCATCTTCCAGATATCCGCCGATGGCGCGGCGCGCGAGACGGCGCTGGTCGCCAAGCCGCCGATCGACGTCGCCGGCTACACCTCGGAACGGCTGTTCGCGACCGCCAGGGACGGCACCAAGGTGCCGGTCTCGATCGTCTACAGGAAGGACCTTCCCAAGGACGGCAGCGCGCCGGTCTTCCTGCAGGCCTATGGCAGCTACGGCATCAATTCCGAACCCTTCTTCGGGCCGCGCTACATCGCCTGGATGGAGCGCGGCGGCATCTGGGCGACGGCCAATGTGCGCGGCGGCGGCGAGTACGGCCGCGACTGGCACGAACAGGGCCGCCTGCTGAACAAGCCCAACACCTGGGGCGACATGATCGCCTGCGCCGAGCACCTGATCGCCGAAGGCTGGACCGGCGCGGCGCGGATCGCCATCAACGGCGGATCGGCCGGCGGCATCACGGTCGGCCGCTCGCTGACCGACCGGCCCGATCTGTTCAGCGCGGTCATCAGCCAGGTCGGCGTGTCGAACATTCTGCGCGCAGAGTCCGTAAAGAACGGACCTCCCAACTGCCCCGTGTTCGTCAGCGACCCCACCGAGAACGTCTTCAAGGGCGTCTATGCGATGGACTCGACCCAGCACGTGAAGGCGGGAACCGCCTATCCCGGCGTGCTGCTGACCACCGGCATGACCGATCCGCGCGTCGATCCCTGGCACGCCGCCAAGATGACCGCCCACCTGCAGGCGGCGACCTCGTCGGGCAGGGCGGTGCTGCTGCGCGTCGACTACGACGCCGGCCACGGCCTCGGCAGCACCCGCGCCCAGCGCGACCGCGAATGGGCCGACTGCTTCAGCTTCGCGCTCTGGCAGGCCGGCGACCCGGCCTTCCAGCCCGCCTAGGCCGGAGCGCCAGCGGCATCGAGCGCCGCGATGTCGCCGGGCGCCAGCGTCACCGCAGCCGCTCCGGCGATGTCCCGCATCTGGTCGACGCTGGTGGCGCTGGCGATCGGCGCGGTGACGCCGGGCCGCGCCATCAGCCACGCCAGCGCGACCTGCGCCGGCGTCGCGCCATGGCGATCGGCGACCGCATCAAGGGCCGCGAGGATCGCCAGGCCCCGCGGATTAAGGAAGCGTTTCATGCCGCCGCCGCGCGGGCTCTTGCCGAAATCGGCCTCCGAACGGTACTTGCCGGTCAGGAACCCGCTCGCCAGCGCGAAATAGGGAATGACGCCGAGGCCTTCGCGGACGCACAGATCCTCGAACGCCCCTTCGTAGAGGCTGCGCTCGTAGAGATTGTAGTGCGGCTGCACGACGCTGTAGCGGGCGCGGCCGGCGGCCCCCCCCCCCCTCACCGCCGCTTTGGGGGCCGGCGCGGCGGAGGTGGGGGCCCCCACCCCGGGCCCCCTGCCCGGAACCACCAGCC
>OEIV010000242.1_pt1 | contig 33832 bp, 18 predicted proteins | sample 1539231 | NCBI WGS metagenome assembly OEIV01 (sample SAMN03794762, study PRJEB22550) | activated sludge metagenome | feature: wastewater treatment plant; material: activated sludge; isolation source: Wastewater treatment plant of a petroleum refinery complex | place: Argentina: Buenos Aires ... | reverse complement strand
GCGGGGAGGTCGGCGTGGGGAACGCCGTAGACGGTGTTGGCGAATTCGAGGTCGTGGGGGGTGGTGGTCTCGTCCTTGGCCCTGCGGAAGGTGTAATCGCCCCCGCCGCGCCCGATCGCGGGCGAGTTCGGGTAGTCCTCCCAGTTGGGCTTGTTGAAGGCCTCGTTGCCGGGCGCGCCGACCGTGACTAACTCGATGCCGTAGTCCTGCTGGGCAATGACCCGCGAGGTCAACGAGGAACCTGCGAGAACCGCGAAGGAAAGGGCGACGGTGGGGGCTTTGGTCTGCATGTCAATCTCCTTGTACGGGGCCTCTCCTTATCGGTCGCAGGAAATTGGGAGCGTGATGTCAAGAATTCGTGAATCGCAGCATCGCGGCCCGACCCACCCAGAATCCGATCACCCCGATCGACAGGAGCACGCCGCCCGGAAGGAACATCGCGTCCCAGCCCTCCGCGCGCCACAGGCCGTTCTCGATCGCGATCGTCGCCCACTTGAAGGGCGACACGCTGCTGATCTGCTGCATGAGCTTGGGCATGAAGAAGAGCGGGATCGACCCGCCGCCGATCAGCGCGAGCACCAGGAGCAGCGCCCGCCCGAGGCCCTGGGCCGCGCCCTCGCTCCGCGACAGGCCCGCGAGCAGCATCATCACGCCCGTGAACCCGATCGACGACGAGAGCACGGCCGCCACCATGATGGCCGGGTGCCCGATCCGCACACCCATGAGGCGAGCGACAAGAAGTAATATTATCTGCACGAGCACGCACGACACAAAGCACGCCGCGGCCTTGCCCAGCAGGATCTGATTCCGCGAGATCGGCGCGACGCACAGGCGCAGCAGCGTACCGCGACGCCGCTCCTGCACGAGCGAAACGCCGAACGCCATCCCCCACCCCATCCGCCCCCCCCCCACGCCCTGCGGGAACGACACCGCGAACGAGTTGTTGGGCGAATTGGGGTCCATCTGGAGTTCGTGCATCGTGACCGTGACCGGGCGGAATCCGCCGCCCGCCGAATCTCCCGCGCCGTCCTTGCTTTCGCCGCCGGATTTGCTCGTGACTTCCTTGGTCAGCGACGACACGCTGTCGAAGAACGTGCCGAAGATTCCTTTCTGCAAGGGCGAGAGCCCGCTTGATTTCGACACATCCTCCCGCGCCGAATCCAGGAACGAGTTCATCATCGATGGATCGGTGAATGTCCGCGCGAGCTGCCTGAATCCGAGCTCGTTCAGCCTTCCCTCGAGGAGTCCCGCCTCGGCGGCACGCTTCGGGTCCACGATCGCCTCGAGCTGCATCCCGCCGCCCGAGAATATTTTCTTCGTCGATTCCTGAAACCCCTTAGGCACGATCACGCACGCCGCGGCATCGCCCTTCCGCACCAGGCTCTCGCCCGCGGCACGGTTCTCCGCGTTCTTGGTCTCGATACCGCCGGCTTTGCCGAGCTGGTCCACGAACCACGCCGAGGCCTCGCCGCCGTCCTCGTTGACGATGGCGATCGGCATCGCGCTCTTCTCGCCACCCCCGCCGCCGAACACATAGCCGAAAAAGAGAGCGATCAAGAGTGGGAACACAAACGTGAAGAACGCGTCGGCCCGGTCGCGCAGGAGCAGGCGGAGGTCTTTCATCGCGATTCGGACGATGGCGTTCACTCGGCACCTCCATCGCGCAGGGCGCGCCCCGTCAGGTTGAGAAAGACCGATTCAAGGTCGGGGCGATCGATGCGGAGGCCTGAGCGCACGCCGCGTGCGATCAGATTCGCGACTTCACTCGCCGGGTCGCGTGTCACGATCTTCTGCTCGCCCTGCTCGTCGTGGTACACGACGACCGAATCCCCGCCGTGCGCCCTCAGCAGTTCGTCGATCGTGCCCACCGCGAGCATCGAGCCGCGGTCCATGACGCCCACGCGGTCGCACAGCTTCTGGGCTTCTTCCATGTAGTGCGTGGTGTACACGATCGTCGTGCCGCGCCCCTTCAGCGAGCGCACGAGCTCGATGATCGAGTTCCGCGACTGCGGGTCAACGCCCGCCGTGGGCTCGTCGAGCAACAGCACGTCCGGCCCATGCACCAGGGCCGCCGCCAGATTGAGCCGGCGCTGCATGCCGCCTGAAAACGTCTTGGACCGATCACCCGCACGATCGCGCAACCCGACCATGTCGAGCGCCGCATCGACCGCGGCGTTCAACTCGCGGCCGCGCAGGCCGTAGAGCCCGCCGAAGAACTCCAGGTTCTCACGGGCCGACAAATCTTCGTACAGCGCCAGCGCCTGGGGCGCCACGCCCACGCGCCGGCGCAGCGAGGGGTCGTTCACGAGCGACTTGCCGTCGATGTGGACGTCGCCGCCCGAGGGCGCGAGCGTGCCGATCACCATCGAGATGGTCGTGGTCTTGCCCGCGCCGTTGGGGCCCAGCAGCCCGAACACCTCGCCGCGAGGGATTTCAAGCGACAACGAGCGCACCGCCTCGCGCTCGCCAAACTTCCTGCTCAGCCCTTCGAGTCGGATCATGAGGGGCATCCTACGAGAAAGCGGGGTTGGCGCTCCAACGCGGGCGATTGGGGCATGGTTGTTTCGTCTTCCGCGCCGTCCTGTGGCTCGAGCTTGCGCTGCTCCGCGGTGCGGTGAGATGACCGCGGCGAGGTCCCAGATGGCTGGTGCGCGGTCAGTTCATGATCGTCGAGACGATGGTGACGTCGTCGGCGAGGGCGATGTGGTCGGGGTAGCTGGCGGCCTCGGGCGGCACGGCGAAGTTGAGGAGCGCGTCGAAGAGCGCGGCGACGTCGCGGTCGGGGCCTGTGGAGTTGGCGAGGGCGGCGAGGATGCGCTCCAGGCCGAACTCGTCGCCGTTGGAGTTCTGCTGCTCGGCCAGGCCGTCGGAGTAGAGGATGAGGCGTGAGCCCTTGGGGAAGGGGATTTCCTCGGCGGCGTAGTCGAAGGTGGCATCGACGCCGAGGGGGATGCCGCCCTTGGCGAAGACACGCGAGGCGGGCTGATCGGGGAACTTGACGAGCCAGTGTCCGTGGCCGGCGTCGACGAAGGTGAGGAGCCCGGCGGCGGGGTCGATCACGCCGACCCAGAGCGAGATGAACTGGCCTTCGTTGGAGTGGGCGGCAACGTGCTGGTTGACCTCGATGGCGGCCCGGGCGGGGTCGGGGTTCATGCGGAGCGAGGCGTTGAGGTGGGCCTGGGCGGTCGCCATGAGGAGCGCGGGGCCGACGCCCTTGCCCGAGACGTCGCCCAGGAGGAGCGCGACGCGGCCGTCCTGCAACGGGAAGATGTCGACAAGATCGCCGGCGACAAATCGGCCCGGGCGAGAGCGGAGCGCGTATTGCATGGAGCCCAGGTTGCCAGTGGGCTTGGGCATGATGAGGCGCTGGGCGCTGCGGGCGGCGTTGAGGTCGGCCTCCATCTGTTTCTGGCGGCCGGCGAGTTCGAGGCGTTTGAGGTTGGCGAGCGCCAGGCCGCAGATGCGGGCGATTGCCTGGCAGAAGGCGGGGGCGTCGGCCTGGACGATGCCGGAGCCCGGGGCGCGTTGTTCGGAGCGTCGGGCGTCGAGGTAGAGGAAGGCGACGGCGGCGGAGTCGACCATGACGGGGGCGCAGATGGCGGCTTGGATACCCAGGGACATGACGGACTGGCCGTAGTCCTGCACGCCGCTGTCTTCGTCGAGGCGGACGACCTGCCCGGCGGTGGCGGCTTCGATGAGCGAGCGGCTGAAGGTGAAGGAGGATTCGCCGTTGGGTGACTGGCCGCGCGAGGCGACGAGCTCGACCTGGCTGGCGCCCAGGCCGTCGAAGGTGGTGGCGCGACGGACAAAGGCGGCGCGAGCGAAGCCGGTGCCGGCCATGAGGGCGTCGAGGACGGTGGCGGCGAGTTGTTGTTCGGACGTGGCGGCGGTGATGGAGGCGGCGCAGTCGATGAGGAGTTCGAGGCGGTGCTGGGCGCGGAGCATCAGCTCGGCCTGGGGCACGCGGTGGATTCGTGTGCTGACGACTTCGGCGTCGGCCTGGGTGGTGAGCATGCGGGCCGCGGTGTTTGGGCCGCCGATGCGGAAGGAAAAGGGCCCGAGGCGGATGACGTCGGCGTCGTTGAGGGGGGCGGATTCGCCGGGGGGGACGTGCACGCCGTTGAGGTATGAGCCGTGCTTGCTCCCCATGTCGGTGAGGATCCAGGAGCCGCCCATGTAGGAGATGGAGGCGTGACGTCGGGAGACGGATTGATCGGGGAGGACGGCGTCGCAGCCGGATTGGCGGCCGATGACGGTGACGCGATCGGACGACGCGATGATGCGTTCGGTGGGCGGGCCACCGACGGGCTCAAGGCGGATGGTTCGGATGATCGCGGAGTTTGCCATGGGGCGGAGCGGATGATACGGGGGATTGGGGGGCTTGGTCGTGAGTGGGGCGGCAACGCGGGCGCACGGAGATGTCGCGGGACATCGTCCTTGTCCAGAGATACACGCTAATGCGTGTCCGGCGCGCGGGAGAGCAGAAACACCCGGGTTTGTCCGGGTTCGAGTTCGATCTGTGCGGAGGAGCCGGCGGTTATGGGCGAGCTCGCGGGGAGCGGGGCGTCTGAAATCGTGAGCTCGCGATCAATCGTGAGGCCTGGCGGCAGGGTGATGGATGGGGACGCCGAGCCGGGGGGCGTGGCGGCGGTGCTGAGGCGGACGGCGACGAGCACGGACTGGTCGGCGGTGGCGCGGAGACAGGCCCACACGCGTGGGTCGGAGGATTCGAGGGCGCGATAGCCACCGCGGCGGAGCGCCGGAGTTTCGCGCCGGAGCCTGATGAGCGCGCGGTAGGTCTCGAGGAGCGAGCCCTTGACGTTGAGCTGCTCTTCGACGGAGCGTGTGTCGCGGTCCTCGGAGTATCGGTGGGCGCTGGCGTCGGCGTGGCGCGCGAGGTAGTTGGTCATGGGGAAGGAATCGACGGCGTTCCACTTGAAGGGCTCGCGGCGCGGGATGTCGTTGGCGTCGGAGCCGAATTGGGCGGCAACGCCGAGCATGCCGAGTTCGTCGCCGAAGTAGATCACGGGAGGGTAGGGCTGGGTGAGGAGCACGCCGGCGGCGGCCTTGAGGCGCGGTGCGGTGCGGGGCGTGGTGGCGCCGAGCGCGGAAGCGAGGCGATCGACGTCGTGATCGCCGAGCGTTGCGAGAAGCGTTCGCGCGGGCGGTTCGCTCGCGGGAGATTCGAGGATCGCGGCGATGGCGCTCTCGACGGCGGCGTGGAGACGCGCGGCGCTGGATGTGCGGATCGCTTCGCGCGCGGCGAAGAGGAAGGGCTTGGCGAAGGTGGCGTCGTGCGCGGGATGGAGGTCGGTGCCGAAGGTCTCCCACTTGGCTTGTTCGGCGAAGGTGAGAACATCGGGGTGGGCGGCGCGGAGGGCCTGTTTCCAGGGCTTCCAGAAGTTGTTCACGGAGTAGCCCCAGCCGTCCGGGCTGTCGGGGTAGCGGGCCCAGACGTGGTCGAGGCGATATCCATCGACGGCGGCGGTCCGATCCGCATCGCCGCGTGGATCGAGCCACTTGAGGGACCATCGCGTGACGAGGTCGCGGGCGCCGGCGTTGCGAAGATCGAGGAAGGCGAAGGAGACTCGCTCGCCGGTGCAGGTGCGGTAGTCGTAGCCGAAGGGCGCGCCGGCGGCGGCATCTTTCATCGCGATGAAGCCGGCGAAGGGCGAGGCGGGGTTGGTGGTTGCGTCGCGGTAGAGGGCGCTGTCGCGGTTGATGCCGTAGGCGACGAGGTCGATGAAGACGCGGAGGGTGGCGGCGTGTGCGGCGCGGTTGAAGTCGAGGAACTGGGATTCGGTGCCGAGGGCGGGGTTGACGCGATCGGGCTCAGCGTGCTGATAGCCGTGGTAGGCGGGCGAGGGGAAGATGGGCGTGGACCAGAGGCCGGTGACGCCGAGCGTGGAGAGGTAGGGGAGTGCGGCGTTCATGCCGCGGAAGTCGCCGTCGCGATAGGGATCGGCGGCGGCGCGGGCGGGCGCGTCGGGGCTTGCGGGATCGTGGTCGGAATCGCGCCAGGCGATGGGCATGACCTGATAAAGGATGTCATCGGCGAGCGGGCTTTGGGCCCAGGGCGCGGCGTCGGCGGGACGGATCACGGTGGTTTCCGATGCGGGTGGTTGCGTGGGAGGAGGCGTGGGTTGGGCGGAGGATGTCGCGGCGATCGTTGCGAGCGTGACGCGCGCGAAGAGGCTTGAAAGGTGTGGCGAACTGGTAGACGGCTTTCGCACGGATCGAGCGTAGCAGAAGCGCCGACCACGCATCCCAGGCGCGAGGATTGTGGTATAGAGGCGCATGGCGACTCTTCAAGCAAAGCCGAGATTTCAGATCGTCACAAGGCAAGCACTGAAGCGGCTTGCGGTTCTGTTCGGGGTGATCGCGATTGGGCTGTTGTATGGCTGGTGGAGCATGATCCGGATGCCGGGCGAGAGCTTCCGCGGGGCGCTCCCAGCGGCCACGGAAGCCCAGCGGGCGCTGGCGGGGGAGTTGGAAGGGCATGTGCGCACGCTTGCTGGAACGATGGGTCAGCGGAGCACGTTCAATGCGCGGCAACTGGCGGAAGCGGGCCTGTATGTGAAGGGGAAGTTCGAGGCCGCGGGTTACGAAGCGCGCGAGCACAGCTTCGTCTCGCGCGGCACGACCGTGCCGAATCTCGAAGTGGAGATTCGCGGGAAGGTGACTCCTGACGAGATCGTGGTGATCGGTGCGCACTTTGACTCGTTCCGGGGCACGCCCGGCGCGGACGACAATGCGTCGGGCGTGGCGGCGTTGCTTGCGTGGGCGGCGCGCGAGGCGGGGCACGCGCGGGCGCGGACGGTGCGGTTTGTGGCGTTTGTCAACGAAGAACCGCCGGCGTTTCAGACGGCGGACATGGGCTCGTGGGTGTACGCCAAGAAGTGCCGCGAGAGCAAGGACAACATCGTCGCGATGCTGAGCCTCGAGGCGATCGGGTATTACAGGGATGAGGAGGGATCGCAGCATTATCCGTGGCCGCTCGGCGTGTTCTACCCCGATCGCGGCGACTTTGTCGCGATGGTGGGGAACTGGTCGTCGCGCGAGCTGGTGAGGAAATGTGTCGGGACGTTCCGGAGCACGACGAAGTTCCCGTGCGAGGGCGCGGCACCGCCGGGCTTGATTCCCGGAGTTGGGTGGTCGGACCACTGGGCGTTCTGGCAGGAGGGATATCCGGCGCTGATGGTGACGGCGACCGCGCCGTTCCGCAACGCAAACTATCACCAGCCGACCGACACGCCCGACACGCTGGACTACGAGCGCATGGCGCGGGTGGTGGAGGGGCTTGAGCGGGTGCTGGATGAGCTGGCGGGGGTGAGGGAGGTCGGCGCGAGGGCGCCATGAAAAACCCCGGCCGGCGCCAGGGTTTGAGGGATGCGATCGCGGGATGTCGCGGTCTTGATGGGGTCAAACGCGGCGACGGCGCACGGCAAAGGCGATGCCCGCGAGGGCGAAGGCCGCGGCGCCGGGGGCGGGAATGAACGTGCCGCTGACGAGAATGTTGTCGAACCCGATGTTGCCGGAGGCGGACGAATATCCGCTCATGGTGAAGCGGACGTAGGCGGCGGCCTTGTTGTTGAGGATGGAGGAGGAGGAGAAGTCGATGGTGCGGAGGCGGAAGGTGCTGTCGCCGGTGGTGGCGAAGCCGCCGAAGCTGGTGAAGTTGACACCGTCGGACGAGAGATCGAGGGCGACGTTGGTGGGACCGGAGCTGGTGGTGCGTTCGGCGAAGTCGAAGAAGATGTCCTTGTAGCCGGTGGAGTCGAAGCGGAGGGTCATGGACTTGCCGTTGGAATCGAGGTTGGTGTTGGCGCGGAAGGAAAGGCGGGAGCCGACGGTGAAGGGCGCCTGCAAGTTGACCGAGGAGCCGGAGAAATACTGGAAGCTGCCCTGGCCCATGGAGTTGGGGGGGTTGGCACTGCCGTCCCACACCGCGGCGTTGGTGGTGATGTGGGCGGGGCCGGAGAGCAGCTTGGCGTCGGCGTTGAGCGGCCAGGTGATCTTGAAATTGTCGGCGCTGGGCGGCACCGGGTCCGGGAACGCCCAATAGGCGAGGCTGACACCGGCCTGCGCGACGCCGGTGCCGGCGAGCAGAGCAACGATACTGACCACGTTTTTCATGGATCTCCCTCCAAACAGATGGTGTCCCGTGCTCTCAAACACGGGGGAGGGGCGCGTGCGGAATCCGCGGGTACCCTCCACGGGAAGCATAGAGGAACCCGAGATTGCAAATCTACAGAATCAGGTCGATTAGATCGAAGCTGATCCAAGCGTTGGGATCGCGATAGGCCCAGATGACGTGGTCGGCGTCGTTGATGCCGATGAGGCGGCTGGACTTTTGTGAGTAGCGATCGGGTGCGAAGCGGTGGACCGGCTGGGCCGTCACGTCGTTCTCCGGGTATTCGGCGCGCCAGGTCTGGTTGGTGGTGCTCCAGGTGTAGACGGTGACGCGGCCGGACTCATTGGTGCCGACGAAGTTGAGGGATTGGGTGGATTGGTTAAACCAGCTGTCGATGGCGACGCTGGTGTCCCAGGCGGTCTGTCCTTCGCCAATGAACGAGACTTCCCAGTTGCCCGGGCCGAGCTCGGGCGCCCACCAGAGCGTGGTGAGGCGGCCCGAGTTGTCGAGGCCGGTCATGTTGAAGGCGTTCCATGTGGTGATGAAGGAGGTGACATATCCGGCGAAGGGTTCGGCGCCGATCCAGGCGGTGAGGTCGGTGCTCTGCCAGCCGGCGAATTCGGGGCTGGTCCAGAGGGTCCAGACGTGGCCGTCGGCGTCGACGCCGGTGATGTTGTGGCTTCCCCAGGGGCTGACGAATGCGGAGATGGCGCCCTGGAAATACGGCGCGGGGTTGTGACGGTCGCGCAGTTCGTTGGTGAGGTTGTACAGGTACGTGAATGAAAACGGGTTATGGATGGTGTTCTGGACCTGACCGATGAGATACAAGTTTGAGCTCGTGTCCTGAACCGCGAGGATGTTCAGGTTGTCCGGGCGGACCAGCACCACCATGTTGTTGATGAAATCGGGGTAGGCATAGGAGTCGATTGAACTGCCGTCACTCCTCGTGAGCTGCGCGGGGCGGGTTTCCCAGAGCAAATAGGGCTTTCGGGTTGTGAGGCCGTCGGCTTCAGGGAAGCTTGCAATGTGGACAATCGCGAATCTGGTGCTCACGCCTGCAAACTGTGGGCGGTTGGTGAGAGGGTCGACCCAGCCGATCAGGGCGGAGTCACCGCTGAAGAAGTCGTCGCTGTAGGCGGCGTAGCGGAGTTTCCACTGGCCGTCGCCCTCGTCGATGGCGAGGGTGATTCGACCGAGCTGGTTGACGAAGGCGATGGCGGTCCAGGTGCTGCCGCTGGCGGTGGCGGGAGTCGCGCCGGGCGCGGGCGTGGTGAGGCGTGAGTCGAATCCGACCTTGAAGTAATGGACGCCGACCGGGTTGTATGGGTCGGGGTGGCTGACGATGAAGCCGTGGTCGGGAGCAAAGGAGACGGTTGTTGAGATCATGCTCGCGCCGAAGGTGGTGCGGTAAGTTGGGATGGCGCCGTCGGCGGCGTCGGAGCTTGTGCCGCTCTCGGGGTCGAAGATCTGGAGCGTGCCGATGGTCCAATACCAGTGCTCGCCGGCGTACTTGCTCTTGTCCTCGGCTTGGAACCACAGGAGGCGGGCGTCGGAATCGAGCGCCTTGGGCCAGAGCGTGTCGGCGTACTCGGCGTCGGGGACGGCGAAGAGGGTGGTGAGCGTGGCGTCGGGATCGCGCTTGACGAAGGACTTGGTGGCGTAGTCCACGCCGACGATCACGCCGTCGTCGGTGATCGCGGCGGCGTTCTGGATGGAGGCAATTTCATCGAGGCCCGTGCCAACGCGATAGAGCATGGTGGTCCAGGTTCGGTCGTTGGTGTCGGCGTTGTAGGAATCGAGGCGGCGGCCGACTGCGCCGTAGGCGGAGTGGGCGAGGTACTCGCCCTGCCAGAAGTAGGTCGCGGTCGTGCCGTCAAGACGCCAGATGGTGCGGTTGACGAGTTGGTTGGGCGTGCCGGAGTTGTTGCGGAGGCGTTCGACGAGGACGGAGCCATCGGCGAGGATGGCGCGGGGCGTCATGGCGGAGTCGAAGGTCCAGCCGTCGGGCGTGCCGACGTAGGTGGTGATCGCGGCGGAGAGGTTGGTGAGCGTGCCGGCGGAGAAGAGCCACGCGGCGCCGGAGCGGCTGATGAGGACGCGGCCGGTGTTGTCCACTTCGACGAACGTGCCACCGACCATGACAAAACTGTCGTCGATCCTGGTCAGCGTGCCGCGGTGCGCGAGGAACGAGCTGTTGGAGTTTCCCGGATGGACGACCTGATACGTCACGTCCGGCGAGATGCAGAGCGGTCCTTCGGCGTCGGAGAACTCGACGGAAGTGAAGAGGGAAACCCTGCCGCTGGAGATTTCAGTCGGGTCCGTGGCGATGCTGGTGATCGAAAGCCCGGACGAGATCGCGACGTCCAGGAATCCATCGAGGTTGAAGTCGCCGGCGGCCATGGCAACTCCGAAGTTCGTGGTGCCGCTGACGCGGATCGTGCGAACAAGAGTCGAATCTACATAGATGGCGTAGGGGTCACCGGGGGCTGGGATGTTGTGAACGTAGACCTTTCCGTTGTCGGCGGCGCCGGGAGCACCGATGATGATGCGTGAGGCGCCGGCGTCGAGCGAATACCCGAATCGGCTACCGGTTTCGGCGGAGGTGATGTAGGCGCGTGGACCCGCGAGGCTCGCGTCGATCTCATAGATGCTGACGATGCCCGTGTTTCGCCTGGCGGAAAGCTCGCCGCTAAGCCAGACATTTCCGCCCGGGGATCCCACGGCGAGACGGCGCACCCCGGCCTCGGTCGGCGGGAGAGAGGCGAGTGAGATGCCGAGCATCTCGTTGTTGGCGGCCCCGACCCAGAACTTGTACTCACCTGAATGGCTGACGATGGATACTCGCCCGAGGTTGATGAGATCATGATTTGAAACGGGCCAGCCCGGTCCGCCGATGGCCAGATACTGCGGGCCTGGGGTTGGCTCTTCGATGAACTCAAGACTCCAGCCGAAAAGCTCGCCAGCGCGCGCGCCGGTGATTGTCTGCGCCGAGGAGTTGTCGGCGCCGTCCACGACATACACGCGACCCTTGGCGTCTTCGCCATCGGTCGGCGCGCCGATCGCGAGATCCTCGGTCTCATCGGGGTTGAAGAGGCCCGCGGCGAGTGACCAGCCGAAACGCGCGCCGGAGATTGCGTTAAAGGTCGAGCCCAGGATGGTCGAGACGAGCGCGCCGGTCGCGCCGTTGTAGATGAAGACCGCGCCGGTGGCGTCGTGGAGGGGCGAGCCGATGGCGATGTCGGCGACGCCGTCGTTGGTGGCGTCGGTGATCGCGGTGATGGCGCGGCCGAAGCCGATGTCGGCGCCGGCGGCGGTCCAGAGGTGCGTGCCGGTCCTGCCGCTGAAGAGCTGGACGAGGCCGACGGCCGATCCGCCGCCGGGCGCGCCGATGGCGAGGTCGTCGGCGCCGTCGGCGTTGATGTCTCCGACGTTGACGACGGTGCGCCCGAAGCCGGCGACTTCGCCGCCGGTCTGGGCCTCGATGGTGCTGATGAGGTATGCGAACGCGTCCTCGGCGGGGTTGATGATGGTGGAGGGCGTGTAGAGGAGCGTGCGCGGCTCGAGCGAATCGATCAGGCGATGCGGGTGATGGAGCGTGCGATGCGGCGCGCGGTCGGAGTTGCGAGAAGTGTGAATCGATCGGGCGGAGCCGCGTGCTTGACGAAGAGAGGCGATGGAGTTCATGGCGACCTCACGAAGGTGTGGCGTGGTGCGGCACGACACGGGAAGGCCCGGACGGAACACCACGCTCGGTGTGAGGCCGAGGCTTGCGGCTGTCGTTGCGCTGTGTGCGAAGGCAGGCCCGCGAGGAGCGGCCACACCCGATATGACATGATACCCCGAAGACGAGGCAACGGATGCGAGTATGCGGTTGATTTCGCGCGAATCGATGGCGGCAAACTGGGAGGGGTCCGAGTCGGTGGTGGGAGAGAAAACGCGGCGTTCGCAAGGTGTCAGCACAATCAGCGTCGCGACCCGCGGTCGAGGAGGGTTCGCGGATCACGGCGCGACGTACCGGACTATTCAGCACCGGGCGCGGGCTCAGGCGATCAGATCTGTGATGTCCTCGAAGGCCCAGGTGGCGACGTCATCGGTGCGATAGAACCAGAGCAGATGGCCCGATGCGCCCAAGCCGACGGCGCGGCTGACGCTCGGCGTGCCGCGATCGGGCGAAACACGCGCGACGAGGTCGGCGGCGTTCGTCGGTTGCACAATCTCAGATCGCCAGTTCTGATCGGCGACGCTCCAGGTGTAGCAGGTGAACTGTCCGGTCTGGTCCTTGCCGACGAAGTTGAGCGATTGTTCGACGGCATTGAACCAGCTTTCGAGCGAAACGCCGGTGTCCCAGGTGGTCTGGCCCTGGCCGATGAAATCGACCTGCCAGTTGCCGTCGCCGAGTTCGGGGGCCCACCACATGGTGATGAGTTCACCGCTGCTGTTGAGGGCGGTCATGTTGAAGGCGTTCCAGGAGGTGAGGAAGGATGTGACGCCGCCGGAGATCGGGTCGGCGTGGAGCCAGTCGGTGAGGTCGGTGATGGTCCAGCCGATGAACTCGGGGCTGGTCCAGAGAGTCCAGATGTGACCGCTGGCGTCGACGCCGGTGATGTTGTGCCCGCCCCAGGGGCTGACGAAGCCGGAGATGGGACCGACGAAGGCCGGAGCGGGCAGGTTCTTGGGTTCGAGTTCGCGGAGTGTGAGGTCGTAGAGCAGGTTGAAGGAGAAGGGGTTGTCGGGGGTGTTGTATTGCTGGCCGATCAGGACGACGCGCCCGTCGGACATGCGGACCGCGACGATCTGGAGGTTGTCAGGGCGCTGGAGGATGGCGATGTCTCGCGTGGGTGTGAGCTCCGGGGCGACGAGGCCGTAGCCATTGCCATCGCCGATCGGGCCGTTCAGTTGGGGCGCGATGGTCTGCCAGAGGGCGTGGCGCGGCGTGGTGGAGCCATAGGTCGTGGATTCGGGGAAGCCCGCGGCGTGGACGAAGTTCATGTAGCGGTTGAGGGTTGCGAATTGCGGTCGATGGGAGAGCGGATCGGTCCAGGCGATGAGCGGCGAGTAGCCCTCGAGTGAGTGCGCATTTCCCGTGGCATCGCGGACGTTTCGGATGCGCCACACGCCGTCGCCCTCGTCGGTGAAGAGTGTGAGGCCGCCGAGGGAATTGATGAAGGCGCTGGCGCCCCACTCGCCGGACGCGGTGGCGGTGGCGGCGAAGGCGGCGGGGGTGAGGAAGCGCGGATCGATGCCGGGGTTGTAGACGTCGATCGTGACGTCGTTGTGATAGAGCTTGATGATGACGCCGCCCGAGGGCGTGAAGGTGACGACGGATTCGGTCTTGATGCTCCCGAAAGAGGTCTTGTTGACGGCGATGGCGCCGTCGGCGAGGAGGGTGCTGGAGTTTGTGCCGGGGTCAAAGAGCATGGGCAGGCCGTCGGTCCAGTAGGATGGGGGCGGACCGGGCGGGAGGTTGTTGATGGTCTCGAACCAGATGAGCCGCCCGCTGGAGTCGAGTGCCTTGGCCCAGAGCGTGACGGCGTATTGCGAGTTTGGGCTCGAGAAGAGCGCGGTGAAGTTGCCGCTGGGGTCGCGCTTGTAAAAGGTCTTACTGGGCGCGTCCACGCCGACGATATTGCCGGCGTCATCGATGGCGCCGGCGTTGGAGAGGTTTGGGATGTCGATCACGCCGCCGGAGCGGGTCCAGAGCGTGGTCATCCATGTGAACTCGCCGGTCGCGTCGCTGTAGCTGACGAAGCGGCGGCCGACGGCGCCGGCGGCGGACGAGTTGTGGAACTGCCCGCGCCACAGGAACGTTGCGGTTGAGCCTTCGACGTGCCAAAAGGTGGCGTTGGCGATTATGACGGGCGCGTCGATATCGGCGAAACGCTGCACGATGATCGAGCCGTCGGTGAGCAGGGCGACTGGGGTGACGGAGGTGTCGAAGGTCCATTCGGACGGTGCGCCGACCCAGGAGGAAATGTTGTTGGACACTTCGGTGAAGGAGCCGTCGTGGAAGAGGATGGTGGAGTAGTCGGTGCCGCCGTATTGGTTGGTGATGCCGCGCTGAACGAGGAGTCGGCCGTCGTTGTCGAGGTCGATGAAGTTGAGATTGTGGGCGGGATTCTCGAGCGCGACCCCGGCGAAGCCGTCCGGCCCGGCGAGGAAGAAGTTGGTGCTCCAGGCGGCGTGGAGCAGGCACCAGGATTGGTCGGGCGAAAGTTCGAGGATGTCGGTGGTGGTGGGGTCTTCGACGGCGGAGTAGACGCGAGCACGCCCGGCGGTCGTTTCGTTGAGATCGGTGTCGATCAGGGGCGTTTCGAGCGATGCGCCGACGGCGGCGTCGATCAATGTATCGCCGGTGAAGTCGCCCATCGCGACGCTGGCGCCGAAACCGGTGTCGGCGTTGTTGCGGAGCACGTGGAGGCGCGTGGATTGGATGCGGGCGGCTTGTTCGTAGACGGTTTCGCTGAAGTAGTACGATGTGTCGTGGATGGCGACCAGCCCGCCGCCGGGAGCGCCGGGCGAGCCGATCGCGATGAGGGATGGATAGTGGAAGTAGGAGCCGCCGTCGCGCGGGGCGGTGGCGAGCGAGGCGCCGAACAGGCCGCCGGTGTGCTCGCCCGCGAGCAGCGCCCACAGCCCGCCTTGGCGATCGATGACGCGGACGATGCCGGCGTCCTGCACGATGCGCGAGCCGAGGCTCCAGACATCCGCGCCGGGCGCGCCGACGGCGAGGTGTTCGAGGTATTGCGTACCGGCGACTCTGGACGCGGCGAGGGCGAAGCCGAGCATGTCGTTCGAGTCCAGGCCGAAGCTGGTGAAGAGCGTGTCGTCGGCGGGGCTGAACTGGTCGATTCGGCCGTTGTCTTGCAGGGTTTCGGTATCGGCGCCGGGCGAGCCGACGGCGAGGCTCTCGGGGCCGTTCTCGTTGGCGAGGAGCGCGACGCTCCAGCCCAAGAGCTGTCCGGGCTCGCTGCCGTTTAAGATGCGGATGGTGGCGGCGCTGGCGACGTTGATGAGGTAGACGCGCCCGGCGTAGGACGGGCCGTCGGAGGGCGCGCCGATGGCAAGGTCGGGCGAGGTGTCGGCGTCGGCGTTGCCGGAATCGAGTGACCAGCCGAAGTTGGCGCCGATACCGGCGCCGTGCTCTGAGCCAATGACCTGGCCGAAGAGCGAGCCCGTCGCGCCGCTGTAGATGAAGACCGAGCCGGCGCTGCCGGAGTTTGGCGAGCCGACGGCAAGGTCAGAAATGGAATCCCCCGTCACGTCGTCGACGCGTGCGAGGGCACGCCCGAAGCCGATCGCGTCGCCCGCGACGGTCCAAAGGCGGGCCCCGGTCTTGCCGCTGAAGACATCGACGAGTCCCATGGCCGAACCGCCGCCGGGCGCGCCGATGGCAAGGTCGTCCGCACCGTCCTGATCGATGTCGCCGACGTTGACGACGGCGCGCCCGAAGCCTGCGACTTCTTCGGCGTTGGTGCGCTCGTAGGTCTGGCCCAGGCGGGCGAGAAAGAGCTCGACCGGATTGGCGACGGTTGCGACGAAGAGGAGCTGGCGCGGCTCGAGGGGATCGAACAGGCCGGTCGCCGTGCCGGAGCGGGCGGAGAGACCGCCGCGTTCGACGCGTGCGGCGGCGCGTGGGGCGAAGGAACTCGTGAGTGTCGTCATCTCAATCTCCCCTTGCTCGCGGCGTGTGATTCCCGGCGTGCATCGGAACGAATCGATTGTTTGGGCGGCAGTTTCGGTCACCCACTCGGGCCGACCGCGCAGGCCGTCGCCTCAACCTGCACGCTCCAATCCCGATCCAAACCGCGAGCGCAACGCGACGTTGCATTCGCGATGAATGCGGCGGACGAAACGCGGCCAAGGAGGAGGGCAGGCCGCGCGTCGCGCGCCACACCCAAGTCAGCACAGAGTAGCTGCGTGTGACGCGCGATGCAAGAGGAAGTTCCGGTTGGGGCGCCGGGCAAGCGCCGCAGCGTCATCAACATGGTTCGATCCGGTATCACTCATCCACGAACAAACCAAAGAGACTGGACGACTTCGGCTCCTTGTCGTTGAGAGCGCCGAGCTTGGTGGTGGATTTTTCGCCGCGGGGCGTGGAGTACCAGTCGTTCTTGGCGCCCAGGTCGAAAAGGGCGGCGAAGCTGAAGACCTGGTCGGCGTCGAAATGGTACGAGTTTTCGCCGGGAGCGCCCTGCGTGGCGCTGTCAGGAGCGATGTAACGATCGCTCCCTCCGAGATCGATCAGCAGGCCCACGGCCTGTTGTGCCGCGGAGCCCTGCGAGAGCCCGTCGGCGCGGTAGATGTCGTTGCCGTCGCGGTCGATGAGCATGGACACGGATTGGTCCCACGCCGCTCCCTGCGAGGCGGCGGTCATGCCCCAGTAGATGTCGTCGCCGGCATCATCGACGAGGAGGCCGGCGGCCTGGTGGGCGGAGGAACCCTGCGTGTAGCGGTTGCCGTGGTAGAAGTCGTTGCCGCCCGCGTCGTGGAGGAGTCCGAGGGCGAAGGAATACCCGCAGCCTTGCGCGAACTCGCCGGCCTGGTAGCGATCATCGCCCGCGAGGTCATAGATCGCGCCGACGCCGCCCTGGGCGTAGTTGCGGATGCCGAAGCCGAAGCCCTGAGACATGGAGAGGAAGACGCCGGGTGTGCTGTAAGCGCTCGGGAAGTTCGTGCCGTCGGCGCGGTAGAGGTCGTTGCCGCTCACGTCGATGATGGCGCCGAAGCCGCGCGGGCCGCCGACGCCCTGAGTGAGTTTCTCGCCGAGGTACGTGTCGCTGCCGGCGCGATCGATGACGAGCCCGGCGCCGTCGAAACCCGCGCCGATGCTCCAGCCCGAGGCGGGCCCGAGGTTCTCGTAGCGATCGTCGCCCGCATCGTCGATGAGCAGGCCGACGCCGAAGAGTCCGAAAGCGAGCGAGCCCTGCGAGGTGGTTCGATAGGTGTCGTTGCCCGCGAGATCGTGCAGGACGGAGAGGCCGAGCACGCCGCAGGCCGGGCCGTTGAAATCGCTCTCGGAGATGTGGGTGTCGTTGCCGGAGAGGTCGACGATGACGCGCGTGCCGGCGCGGAGCTTGATGACGGAGTTTCCGGCGTCGGTGGTGATGGCGCGATCGACGACGATCTCGCCGGGCGGGTAGCGGTAGACGTCGTCGCCTCCGACGTCATAGACGCGGGCGATCTTCGACATGTCGTAGACGTTCGGGCCCGGGCCGCCCACGACGAGCGGGCCGATCGCGCCGTTCTCGCCCGCGGTGCCGGGCTCGAAGTAGAGAATGTCGCCCTGCACGGCGGCGCGGATGTCGGCGGGGACGTCGGCCCGCGGCGCGTCCTTGGCGTGGGGCGCCGCGGCGGCGACGACCTCGCCCTCGATCGCGGGCAGGCGCGAGAGCTGGTGCGACAGGATCGCCTGCATGTCGAGCCCGCGCCGGATCGCGGCGAGATTGGTGAGCGATCGCTCACGATCGCCCACGACCGCGATCCCCACGTCGTCGCGGAGCGTGCGGACGAGATGCTCGACCTGAGCGCGTGCCGCGGCGGACTCGCCGGGGTCGGCCAGCGGCCCGATCCAACGTGGGAGACGCATGGTGGCGTCGGGGAGCGCGGGGTTGTCGAGCACGCGCGCGATGAGCGAGGTAATCGCGCCGATGTCGCCGGATGATGCGGGCTGCACGAGATCGAACACGGCTCTTTCGGCCATGTCGGCGCTGAGCGGGCGTCGCTGGACCTGGGCGATGAGCGGGAGCGCGTTGAAGTCGGGATTGTTCGCGCCGACGCCCGCGAGATAGGTCAGGAGCTTTGATACGCCGCCCGCGGGGACGGTGTCCCCCGCAAAGATGCCGACGTCCTGGGCTTTCTTGGCGATCAGCGACTCGAAAGGGCCTTCGGGCATCGCGCCGTCGCCCACGGGGCTCAGCGGCGCGGCGGGCGCGGGGATCGACGCACCGTCGCGCACGGGGTGCATGAGCGTGCCCAGCCATGGATCGCGCGGCTCGAGCTTCACGACGACGCGCTGCTTGGTTCCAGCGGGATCGCCGAGCGGGACGGGCAGGTAGGCGTTGCGACTGGGCGTGACGGTGTATTCGATGGCGACCTCGGTGCCGACCTCGAGCGATTCAATGAGCTTGGGGAAGTTGGCGAGGTCGATCGCGCTGCCGTTGATGGAGGTGATGAGATCGCCGCGCCAGATGGAGGGCGAGGTGTAACCGTCACCGTTGAGCGGACCGGGGCCAACGGAGGAGCAGACCGGGCCGTTGGGCGAGGCGCGCAGAGTGAGGCCGAGATAGGGGACGGGCTTTGGCGCGGGTGGCGTGAGCGGCGGCGTTGGTTGGGGTTGCGGCTCGGGTTGCGGCGTCGGTTGAGGCGCAGGCGGCTGCGGTTCGGGAGTTGGTGCGGGAGGCAATTCGGGCTTGGTTTCGGGTTGAGGCTGCGGCTCGGGCGGCGGTGTTTGTGGCGGCGGTTGCGCGGGCGGAGTCTCGGGTTTCGGTTCTGGTTTCGATTCGGGCTTCGGCTCGGGGGCCGGTGGTGGCGGTGGCTGGGGTGGCTGCGTTGGCGGCTCGGTCGGCGCGGGAGTTGGCGAAGGAGTTGGCGAAGGAGTTGGCGCGGGAGTCGGCGTCGGCGTGGGAGGAGTGTCTGGCTTCGGCTCTGGTTTGGGTTCTGGCTTTGGCTCGGGCGCGGGTGGCTGCGGTTGAGGTTCTGGTTTCGGTTCCGGCTTGGGCTCAGGCGCGGGTGGTTGCGGCTGTGGCGTGGGAGGTTGTGGTTGAGGTTCCGGCTTGGGTTCCGGTGCCGGAGGTTGGGGAGTTGGCGGCTGAGGCTCGGGCTTTGGCTCCGGTTTCGGCTCCGGCTTTGGTTCCGGCTTCGGCTCAGGCGCGGGAGTGGGTGGCTGCGGCGCCGGTGGTTGCGGCGCGGGTGTGGGCGGCGTGGTAGGCGGTGTCGTCGGGGGCTCGGCGCGCACGCCCCACGCGACGCATGCGCCCAGCGTCACGATCCGCGCGGCGAGATTCCATCCTGCCAACCGGCGAGCCATCGCCTCAGCATAGACCGATCCGGCGGGCCGCGGGCATCAGTGCGACAGCCGATCGCGGAGGCGATCCAGCACGCCCTGCACGCTCGGCGGGAGTGCGGCGTCGCTGGTGGCGTGCGAAGCTTCTGCCGTGGATGACAATGGCTCCGCGTGCCGGGTCATTTCCTCCGCCGCAGCCAGTCCATAGGTCTCGGCCAATGCGTCGCGCATCACCTCGGGCGAGAGGCCCCACGCCGCGGGATTGGTCGTGACATCGTCGTGCGCGATCGGATAATCGATGCTCGTCGCGGGAGTCTCGTCGATTGCGCGCGCCGAAAGTTCATCGATCGGACCCGCTGTCTGTTCGATAGGCGACGCGATCGCTTGCTCCACGGGTAAGGCGGGTATCGCCTGCGATTCAGTCGAATCGTGAGTGCTGGTCGTTGCGTGCGAGGTCGGCGCGGCGGGCGCGGCCGAGCCAGCCGCAGTAGGCGCGTCGGCTTCGGGCTTCGTGCTTGGCGCGATCTTCGCAGTGACGGACTTGCTCGCACTCCGGATCGCCATCGCCTGGCCCGCGACGGCTCGTGCCGCCGTCTCGGCGAGCACGATCGATTCGTCGATCGAGCCCTGCAGCGACGCGTGACGCGACCACAGGCGATCAAGGTCCTGCGCCGACGCGTTCATGGTCTCCAGCAGCTTTTCCTGACGGGCGTGCTGGCGGTCCATGTCTTCCGCGGCCGAGAGCAGGAGTTGCGACAGGTCGCGTTTGGCGATCTCGACTTGGTCGCGGATCGCCCCGAAGCCGCTGGCGGCGTCGATCGCGTCGAGCCGCAGCTGGTCGGCCTTGGCGAGCAGCGATTGGAGCACCGCGCCCGAGCCGTCCCGCGTGGCTTCGTTCATCACCTCCGCGGCGCGGAGGCAGAGCGTGTCGAGGCGGGCCAGCGTCGGGCCCGCGGCCGCCTCAAACTCGAAGCGTACCTTGGCGATGCGCTGATCAAGTTCGGCGATCAACTCGCGCGTCGCGTCGGCGACGGGCTTGAGCCGCGTGTCGACCTCCGTCGATGCCTTGGAAAGACGCGATTCGAGCGATTCCATCTCGCCCGTCAGGCGGGCGCGGAGCGATTCGCCGTGCGACGACAACTCGTTCTGGAGCGACGCAGATTGGCGGCGGAGCTCGCCAGCATTGTTGTTCGCCAGAGCCTGCATCTGCGACTGCAACGCCTCGAGCTTGGAGAGAGTCGGGCCCGCGATCGCGCTCACGCGCGCCTGCGCATCGCCCAGTTGCGATTCGATCTTCTGCTGAAGCTGGTTGAGGGGCGCGCTCAGCGACTTGGCGCGGGTCTCGGCCTCCGTCGTGAGGGCGCGGAGGCGGGCCTGCAGGCCGTCGGCCTTGGCGCTGAACTCCTGCGAGACCATTCCCGTTCGCTGCGCGATCTCCTGCAGCTGCTGGCTGGCGTGCCCGACGATCGCCTCGGCGCGCTGCGCGAGCTGGCGATCGAGCGTTTCGGCGCGTTGCTGCGATTCGGAGAAGCGGGCCGAGAGCTGCGTGTTCCAAGTCTCGCCGCGTGTGCTGAGATCATCGCGGAGGGCCGTGGCTTTCTTGAGCGTCTCATCGAGCTCGTGCGTCAGGCGCACCTGAGTCGCCTCGGCCCGCGAGATCGTGCGCTCCGACATGGTCGCGAGGCGGTCCTGCAATTCGTTGATCCGTGCCTGCGCCTGAGCCTGCGCCTGGGCGTCGAGCGTCTGCACGCGTCCCTGCGCGACCTCGAAGAGCGAGTTCAGCCGCTGTTCCGCGCCGGTGACGACCTCGCCGATGCGGGCTTCGAGGCGCGCGACGTGCTCGGCAAGAAGGCGGTTCAGCGTTTTCTCGAAATGCTCTGCGAGCTTTGCATCGCTGGCCGCCAGTTGGAGCACCTGCTCGGCCTTGCCCAGGCGCTGCTCGAGCGCGGGCATGATCTTGACGGTGGTTTCGAGGCGCTTCTTGAGTTCGTCGGTCGCCTGACGCAGGCTGTCGCCCATCGACTTCACGTCGACCATCGCGGTCTGCAGCGACTGGCCGCGACCCGCGGCTTCGCGGATCAGCGACTTGAGCCCCTCGGCGTATTCATCGAACGCGCCGCGATCGAGCACGCGCGGCGTGATGAAGACCTGGTCGGCGACCTCGGCGCCGATCCGGGCGGCGATCGCCTCGGCATTGGTGGAGGTCGGCGCGGTGACGCGTGCGGGCGATGGCTTGGCGATGGTGTCGGACATCCTGTCCCTTTCCGCGCCGGGCGGCGCGTCGCGTCGGCTCCGCCGCGCGGCGATACATCCTTATACCCAACATCGGCAGAATCGACACGTCCGCGCCAAAGCTGCGGGCCCCCTAAACTGGCCCGATGCCCCGACGACCAACTGAATCTCGGTTCGGACCCCGCCCTCCCCGTGGCAAAGGGGGGCGTGACCGCGCCCGCGCGACCAAGCGCCGCGGGCCGCGTGGCGCGGGAGATGCGGTGTCGACCGCACCGCCAGGGATGGTCCGCCTGCAGCGGGTGCTCGCGGACGCCGGGGTGGCGGCGCGCCGCCAGTGCGAAAAGCTGATCGAAGATGGCCGAGTCGAGGTCAATGGCGAGGTCCGGGACCGGCTGCCGGTCTTCGTTGACCCCGCCCAGGACCGGATTTCCGTCGATGGGCGACCGATCCCCAGGGCCAGGGCCACGCGCAAGATTTACCTGATGGTTCACAAGCCTGAGCGGATGCTGGTCACCGTCGCGGACGAAGAGGGAATCGGCCGACGGACGGTTCTGGACCTGGTCGACCATCCGTCGAAGCCCCGGCTGTTCCCGGTCGGGCGGCTCGACTTCGAGAGCACGGGCCTCGTGCTCCTCACCAACGACGGCGAGATCGCCAACGTGCTCTCGCACCCACGATTCGGCGTGGAAAAGGTCTATCACGCGATGGTCAAGCGCTCGCTTGACGACGCGCACCTCGTGGAACTGGAAGGTGTGATCAATCGCGCGGGGCGCGAGAACGCAAAGACACGCGGGCGGCTTGGTGCGCCGGGCGTTGAGCTGTCGGTGGTCCGGCGCGAGGCGGGGCGGACCTTGCTGGCGGTGAAGATGCGCGCCGGCGCGAATCGCGCGGTGCGCGACGTGCTGATGAACGCCGGCTGCCCGGTGAAGAAACTGACGCAGGTGAGGCTCGGGCCGCTGGAGCTGAAGGGCGTGGCGCTGTCCCAGTGGCGCGAATTGACGCGGGACGAGGTGCGGGCCCTGCGGCTGGTTCTCTCGGCGGCGAGGCGCGGCCGGATCGGCGGGCGAGAGTCGCCTGGCGGCGCGGGATCGGGCCCGGTGAATTCCGAACAACGCGGGGAGGAACCGGATTCGGGTGAGCCGGAATCCGAGGATTGAGCCGCGGGGTGCCAACGGGGCGCCCGGCGCGGCGGATCGGAATCAGGACGGGCTCCGAAATGGTCGATAACCGGGAGCGGCGAGTGCGCCGCGGACGATGCGCAAAGACCAACCACAACGCGAGACCGGCGGGGCCAAGCAGGCGGGCGAGCCCGGCCTCGATTCGAGCCTGCTTGCGACGGTGGACCGCACGCTGACGAAGGTGATCGAGCACCCGAGCGTGCCACGCCAGTTTGTTCACATCGTCCAGATGATTGTGATCGGGATGCGCCGGGTTCAGATCCCGCGCATGGCCGCGGCACTGTCGTACCGGACAATCTTCGGGCTGATCCCGGTGCTGGTGGTGGCGATCGTGTTCTTCGCGGCGTTTTCGAGCCAGGAATCGGTGGCGGATCAGATCCGAAAGGTCATCAGGTTTGCGGGGTTGGACCGGATCGAACTCACGTCGACCGAGACTCCTCCCACGCCTACTTCCACGCCTAGGCCCGGCCCAGGCCTCAACCCAGAATTGACGAATCCGCCTCCCGAGACCCAACCGCTCGTCGGCCCGACGAGTCCGGCCCAGACGCGGCTTGATGCGTGGATCGAGCAGGCGGTGCAGCGGGTGCGCACGCTTCCGCCGGGCACGCTGAGCGTGATCGCAATCCTGACGCTGGTGTATGCCGCGATCTCGATGATGGTGGACATCGAGAAGACGTTCAACCAGATCTACATGGCGCCGGGCGGGCGAAGTTGGCCGCGGCGCGTGATGCAGTACTGGGCGCTTCTGACGCTGGGGTCGCTCGGACTCTTCTCGACCTTCTCGATCCAGGCATGGGCGATCACGAAGCTCGACGACATCAACCAGATCGAGTTTGTGGGCGGGGCGATCTACGTGGTGGCGCGATTCACGGTGCCGCTTCTCATCAGTTCGCTGCTCTTCTTCGTGGCCTACGCCACGGTTCCCAACACGCGCGTGCAGTTCCTCCCGGCGTTGATCGGGGCGGTGTTGGCGGCGTTGATCTGGGAGGCCGGGAAATACGGCATCACGACCTACCTGCGGAACGCCAAGGGGATTTCGTCCCTGTATGGCCCGCTGGCGTTGGTGCCGTTGTTCCTGCTCTGGGTCTATGTGACGTGGATCATCGTGCTGTCGGGGCTGCAGGTGGCGCACGCGCTGCAGACATATTCGACCGCCAAGGCCGCGGGACTGACGAGGTCGGTGCTCGAGACGCTCGGGCTCGTGACGCAGGCGGCGGAGTCGCGGCGGACGCTCGTCATCGATCCGGCGTCGACGTTGGTCGTGATGTGCGACGTGGCGGGGCGCTTCCGAGCCGGCAAGCCCAGCGGTTCGTCGATCGTCGCGGACAAGACGGGCATCGACCAGCGCGTGGTCTCGGAGATGCTCGAGCGTCTGTGGCGTGCGGGTCTGTTGCACCGGGTCTCGGGCGGCGAGGATGACGGCTCGTACACGTTGGCCGGGCCGCCCGAGAGCGTGCGGGCCCGCGATGTTTTGGTGGTGGGGGAGGAACTGGTCGCGGTCGATCGAGAGCGGGCCCCCAAGCTCCTCGGCGAACTGTCGGCGGCGCGTCTGTCGGTGATGGATGGGCGGACACTGGCGGATTTGCTGCCGCCAGCGCCGACAGAGCCGGAGACCGCGAGCCGGCCCAGACCAGCGACCGCGTGAGTCTGGTGCGCATCGAGCGTGGACGATCGGCGCTCAAAGACCGCCAGGGGACCGGCGGTCCACCCAAAGCCGCATGTCTGATTGGCGAGCACGGCTCTGGAGAGCCTTGCCACCAGGAGCCTATTCTGTGGGGCAACGTGAAGAGCCTCGGACCTTGACCGGGGCGTAGCCAGCCAGCGAGGAACGCGATGGGCATCGAAGCATCTCTCCCGGTCGACGGATTCGTGACGACGCAGTTGCGCCGGGTCATCAATTTCGCCAGGCGGAACAGCCTGTGGCCCATGCCGTTCGCGACCGCGTGCTGCGGCATCGAGCTGATGGCGACGGCGTGCTCGCGGTACGACCTGGCCCGATTCGGGGCCGAGGTCATGCGATTCAGCCCGCGTCAGTGCGATCTCTTGATTGTCGCGGGGCGGATCTCGATCAAGACCATGCCGGTGCTGCAGCGGATTTACCAGCAGATGACCGAGCCCAAGTGGGTGATCTCGATGGGCGCGTGCGCCTCCACGGGCGGTGTGTTCGACACCTACGCGGTCGTGCAGGGGTGCGATCAGTTCATCCCGGTGGACGTGTATGTGCCGGGTTGCCCGCCGCGTCCGGAGCAGTTGATCGAGGGCGTGATGGCGATCCAGCGGCACATTGACCGCGAGGGGATGCCGCCCCCGGGCGGCAAGCGGATGCCGCTGGGGATCGCGATCCAGCCCACGCACGCACCCAGGCCGCAGCCGGTGGGCCTCACGATGGGCAACTGAGCGGAAGCTCTCGGCGGGCTGAGTTTATGAAATGTCGACGTTCGCAAAGCTCGTTGCGAGGGGCTTGACCGCGCGGCGACTTTGCGATAAACCAAGCGTGAAGTTCGGTATCGGTTGGGTGGCCCGTCCGTTCGGACTATGGACCCCACGGGCGTCGTTCTGGCGCGGATTTTTCAGGTGGCGGGAGGTTCCGCCGGGAGTCGGAGCATGGATCGAGTGAACGTCAAGAGGCGGACGTGCGTTCGCGGCTTCACGCTTATCGAGTTGCTCGTGGTGATCGCGATCATCGCGCTGTTGATCGGGATCTTGCTGCCGGCGCTGGGCAAGGCGCGCAAGAACGCGCAGCAGATGCACTGCCAGACGAACCTGAAGACGATCATGCAGGCGACGCAGATGTACGCCAACGAATGGAAGGACTTCCTGCCCCTTCCGAACTGGCTGGATTCGCGGACCAACAAGAAGCCGGGATGGCTCTACAACCCCGATCCCAACACGCCGGCCGGCGATCCCAAGTGGAAGGAACTGTGCGAAATCGGCGACAAGAACAAGGACTATGTGAAGTTCTACGAGACCGGCTCCTTGTGGAAGTATCACGAGGTCAAGAAGACGTACCGCTGCATCGGGCACAAGGAGCCGTATATCCAGAAATCCGGCTGGGCGACGAGCTATCTGATGAACGGCGCGGTGGTGGATTTTGGGCGCCGGTACATCGCTCGAAGGTTGACCGAGTATCGTCCCGAGGCGGTGTTGATGTGGGAGGCGGACGAACTCGGGGGGGGATGGAACGACGGATCGAGCTTCCCCGACGAGGATCGTTCGACGTCGCGGCACGACAAGGGGGCGACGGTCGGCTCGTTCGACGGACATGTGTGGTGGCTGGCCCGAATGAAGTTTGATGAAGAACTGACGAACGCGCCCGGCAAGCTCTGGTGCGTGCCGAGCGGCAACGGCCACTGACCGCGCGAGATTGAATCTGAAATCACGGGCGAAGCGATTTCATTTCCCGGCGGGAAACCCCGCCGTGGGAGGCGATCGCATGGTCGGACGTTACACGGACGGCGTGACTTGGCCGCAGAACGCGCGTGCTCGCGCGTCGATGGTGCTGGCGTTGTGCGGCGTGGCGATGGGGACGATGGCGGGCGTGTGCCGTGGCCAGGACACGCCGACTGAGGCTGTGCCAGCAGGAACGACCGCTTCGGAAGGACCCTTGACCGATCGGGCCGCGTCGGACGCGAAAGCGAAGCTGCTTGCGGATTCGGAAGGGTTGCCGGCGTTGCAGCGCGTGGGCGGCGACAAAGACGCGAAGATCGAGAAGCGAGGCGAGAACTACCACGCGGGTGTGTGCTCGATCACGACGCCCTTGCCTGTCGGGTATCCCGATCCCACGCCGCCCGGCGCGATCGACTTGAAGGTGTATCCGTCGGTGCGGCGCGCGGAGGTGAGCGGCACGACCATGCCGGACTACGGCATGTACCAGGGGTTCTTTCCGCTGTTCAACCACATCAAGAAGCGCGAGATCGCGATGACGTCGCCGGTGGAGATGGACTATCGGATGCTCAAGGCCGACGGCACGCAGACGCGGGACCACGAGCGATCGGGTGACGCGTACAAGGCGACGGAGAACGAGGCGGGCGAAAGCGACGCGGCGTGGACGATGTCGTTCCTGTATCGGAACCAGGAGCTCGGGCCCACGGGCGCGGATGGACGGGTTGAGGTGCGCGACGCTGGGCCATTGGTGGTGGTGTCGATCGGGATGAAGGGGTCGTACATGACGGCCCGGGTGAAGATCGGCGTGGCCAAGCTGAACGCGTGGCTGGAGTCGCAGGAGCAGTGGGAGGCGGCGGGACCGGTGCGGGCGCTGTATTACAACGGGCCGGACGTGGCGCGGCAGGATCAGTGGTCCGAGGTCCAGCTCCCCGTGAGGCGGAAGGCCGGCGCGGGTGCTCCGAAGGAACCGATCGCCGCCCCATCGGAGTGAAGTCGGCCCCGAGGCTGGGCCGGTACGCGGCCTACAGCAAATCTCCCAGCGCGTCGATCAGTTCGCCGATGAAGGGCTCGTAGTTCTTCCAGCGGTTCGTCGAAGTCGCGTAGATGGGCTTGCGCACCTGATGTACGCTGGCGGTGGTGACGACGCCCGCGCGAGAATGGAAGCTCAGGCACGCGTCGTTCCAATCGAGGCCGATCGCGCGAATAACGCGTCGGGCGCTTCCCTCGGTATCGGCGACGGTCTCTTCGTACACAGACTGCACGATGCGATCGCCAAAGAGCGCGGACCAGTGGTTCATCAGCCGGTGATAGTTGCGGTATGCCGCGGCCAATCCCCTGAGTGAGACGGCGTAATCGTGCGAGGCGCGGAGCCAGGTGGTATAGCACGACAAGCAGGTGTCGAGCGGGTGCCTTCGGTTGTGGATGATCGACGCGCCCGGGAGCGTCAGGGCGATCAGGCCGACGTGCATGAAATTGTGGGGCATCTTGTCGATGACGCGGCGTGCATCGGGCGCGAGCGAGCGGATCGAGGCGAGGTATTCGTCGGCGAGCGCGTTCATCAGCGCGGGCGTGGCGCCGTCCAGGTTGCGATAGGAGTACGTCGACACGCCGAGACGCGCGGGGATGGAGCTCGCGAGCATCGGGAGCGTGTCGAGTTCGCCAACGCCCGCCGCGTCTGGATGCCCGCCCAGGATGCGTTCGAGCAGCGTGGTGCCTGAGCGCGGCATGCCGACAATGAAGACGGGGGTGCGATCGTCGCGCGCGGAGCGAGGCAGCGCGGCGAAGCGATCGGGGGAAAAAGAATCGATGACGTCGTCGGTCTGGGCGGCCGCGGCGCGCTCGTCAAAGGTCTGCGGAAGCAGGTCGTTGGCCTTCTTGAATGAGGCGAAGGCGCCCGCGAAATCGGCATCGTCTTCGAGGTACTGGCCGAGCGCATAGTGCAGGGGGACAAGGGCCGGAGCGCTCGGGCCAAGGCGCGAGATCGTCGCGGTGACAAGCGCTCGAGCCTTGGGGCCGAGTTCCGTGCCGCGGGCGCTGGTGGCGAATTGGGCGATGAATTGGGGGTTGGACTGTGCTCCCGATGCCAGTTCCTCGACGATGCGGAGCGCCTCGTTCTGCTTGCCCAGGGCTTCGAGGGCGCGTGCGCGGGCGGCGCGGAGTTGGGGATCGCGCGGGTTCTTGGCGGCGGCTTCGTCGAGGAGCGCGAGGGCATCCTCCGACTTGGAAAGTCCGAGCAGGCACTCCGCGAGCGCCGCCAGGGCCGCGGGCGTGCGCGCCAGCTCGATGGCGCGGCGGAAGTGGGGGAGTGCGGCGGTGCGGCAGTGCCCGAAGCTGACCGCGCCGGCGAGCGCCAGATGGGCTTCGGCGTTGTTCGGGCTCAGGGCGACGGCGCGCGAGAGCGGTGCGATCGCGTCGCTCTCGCGCCGGAGGGACAGAAGAAGGAGACCGAGGTCCACCCACGCGCGGGCGAGGCGCGGATCGATCGAGAGCGCGGCGCGGAGCGACGCCTCGGCCTCGGCGGGGCGCGAAACGGCCGCGAGCGCCAGGGCTCGATCGGCGTGCGCGATCGCCATGTCCGGGCGGAGGCGGATGGCCTGGTTGAGCGCGGCGAGGGCCTCGGGGGCGCGACGCTGCGCCAGCAGAACCTCGCCGAGCTGGTGCGCGGAAACGGCGTGCGAGGCGTCGAGTTGCAGCGCCTGGCGGAGGAATCGTTCCGCGCCGGCCAGGTCTCCGGCTTGGCGGAGGCGAGAGGCCTGGGTGAGCAGCGGGACGACGCGCGACACGGGAACTCCTACAAGAGATCGCGGAGACCATCGACGAGCTCGCCGATGAACGGCTCGTAGTTCCTCCATCGCCCGATCGACGATGAGTAGATGGGCCTGCGCACCTGTCGAACGCTGGCCGTTGCGACGACGCCGGAGCGGGTATGAAACCCGAGGCATGAGTCGTTCCACTCCAGGCCGATCGCGTTGATGATGCGGCGGGCGCTCCCTTCGGTGTCGGCGACGATGTCCTCGTACGCCGCGTCGATGAGACGATCGCCCAAGAGCGCGGACCAGTGGCGCATCAGCCGGTGGTAGTTGCGGTACATGCACGCGATGCCCGGAAGCGACGCGGCGTAGTCGTGCGACTCGCGCAGCCAGGTCGTGTAGATCGAGAGGCAGGTGTCGAGCGGATGGCGACGGCTGTGAATCAACGAAGCTCCGGGAAGCGCCAGCGAGATCAGCCCCAGGTGCATGAAGTTGTGGGGCATCTTATCGATCACGCGATCGGCCTCCGGCGCCAGGGTGCGGATGGACGACACATACTCCGCCGCCAGGGCCGTCAGCGCCGCGGGCGTCGCCATCGGGACGGCGCGGCTGGGAGTGGTGTCGACGCCGATGCGAGCGGGCAGAGAAACCGCCAGCATGATCAGGTTGGAGAGCTCGCCCACGCCCGCCGCCCGCGGATGCCCGCCCAGGATGCGCTCCAGCAGCGTCGTTCCCGAACGCGGCATCCCGACGATGAATACCGGGGTGCGATCCGAAACCTCGGCGCGGGGGAGCGCCGCAAACCGTTCGCGCGGGAACGCTCCGATGATGTCGTCGAACCTCGCGTCGAGCGCACCGGCGTCGAACGTCTGTGGAAGGAGGGTGTTGGCGCGCCGGTAGGCCTCGAACGCGCCGGCGTAATCTCCCTGGTCGTCGAGGAAACCGCCCAGCGCATAGCAAAGCCCGATCAGGCCGGGCGAACCGTGGGGCAGGCGGGACATGGCTTCATGCACCCGACGGTGCGCGCGCTCCGAGTGCTCCGTGCCGCGGGCGCTCAACGCGTACTGGGCGATCATCCCCGGGGTCGCTTCCGCGCGCGCCGCAAGCTCCGCGAGGATATCGAGCGCCTCGTCGCGCTTGCCCAGCGCTTCGAGCGCTCTGGCGCGAGCGGCGCGTACCTGGGTGCTCCCGGGCTCCAGCCCGGCCGCCTCGTCGAATGCCTCGAATGCCTCCCGGGGTTTGGAGACGCGCAGCAGGCACTCGCCCAGCGCGACGAGCGTTCGCGGCGTGCGGGCGAGTTCGACGGCACGCCGGAAATGAGGCAGCGCGGCGGTCGCGCACACGCCGCCGTCGACCGCCCGCGCCAGCGCGAACCTTGATTCGGCGTCGCGGGGATTGAGCTCCGCGGCCCGGGTGAGCGCGGGGATCGCCGCCGAGTCGCGACGCTGCGCCATGAGGGAGAGGCCCAGTTCGGCCCAGGCGCGAGGCTGACGCGCGTCGAGCGAGATCGCGGCCCGAAACGCGGCCTCCGCCTCCGGCGATCGACCCAGCGCCCGCAAGGCTCGCCCGCGATCCGTGTGGGCGCCCGCGTTCTCCGGGCGCAGCGCCAGCGCGCGAGCGAGAACCGGCAACGCATCCGACGGCCGCCCGGATTCGATCAGCACCTGGCCGAGATCGTGGAACGCGCCGGCATGACGCGGATCGAGGCGCGTCGCCTGCACCAGGAGGCGCTCGGCCCCCGCGAGGTCGCCCGCGCGCCGCAGGCGGCCGGACTGCACGAGCAACGGAAGTACGCGCGACACGAGGGCTCCTACAGGAACTGGCGCAGGCCTTCGATCAGTTCGCCGATGTACGGCTCGTAATTCTTCCAGCGCCCGCTCGAAGAGTCATAGATCGGGCGGCGGACCTGATTCACCGAGGCGGTGACGACCGGACCGCTGGACTTGTGGAAGGCCAGGCAGGCGTCGTTCCAAGGAAGGCTGAGCGCCGAGATGACCCGGCGAGCCTCGGTTTCGATGTTGGCGACCACGTTCTCGTACTGAACGTCTGTGATCGTGTTCCCAAGCACGTCCTTCCAGTGGTTCATCAGCCGGCGATATTCGGTGTACTCCGCAACCAGTCCGGCGAACGAGAATGAATAGCCGTGGGAGTGGCTCAGGGCCGTCATGTAGCAGGAAAGGCACGTGTCCAGCGGGTGACGCGAACTGTGAAAAATGGTGGCGCTCGGGAACAGGATGCTGATGTAACCCAGGTGCAGGAAATTGTGCGGGAGCTTGTCCACGATGCGCGAGGCGTTGGGAGCCATGGCGGAAAGATGCTGGCGGTGCTCGCGCACCATGTCGTCCACGGCCGCCTGAGTCAACACACGAAGCGCATTGGGAGGCGACGCCTGGGTGCCGAGGCGGCCCGGAAGAGTTCGAAAAAGGGTGGGGATGAGCCCGAGCTCGCCGGCCCCGGCCGCTTCCGGGTGCGCGTTGATGATTCGCTCAAGCAGCGTCGTTCCCGATCGCGGCATCCCCACGATGAACGCGGGAAGCCGGTTATCGCGATCGCCCTTGGGCAGCGCGGCAAGCGCCTGGCGCGAAAACGTCTGCATGATGGCGTCGGTGCGGGCGCGGACGCTTCGAGGATCGAACGGATGCGCCCCAAGCTCGTTGCCCTTCTTGAAGCACTCGAACGCTTCCTTGTACTGACGCTCGGCATCGAGCAGCGTGCCCAGGCCGAGCCAGTAATGGCTCATCATCGCGGGCGGCATGGACCTGGGGCGTCTGACCACCTCGCGCAGGAGTTCGATGGCCCCGGCGCGGTCGGGGCTGTTCCGCATGAGGTCCGCATACTTGCTGCAGAGGTCCGCGGCGCCCGAGCCGTTCCGCAGGGCTTCCTCGGCGATCCGGATCGCGTCCTCGCGCCGTCCCATCGCCTCGGCGATCTTGGTGCGGGTATAGGGAACGCCCGGAAAGTACGGGTTGATTCCCGCCGCCTTCTCGATGAACTCGTGCGCCTCCTCGATGCGGGACAGCGAGCACAGACAATTGGCCAGAGAGGCGTAGGATCGAACGCTCGGCTTCAGTTCCGCGGCCCGCCGCAGGTGCGGCAGACCCCGCTCCATCGACCCAAAGTCGCACATCATCATCCCCAGGTACAGCGTCGTATCCGGGTCGTCGGGAGCCAGCTGATGGGCCCGTTGGATCGCGCGCAGGCTCTTGGTTCCGGCGTTCCCGGTATACAAGGCCACCGCGAGGTCTCGCCACAGTTTTCCGTTGGTCGGCTCCAGCGACGTGGCGCGCTGCAGGGCGGCGGCGGCGTTCATGTGCCGACCGAGCTTCGTCTCGGCGTGCGCGACCTCCACCAGCGCCGGCACATGCCCCGGGTTCAAGCCCCCCGCCTGGGCCAGCGCCTGCAATGCTTCATTCGGTCGATTGGCCGCGTTGAACGCCGCGCCCAGCTCCGTCCAGATCGTGATGTTCCGCGGGTCCGATCGCGCGGCGCTCGCATAGGTTTCGCAGGCTTCCTGCAGTTTCCCGGACGCGGCCAGCGAACGGGCCTTCTGCAGCAGGTTGGCGGCTTGGCTCATGGCTCCCTCACGATCAAACATAGTCCTTCAGGCCCTCGATCAACTCCGAAAGGTAGGGCTCGAACTTCTTCCAGCGCCCGATCGACGAATCGTACATCGGACGCCGCACCTGGCTGGCGCTGGCGGTCACCACCGAGCGATTCCCCTCGTAGAACCGCAGGCACCCGTCGTCCCACTCCAGCCCCGTGCTCAGGACCAGCCGGCGCGACTCGGGCTCCGGCTCGGCGACCAGCCTTTCGTACTCCATCTCGACCAGACGCTCGCCCAGCGCCGACTTCCAGTGCTCCATCAGGCCGCGATACGCCCGGTACGCCACCACCAGGTTCGCCTGCGAGGTCGAGTAGTTGTGGGCGACCGTGAGCGGGGTGGCGAAGCACGAAAAGCAGGTGTCCAAGGGGTGGCGCTTGCTGTGAACCAGCGTGGCGCGCGGAAAGAGCGACGCGATCACGCCCAGCACCAGAAAATTGTGCGGCATCTTGTCCACGACGCGCTCCGCCCCGGGCGCGTGGCGATCCAGCAGCGACAGATACTCCGACGCGATCCCCGCCAAAGCCTCCGCGGAAGCCGACTCGACGCAGCGCGGGAACGCCGTCGCGACCCCCAGCCGACGCGGGAGCCCGTCGATCATGATGAGCAACTCGTCGCGTTCGCCCACCCCCGCGGCCCGCGGATGTCCCGCCAGGATCTGTTCAAGCAGCGTCGTGCCCGACCGCGGCATCCCGACGATGAACACGGGACGCGCGTCCTCACACGACGAGCGCGGGAGCGCGCTCAGGGTCCGGGCGTCGAAGACCTCGGCCAACTCACGCAACCGGCGCGTGTGCTCGGCGGCGTCGAACGTCCGCGGATAGCACTCCTTGCCGGCGCGGTACGCCTCGAACGCGCCCGCATAGTCGCCCTCGGCCTCCAGGAGCGCGCCGAGCGCCATGCGCAGCTGCATCGTGCTGGTGGGATTGCCGCCAAAGTCACGCAAGCGCGCCCGGCACTGGTCAATCACAGCTCCACGGGCCGGCGAGCGCGCGCAAAGAAGCGCGTACTGGGCCAGCAGCGCGTTCGTGCAGGCCGGCCCGCTCACGACCGGCGCCAACGTCTCGATCGCCAGGGACCGATTGCCGAGCGATTCGGCCGCACGCGCCTTCCCCGACACGGCCTCGGCGTGCTCGGGGGAAAGCCGCAGCGCTTCGTCGAACGCCGCCAACGCCTCATCCGCGTGCCCGAGGGTGAGCAGCGCGAGCCCGAGCATCGACAGTTCGGTCGCGCCGCGCCGGATCGACACCGCCTGACGCGCGAAATCGAGCGCCTCGTGCATCCGACCAGCGGCGTGCAGGCCCGCGGCCCGCAACTGCTTGACCTCCGCGTCACGCGAGAGCAACGAATCCGCCCGGGCCAGCGCCGCGCCCGCTTCGGGCAGGCGCCCAAGGGTGTGGAGTCGTTTCCCCAGCTCGCGCCATGCTCCTCCGTCCGAGGGCGACAATCGAGTGGCACGCTCCGCGCACGCGACGGACGAACCCAGTTGACCGCTCTCTCCGAACGCGCGCGCCAAGTCCACTTGAATCGACGCCGAATCCGGCCTGAGAC